>ERZ1106954.2106-NODE-2106-length-14168-cov-3.374548_pt1 | contig 14168 bp, 14 predicted proteins | sample MGYA00403678_ERZ1106954 | MGnify/ENA primary metagenome ERZ1106954 (study PRJEB35170, sample SAMEA104062445) | human gut metagenome | biome: human gut; feature: human-associated habitat; material: faeces | place: Denmark | collected 2012-08-20 ... | reverse complement strand
AATTATGATATCACAATTCGACGATAATTTCAAGCTATGCGGCTGTAGCTCTCACTGCCTCGTGCTTCACACAAACCGCGGTGAGAGACTGCTCTGCAAGTGTTATATCTGCGGACGAGAGTGGAGAAAGTGGGCCGTTTCGCCTTTAGCATCAATTCACGTACCGCAAATACCAACGAAGCTTGTTCGTTGGTAAGTATGTTTTTACAGATAGGAGGGGCACATGGACTGGAGAGTAACAACAGAAGGGACCGCGTGGTATGATTACGGGAAAATGTATCGTGATGTGTATGCATATGAACCCATTCAATATGAAGGGTCGGCGTCACAAATCGCCCGGCAGACCTACCGGACTGTCGCGGAGAATCTAAAAGTTTTTATCCGTGAGCTTACAAAGGAGATCGAAAACGGCACTCTCGTATTCAACGAAAAAGAGATGGAAGATCGCATCGAAAAGCTCTTCTGTGATTAAATGTAGTACAAAATACATATGTACTACACCAACAGAATATCTTTCGCCGAGTTCCTGCAAATTTCCGACAATATCATTAAGACAAGTGCGTGTTTGGCGAGTCCTCTCAATAAACTGGATGAAAATAATCCGTGGTTTTTCAAATTACTGAAGCACTACGACTATCTGGAAGTCCAGCCACATAACCACCCGGATCAAATCGCTTTCAACAAGCGTTTGGCCCAGTATTCCAAAGAATATGGCATCCCGCTGATCGCCGGTACAGATACGCATAGCTCATCTCCTTACAAGGCAGAGTGTCGGGATATCCTACTCTCATTTAAAGATCAGCACTACGGCGACGAGGATGCGTTCGATCTGACATATAAAACGTATGACGAACTGGTTCAGATGTTTGAAAGGCAGGGAGCTCTGACAGCGGACGAATATACAGCTGCCATCGACAGCACAAATAAGATGGCGGATTCCTGTGAATCGTTTGAATTGGACAAGGCCATTAAGTATCCTATCTTGAATGGCTCTCCGGAAAAAGACAAGGAAATATTCTCTAAGCGCTGTTGGGAGTCTCTCGACGAGAAGATCAGATCTGGTATCATTCCGCCGGAACAGGAACACGCATTCCGTGATGCCATTACAGAGGAGCTACGGGTTTTCAAGAAACTAAAGATGAGCGGTTTCATGCTCTCTATGTCAGATCTCGTTCGCTGGTGTAAGTCTCAGGGAATGGCTATCGGAACAGCGCGTGGCAGTGTCGGCGGGTCCCGTGCCGCCTATGTCACTGATATCATCGACCTGAACCCGGAAACATGGCACACGGTGTTTTCTCGTTTTGCCAACGAGGACCGCGTAGAAATAGGCGATATCGATGTAGACGTGGTCTACGATGACCGTCCCCAAATTTTCCAATACATCATCAGCAGGTTCGGCGTACAAAAGACCGCACGAGTAGCCTCTTATGGCACGCTGGCAAATAAGGCAATCGTCGACGGTGTTTGCCGCGCTCTATTCAAGAAAACGAAGGACGAGAAATACTCCATTCCCGGAGCCAAGAAAATCAAAAAGGAAATGGAGTCCAATTCCGACAAGGCACGAGCCGCATATCCTGAAGTATTTCGGTACTACGACGGTCTTGCGAAAACAAAAGTGTCTCAGTCCGTACACCCGGCTGGCATGGTTATCAGCCCTATTACACTTGACGATCACTATGGTGTTTTCCTGAAAGACGGCGAGATGTGCCTGATGTTGGATATGGACGAGGCGCATGAGGTCGGCCTTGCAAAGTATGACTTCCTTGCTCTGAAAACGGTCAAGGTCATTCGAGATGTTTGCCGCTATATTGGCAGGGAGTATCCGAAAACCAGCGAGATAGACTGGAACGACGAGGCAGTTTGGGATGATATAGACCAGAACCAATCGACAATCTTCCAGTTTGAAGGTGCGTATGCGGCGGATTGTCTCCGTAAGTTCAAGCCGCGCAGCATCTTCGATATGTCTCTTGTGACGGCCTGCATCCGTCCATCAGGCGCATCTTACCGAGACGACCTGTTGGCGCGAAAGCCACACCACAATCCGTCCAAAATCATTGATGAGATGCTGGAGTCTAATGTCGGATATCTGGTTTATCAGGAGGACACCATCAAGTTCCTCCAGCAGATTTGTGGCCTGACTGGAAGCGAAGCCGACAACATCCGCCGTGCCATTGGCCGCAAGCAGAAGGATAGATTGGATGCGGCGTTGCCCAGCATTCTCGCCGGGTATTGCGCCAAGTCCACGCAGCCGCGAGAACAGGCAGAGCAGGAAGCAAAGGAGTTTCTGCAAATTATTGAAGATAGTGCAAGCTACCAATTCGGCTACAATCACTCCATCGCCTACTGCCTTCTTGGTTATCTCTGCGCCTACTATCGTCACTACTACCCGTTGGAGTATGTCACGTCCTTTTTGAATAACGCCGCCAATGATGATGATATTCAAAACGGTACAGGACTGGCCAAGAAGCTAGGCATCAAAGTCACCCTTCCGAAATGGGAACTTTCCCACAGCGATTACTATTTCACAAAAGAAAAGAACGTCATCGCTAAGGGACTCAACTCCATCAAGTACATGAGCGCAAAGCTCGCAGATGAGATGAGCGCGCTCTACGGTAATACATATGAGCATTTCATAGACCTGCTGGCTGCACTGGACGCCTATACGAGCATTGACACGCGACAGTTGGACATTCTCATCAAGCTGGACTTCTTTTCTGACTTCGGCAATCAGCGAGAGCTTCTTCGCATTACAGAGTTTTTCTACGGCATGTTCAAGTGTGGAGAGGCAAAGCAGCTCCGGAAGACCGACATAGACGGTACACAGCTTGAGCCTATCGTCAAGAGGTATGCTGTCGGCGTGACTAAGTCCGGCGGCGAAGCCAAGAGCTACACATTGCTGGATGTATGGTCTATCCTGCGTGAGGTGGAGGAGCTGATCAAGTCCTCCGGTATGTCCGATTTGAGCGATATCGTAAAGGTGCAGAACTTCAAGGACATCATGGGATACGTCGGTTACACGTCCGGCAGAGAGGAAGATCGGCGCAAGCTGTATGTCACCGGAACAAAGCCCCTCGCACGTAAGAAGGATGGCAAACAGTTCGGTTATAGTATCTATACGAAGTCGATCGGCACCGGGAAAGAAGCGCGTTTCACGGTGTTCAATGCGGTCTATAAGCGCGACCCGATTTACGAAGGAAGCATCATCTATTGCAAGAGTTTTGCGCGGGATGGCGAGTATTTTACGCTCTTAGACTACGAAAAAGTGGTCTAAAACGTTCATCAAATTGATGTTTTATACATACACAGGAGGACTCTGTTTTGCAAACGAAAATTCACTGCAATGGCTGCGGACGAGAACTTGATTTCTGGGACCTGCAGCAAAACTTTACGATACATAAACGGGTAGAATACGGCAGCATCTACGATGGAAGCCTCGTCGATCTCCGGCTGTGCTGTGAGTGTTTTGACTCTCTGGTACAGGCGTGTAAACTTCCCCCGATCCACGACGAAGCTGAGCTGACGCGCGCGGATGGTGAAGCCGATGTTTAACTTTGACACACTATACACGCAGCTCAGCACGGCGGAATATTCGGCAGACGACCTTCGGCGCAGAATGGGATATGCCGATAAATCCATGATCAATGTCGCAATGGGCAAAGATACATATCGACACCTGATATCCAGAAGCGGATTTGACAGCGTGACGGATAACTTCGGGTTTTGGATGGGGTACAAGATCTGCATTATCAACGAGGATCAATACAGCGATCACATTTTCCCCATTATTGCGAACTCGCACGCAGTTGTTATCGGCAACTGCAAAGCCCATGACAGGTTGGCCGCCTCCGTAGATGCAGACGACCCTGAAAAGGGAGCTGCTGTTTATGAATTAAAAAATGAGTATGGGAATCGATTCTTTGCACAAACCGATATGACGATATCTTTCCACCCGAGCTCATGCTTCGGCGTCAAAATGTTCTGCCCAACGGAAAGCGAAGTCGATGACTTCCTAAACGAATATCTAAAAACATGAAAGAGAGCCCTTCGGGGCTCTCTTCTTATTCCAAACAAACGAGGTACAACGATGCAAAAACTAAAAAAATACTTAGCAGCGCTTTTGCTCTGCGTCTCCGTTTGCGGTTATCCCCAGCTTTGCTACGGGGAAATACTCCCCGCAAGTGCAGGCATAGAACTCATGTTTTTACAACCAAAGCGAACCACGGCAGTTCCACTGCCCCTGGGTAATCTTATCGTGTTAGAGCGTCTAGATGAACAAGCGGACTATCTGGCAGCGATGAAAGACGCTTGCCTATCCGGGGATTTGGAAGCAGGCCGTGAGGCAGAAGAAAAACGCAATACCCAAATAGAGCGGTTAGGACTTAAGGAAGAGCGGTTTTCTTTTGACGACCTGTTCGAACTGTCCAAAATCATCACCACCGAGATCGGTTCAACCTGGTATCCGATCGAATGGAAACTGATGGTGGGCGAGGTGGTGCTGAACCGGGTGGCTTCGCCGGAATATCCAGACACGATCTACGATGTGATCCACCAGAAGGGACAGTACCAAAACGCCAATACAGAGTATTTTGAGGAATTGCTTCCGCTTGAAGACTGTGTAGATGCCGCCGCCAGACTGCTGAATGGCGAGCGACTTATCAACGATATCCGTGTTGTCGCCCAAAGCGGTAAAGAACGCGGCGTGGGAACTTATGCCATCCTAAAAGACACAAGGTCTGGAGCCGCTGTCTACCTTTGTTATACAAATTTTCCGGAACTATATGAGAACTCTGAGGTGAATTATGGGAACTGTAACGATACAAAAATATACATATACTCACCCGATCACAATGATCGGTGAGGAGGCTGGTATCTGCTACAACGCAGAGACCAGTGATGAAACAAAGAACCGCAGGCGCGGTCTTGACTGTCTTGCCAGCGAACATGGCCGTCCACTGGAATTTCCTGATGTGTACATGGTTTTGAGCGGTTATTCCGCCCGTGTCATCCGTGAATGGTATACACATATCGGCGGAGCACCCACAAGGCTGCAGGCCAGCACCCGCTACATTGATTACGAGCACGGTTTTGGCTACTTCACGCCGCCCAGCATCGACGGCAATGACCGCGCCAAGCCGGTGTATGAGCATATGATGCAGACCATTCAGAATGACCTGCGCTGCCTTGATGAGCTTGGTGTTCCCCGGGAGGACTCCGCAAACGGCCTTCCGCTGGGTATGGAAACAACCATCGTCTGCAAGCACAATCTCCGCAACCTGATGGACATGTCCCACCAACGGATGTGCGCCCGCGCCTATCACGAATTTCGCCAGCTCTTTACCGACGTGTGCAACGCCCTGCGCGAGTACAGCGATGAGTGGGCATATCTTGTTGACTACTACTTTGTACCCAAATGTGAATATCGCGGTGTCTGCCCAGAGAAGTATTCCTGCGGCCACCGCCCCAAGAAGGAGACACGGCCATGAAAGTGATTTGTATCTCCGGACACGCCCAGAATGGCAAGGATACGACGGCGGGATTCTTAAAGGAGGCGCTTGAAGCCGACGGCCAAAGGGTGCTTATCACCCATTACGGCGATCTTGTCAAGTATATCTGCAAGACGTTCTTCGGCTGGAATGGGCAGAAAGATGCGTATGGCCGCACACTGCTCCAGCACGTTGGTACCGACATAATCCGTAAACAGGAACCTGATTTCTGGGTAGGCTTTATATCCCGTATGCTGGAGTTTTTCGGGGGAGAGTGGGACTTCGTGCTGATCCCGGACTCTCGTTTCCCAAATGAGATCGAGTATCTGAAAAGCAATGGGTTTAATGTAACACATCTGCGTGTTATCCGCGACGGTTTTAATAGCCCATTAACACCGGAACAACAGCGACATCCGTCGGAGACGGCACTGGATAACACTGTGCCGGACTACTGCATACATAACAATGGTTCTCTGCAAGATCTACAGCGCATGGCTTCCGAATGGCTTACAGAGTTCAACGGGTATCACCAGCTCACTTTTGACGAGCTGACATAAGGAGGAATGCTATGGTTGTAATCAAACGTGACGGCAGGGAGGTTCCGTTCGACAGTGGGAAGATCAGCGGAGCAATCATTAAAGCTTTTAATAACGTCTACGCCAACAATCTGACGGAGGAAATGGTAGAGTTTGCTCGCAAGGTCGCGGACGAAATAGGTTCCCGCGGCGATCATTCCCGCGTGGAGGATATCCAGAACACAGTGGTCAAACGCCTCATGTCCAGCAAGTATAAGGAGGTCGCCACAGCGTATGTAGAGTACCGTCACCTGCATCAGATGGCACGCAGCCAGTATGCCGAACTGATGGATGCGGTGGCAGATAAGCTTCAGGCCAAAAATGTAAAAAATCAGAACGCTAACGTAGACGAACACAGCTTTGGCGGACGTATCGGTGAGGCAAGCGATGTGGTGAACAAGCGGTATGCGCTGGAGTATCTGGTATCGCCTATGGCAAAGGCCAATCATGAGAACAACGAGATATATATCCACGACCTGAATGCCTACGCCGTGGGAAACCATAACTGCTTGTCGATTCCATTCGATGACCTGCTTGCCAACGGGTTCAACACGCGGCAGACGGATGTGCGCCCTGCGCAGAGCATCAATACGGCGTTTCAGCTTGTGGCGGTTATCTTCCAGTTGCAATCTCTTCAGCAGTTCGGTGGTGTCAGCGCCACCCACCTCGACTGGACGATGGTGCCGTATGTGCGCAAGAGCTTCTATAAACACTACATGGACGGTGTCAGGTATGTTGAGAACTATAAGGGCGCTGGCACTGAGCTTTTCCATAAAGACCTGCCCATCGACGCCAAAGAATATCGCCACTTCTCAAAAGCATACGACTATGCAATGGATATGACCACTCGGGAGTGCTACCAAGCCGTTGAGGGTATGTACCATAACCTTAGTAAAATAGGGCGACCATGCAGTAATGTATGGAACCTAGCCATCTAAACGGGGAAAGTCCCTCTGGGATAACCTACCGTGCTAAATTTGTGTTGTTGACACAATAAAAGCCTAACGACTATCCGCATAAAACGCGGAGTACACCGCAAGCGATTGGCGGTGGAAATGGTGGCCCCCTCGAAAGAGGGTGAAGATATAGTCTACTCTATATGGCAACATATAGCTGGATATAATTCCGGGCAAGGCATAGCGAACCTTGCCGAATATATAGGAAACACACTACAATCACGTTCCGGCTGCCAGCTGCCATTCACATCCATCAACTATGGCACCTGCACATCTCCTGAGGGCCGTATGGTGACCAAAGCACTACTGGACGTGTCCATCAAAGGCATCGGCAAGCTGCACCGCACCAGTATTTTCCCGTGCAGCATTTTCCAATGTATGAAGGGCGTCAACCGCAAACCCGGCGAACCGAACTACGATCTGTTCCAGCTGGCACTCAAATCCACCAGCCTGCGGCTGTATCCCAACTATGCTAACGTAGATTGGTCAAACAACGCAGGGTACGACATCAATGACCCCAAAACATATTTCAGCACTATGGGCTGCCGCACAGCCAACGGTTTCGATATCAACGGCATGGGGCAGACAAAGGATGGTCGCGGTAATATCTGCCCTGTGACCATCATCATGCCTACACTGGCCATGGAAGCGAGAAATACGGTAATTAAAGAAACCAAGAATCATGGGGGCTGGTTAGATAACGGGCTGGTAGTTAACACATTCATGTCCATCCTTGACCAAAAAATCCATGAAGCCAAAGATATGCTGCTTGAGCGCTTTGACTGGATTTGCTCACAGTCGCCCGACAGTGCCAAGTTTATGTATGAGAACAATGTCATGGCGGGTTATGTGCCGGAGGAGGGCATCCGTTCAGCGCTGAAACATGGTACCATCGTTATTGGTCAGATCGGCCTTGCTGAAACCCTGCAGATCATCATTGGTTGTGACCACACCAAACCGGAGGGCATGGAGTTAGCAAAGCGCATTGAACAGTTGTTTAAAGATCGCTGTGCCGAGTTCAAGGAGCAATATAAACTGAATTTCGGCGTTTATTACACGCCCGCCGAAAACCTTTGCTACACATCCATGCAAAAATTCAAGGCCAAATACGGAGAGATCCCCAACGTATCCGATAAGGAATTCTTTACCAACAGCATCCATGTTCCCGTGTGGATTCCCATGAGTCCGTTCCAAAAGATCGACATCGAAAGTCAGCTCACCGGCTACAGCAACGCCGGCTGTATTACATATGTAGAACTGGACGCCGCCTGTAAGTACAATCTCGACGCGCTGGAGACTATCGTGAATTACGCTATGGACAAGGACATCCCGTACTTCGCCATCAACGTCCCCAATGACCAGTGCATGGACTGCGGGTATACAGACCTGATGGATGATGAATGTCTGGAGTGCCACGGCGACAATATTCGACATCTTCGTCGTGTGACAGGCTACTTAACAAATGACTACAAGACCGCATTCAACAAGGGCAAACAGCAGGAAGTAGAAATGCGCGTCAAACACGGAAGGTTTGGAGGTACACCAACACTATGACATCAAAAGTAATGTACTACATAGCGGCAGAGCAGAACCGTCAGGACATGACAGTAGAACTGATCGCCAGCGAAAACTTTGTCAGTGAAAATGTGCTGAAAGCGATGGGGTCGTGCTTGACCAACAAGTATTCCGAAGGCTATCCCGCACACCGCGAGATGGGTAATAAAGGCCGCTATTACGGTGGCTGCCACGTGGTGGACGAGCTGGAAGAATACTGTGTCTCTAAGTGGAAAAAGGTTTTCAAGACGGACTACCATGTAAATGTCCAGCCTCATAGTGGAACCAACGCTAATATTGCAGCGTACCTTTCTGTGCTGCAGCCGGGTGATACCGTACTCGCTATGAGCCTTGACAATGGCGGTCACCTCAGCCACGGTTCACCCGTGAACATCAGCGGCAAGGTATTTAACTTTGTCTATTACGGAGTGAACAAACATGGCTGGATAGATGTAAAAGATTTCAACAAAAAGCTGTGTCAGTATGCCCCGAAACTTGTTGTTATCGGAGCATCTGCATATAGCCGCAAAATTCCGTATGACATTTTTTGGAGGCTCGTAGACTGCTATAAGAAGGGAACAGGCAACCAGTGTTACGTAATGGTGGACATGGCTCACGTTGCAGGGCTTGTGGCCGCAGGATTACACCCGTCGCCTTTCGGCTATGCCGACATCATCACCACTACGACTCATAAGACATTGCGTGGTGCCCGCGGCGGCCTGATCTTCTGCCGCCCGGAGCTGGCGAAGAGGGTGGATAGCGCCGTGTTCCCCGGCACGCAGGGCGGCCCGCTGCAGAATATGATCGCCGGCAAGGCCGTTACAGCAGAAGAGGCATGTACGCCGGAGTTCAAGGAGTATATCCAAAATGTAGTCAAAAACAGCAAGGCCATGTGCGACGAGTTTTTGAAAATGGGCTACGATGTCGTGACGGGCGGTACGGATAACCATATGTTCCTTCTGGACTTAACAAAGACCGGCCTGACCGGCAGGGAAGTGCAGGACGAACTGGATATGTATAATATCACGCTGAACAAGAACTGCATCCCCGGTGAGACACGTTCTCCACAACAGGCGTCAGGCATCCGCATCGGCACTGCCGCCATGACCACCAAAGGCTATACAGCAGAGGACTTCTGCCGCGTGGCGCACGAGATAGACAGGATCATCAAATCTATGATGGAGGAGAAAAAGCAATGAGAACTACATATATCGAATACGACGAGAAAGGCAATGTCAAGAGCAAGTGCATTACTGAGTATGACGACGGCGATTTCCGCAACAAATGCGATGGCACTTGCCGTCCAGCGGAGGAGGAATCGGACGTCAGGCTGGAGCTCAGCCCGCGTTCCTGTGCGGCTGTGGCGCTGTACGAGGCTGGGTTGATCGATGATATCGACGAACCCTCCGTCGACGAGTTTTGGAACAAGTTCGTCGAGCTTATCGTCATGTGCTTTGACGACGACGGCGTTCTCCGCTCCTGATACACCAAAGACGAATTTGATACAGAACGAAAGGAAATTTATGATCCAGATCAAAATGAAACGGCTGGCGGAAACTGCCATGCTCCCCCGGAAAGCACACACATCGGATGCCTGCTTTGACCTGTATGCCCACATTCCCGACGCGATCTATCACGAGTGGAACGGCGGAACCGAGGTCAAGACGGCCAACGGCATTAAGATCAGACCGGGCGAGACGATCATGGTCGGCACGGGCGTTGCAGCGGAGCTGCCAGTCGGATATTACGCAGTCATTTACGCCAGAAGCGGACTTGCATCCAAGCAGGGTCTCCGCCCGGCAAACTGCACCGGTGTCATCGACTGCTCTTACAGAGGCGAATGGATCGTGGCTTTGCACAACGACAGCGCAGAGACCCGCATCGTCCATAATGGTGACCGCATCGCTCAGTTTGCCGTTCTCCCGGTGCTGGATTCAGCCATCGAAGAAGTTGACTGCTTAAGCGAAACGGATAGGGGTACCGGCGGCTTCGGGTCTACCGGCAAGTAAGAAATATTAGAATGAAGCGGACTTTAAGGATAGGTGGGGTTTATCCCTGCCTATCCTTTTTCCGCATCTGGGAAAGGACGGAAAATGGAGCAGACACGCGGTATTTATTTCTGGGAGAAATACATTCTGAGTATCGATGAGGCGGCACAGTATTTTCATATGGGGGCAAATAAACTCAGGCAGATCGTCAACAAAAACAAAGATGCAGACTTTGTGATCTGGAATGGAAGCAGACCGCAGATCAAAAGAGTGCTCTTTGAGAAATATATAGACCGATGCAATTTAATTTAACTTTACTTGATAAGAGGCGTCTGATGTGGTAAAATATACTGCCTATGTCAGATTCCTTTTACAGAAAGGAGTCTAAAAATGTCAGAGAAAAGAAAAGATAGCAAAGGACGGGTGCTGCGCAACGGGGAGGTGCAAAGAGCAGACGGAAAGTACATGTTCCGTTATACAGATCTTGACGGGACTCGAAAAACAATTTATAGCTGGAGGCTTGTAGACACAGACGCCATGCCCAACGGGAAAAAGGATACCGAGGCACTGCGCGACATGGAGAAAAGGATCAATAGAGATCTGGATGATGGCATACTTACGCACCAGGCAAAAAACCTAACCATCAACGATATGTTTGATCTGATGATGGAGACAAAAGAAGGCCTAAGGGAAAGTACGCGCTGCCTATATATCGGTCTTTATAATAACCATCTTCGTGAAGCAATTGGTTACAGAACCTTGGACAGTGTAAAGTTTTCACAACTGAAGAAACTGTACCTATCCATATTAAATGAGGGGAGACTGAAACCGTCCAGTGTTATCCGACTCCACGTTGTGCTATATCAGATTTTTGACTTGGCCGTAAATGACGATATCATCCGTAAGAATCCGGCTGCTGGTGTCCCGGAGTCAATTAAGCAGCTTACCAACATTGACAATAAGCGTCACGCGCTCACGGAAGAACAGCAAGAAAGATTCATCTCATATGTTTACAGTACCGGCAAGTTCCGAAGATGGGGACCATTGTTTACGGTGATGCTTGGCACTGGTATGCGAGTCGGTGAGGCCTTGGGTTTACGCTGGTGCGACTGCGACTTCGACGCCATGAAGATAAGCGTTAACCACACGATCCGGTATGGGCAGTTCGAAGCAGGGGGATACGGTTATCGGATCGAACAGCCGAAGACCAGTGCGGGCATCAGAGAAATTCCGATGTTTTTAGACGTCTATAACGCTCTTCTTGAAATGAAACGCATTAAGTCTCGCCAAACCGGAAAACCATTTGAGGTCAACGGATACACGGATTTCATTTTTTTGAACAACAACGGCAAGGTGTTTACAAATGCCACCGTATTTCACACGCTGCACAGTATATCCGATGAGTACAACAAGGAAGAACTCCTGATAGCAAAGAATGAAAATCGTGACCCATGCCTTTTGCCAAAGTTCAGTTCACATATACTTCGACACACCTTTTGTACCAGAATGTGTGAGAACGAACCGAACGTAAAGGTCATACAGGAAGTGATGGGGCATAAACGCATTGCGACTACAATGGACACCTATAATGAGGCAACGGACCGGAAAAAGCGGGAAACGTTCTCCAAACTGGAGGGCAAGATCAAACTCGCATAATGAGAAAAACAAAACTTCCGAAATCGAAAACACAAACATAATGACAAAAGTACGGATAAACAGAAACATTTTCGCCTGAAAAATTTACACCAAATTTGCCGAAACGAAATTCCCATAAAATGGAAGTTTACACCAAAATTTACACCACTTGCCCACAAAGTTATACCAAGTTATAAGAGATTATAGAAATGAGCCACGGAACAACTCCGAAGAAAAGTTCCGTAAAGTGCCCGGAAATGGTGAAAACGGAAACTTTCGGGACGTTTTTAGAAAGGAGTGAGACACGATGTATCTAAAGGCTCTGGAAATACAGGGGTTCAAATCGTTCCCCGATAAGACGGTACTGGACTTCGGGGAGGATATCACGGCCATCGTGGGCCCCAACGGCTCCGGCAAGTCCAACATCTCCGACGCCATCCGCTGGGTCATGGGCGAGCAGAACAGCCGCCAGCTCCGGGGCGCCAAGATGGAGGACGTCATCTTCGGCGGTACGGAGAAGCGCAGCCAGATGGGCTTCGCGCAGGTGACGCTGGTCATCGACAACACGGAGCATATTTTCCCCACCCGCGACGAGGCGGAGGTGGCGGTGACCCGCCGGTACTACCGCAGCGGCGAGTCGGAGTATTACATCAACAAGCAGTCCGTCCGGCTCAAGGACGTGAACGAGCTGTTCATGGACACCGGCATGGGCCGGGAGGGCTACTCCATCATCGGACAGGGCAAGATCGACGAGATCCTGTCCGTGAAAAGCGGTGAGCGCCGCGAGGTCTTTGAGGAGGCGGCGGGCATCAGCAAGTACCGCCACCGCAAGGAGGAGGCCGAGCGCAAGCTGGAGCGCACGCAGGAGAATCTGGTGCGCATCAACGACAAGATCGCCGAGCTGGAATTACAGGTGGAGCCGCTGCGCCAACAGGCGGAGACCGCCAAGAAATTTCTGGTGCTGCGGGATGAGCTGCGGGTGCTGGAGATCTCCGTGTGGCTGGAGCAGCTGCAAAATATCCGCACGGCCAAGCTGAAGCTGGAGTCCGACGCGGAGCTGGCGGCGGAGGAGTGCCGCCGGGCGCAGGCGGCGCTGGACGCCTCCTATGAGGAGAGTGAGCGCTGCGGCCAGCAGGTGCGGCAGAACGACATGGACGCCGAGGCCCTGCGCGCCCGCTTGAACGGGCTGGAGAGCGCCGTGGGCGAGGAGGAATCCGCCGTGGCGGTGCTGCGCACCGGCGTGACCCACAACGAGGAGTCCCTGCGCCGTCTGGAGCAGGAGCTGGCCGACAGCGACAGCCGCCGGGACAACCTGCAGGGGCAGATCGACGGTCAGCTGGCACGGGCAGCCGACATTGACGCACAGCTGACGGCGATGGAGCAGGAGCTGGACGCCCTGCTGCACCAGGCGCAGGAGCTGGCTGACAGCGCCAAGGGCGCGGCAGCGGAGACGGAGATGCTCCGTGCGCGGGAGGCCATGGCCGTGGCAGCCGCCGCCGATGGGCGGGCGCAGCTGTCCGCCATCACCGCCGGCGCCGCCGAGATCGCCCAGCGCCGGGAGACGGTGGAGCAGGAGCTGTCCGCCGCCCGGGAGAAGCTGGAAAACAGCGAAAAAGAGAGTAAAGAAAACCGCCGCGCCCTGCGGGATGCGCAGGAGGAGGCGCAGGCGGTAGCGAATATCATCCAGGGACACAGCCTGAAGATGGACAGCCGCCGTAAAAGGGCGGAGGACACCGCCGCGGCCAAGCTGAAGCTGACCATGGACGCCGCCGCGCTGGACGACCGCATCCGCCTGCTGACGGAGATGGAAAAGGAGTACGAAGGCTTCTCCAAGGCGGTAAAGACCGTGATGCAGGCGGCGGAGAAAAACACGCTGCGGGGCATTCACGGGCCGGTGGCCGGACTGATGACCACAGAGCAGGCCTATGCCGTGGCGCTGGAGACGGCGCTGGGCGCGGCACTGCAGAACATTGTGGT
>ERZ1106954.2105-NODE-2105-length-14172-cov-7.143586_pt1 | contig 14172 bp, 15 predicted proteins | sample MGYA00403678_ERZ1106954 | MGnify/ENA primary metagenome ERZ1106954 (study PRJEB35170, sample SAMEA104062445) | human gut metagenome | biome: human gut; feature: human-associated habitat; material: faeces | place: Denmark | collected 2012-08-20 ... | reverse complement strand
TCCGATCTCGGGTTTGAGTGGCATATCCTACAAAGCTGACATTTATCTTGTAAACTTTACGTGCCAGATTACGCAGAATAAATCGGCCTTCACTATTGGTTGTTGTTCCGATGGTGGTACCTTCTATTTGGACAGTGGCCGAAGCCAATGGCGTATCAGTTTCGTCATAGACTACTCCACGGATGGCAGGGACTCTATCGACAGACTCTGGTTCTGTGGCAAAAAGTAACGATGGGAATATTAGTAAAACTAATAAAAGCAGGGTACTATAAATTTGCTTCATACATTTAACAGCATTAAATTAATATTAAAATTTTTCTATAATCAATATTTATTTTATAATAGCACAAAAAGTCACTATCTTCTAGTGACTTTTTCTTTTAATCTCTATCTGTGTTTTGGTGTAATGGATGTTCTTTTTCTGCCTCTTGTTCCATCTCTTCTGATACATTATTAATTAGATCTTCTGTATCAATTGTTTCATTATCATTTTCTAGATATTTTTTTAAATATGCTTTTACATCACTTCTATTATATGTGTTTGGTATAGTTTCACTTCCTGATAATATTTCAGATGCACATTTATCTAAATATTCTTCGCTAAATTCTTGATGCTCATGTGTATTATTGTTTGGATTATCATCAATATCTTTTATAGAAAAATCTTCACATCCTAATTCTTCATGAGCTTTTATTTTTTTAATTTCTTCTTTTACTCTAGTATTTCTGTTTCTATTCATAAGTTCTCTTGTTTCTCTTGTAGTTGGTCGTATATTAGAAGTTTCAATTGGTATGCTTATTGCTTCTTCATTGTCTTGCGCTGGTGTTCTAACCAATGATGGCTCTATAGTTCCCATATTTCCTATATCAACTGCAATCTGTGTTTCTGTTTTTCCTTTTATTTTAAAAATAGAATTTACTTTTTCTTCTTCTATTTTGCTTCCGTCTCTATTAACACTATGTACATTTTTAGTAGGATTAGTTCCGTATGCTTGTTCTATTGTATCAATTTTTTCTGCTGAACCATCTTGTTTAATTCCTACAAATGAAAATTTAGTAGTATTACCCGCTTCTTTAAATTTATCAGAATATACAATTGCAATTTTTCTATACCCTTTTCCTTGTACATTAAGTAAAGATGCCATTGTATCTTTATCAGTCACTTTTTGCTCTGTTTTTATTTCTTGCTTTGTAGAAATACTTTCTACTTGTTTCTTACTTAAAGTCTTCTTTTCTTTATCAGGATTTTTATCTTTTTCTAAATTTTCTTTTTCATTATCTTCAACTGTTTTTTCTGAATCTATTTCACTTATTTTCTTTATTTCCTCAACAGTAATTCCTAATTCTTTTGCAACTTGTTCTAATCTTTCTTGCTCTATTTCGTTTAAATCTAAAATTCCTTGTTTATCTAAGCTTTGTAAGCTTTCTACTAAACCTTCTACATCTTTATATTTTTCATTTGGTGTTATAAAATTAAATTGATCAGAATTATTGTTTCCTCCTAATACTTCTCCATCTTCTGTACAATATCTTTCTATTTCAATTTTGCTTCCATCATCTTTCTGTTTTTGTTCTAATACTAAATAAATATCTTTCGGTTCATTATTTATCTCTATTTTTCCTAAGTATTTAATATTCAATACTTTATTTTCAGGCAATTTCTTTTGATAATCTGAATCTAAATTAACCTCTTCTAAATCTTGGTTTAAAATTTCTAAGTCTCTTTTATCTCTTAGACTTCTCATTTTTTCAATAATTTTTTCTTTATCCAAATCTCTATCCATATTTTCCTCCATTATTTAAATCTTGCTATTAAATCATAATTACTTACATCTATAACTTTGCATTTTTTAAATTGATTTATAATGTTATCTGGTTTATCTATATTAGTATTTCTTATATAAACTCTCCCATCTATTTCCGGAACGTCTTGTATTGTCCTTCCTATATAATATTTTTTGTCAAAAGATATATCTTCTATTAAAACTTCATATTCTTTTCCTATCTTTTTTTCTAAGTTTTCTTTCGATATTCTACTTTGTTGTTCCATTATTTTTCTATATCTAGCCTTTTTAGTATTTCCATGAATTTGATTCGGCAATTTTGCAGCAGGTGTTCCTTCTTCCTTTGAATACATAAAAACTCCTAATTTATCAAATTTGGCTTTTTTTACAAATTCTAATAACTCTTTAAAATCTTCTTGTGTCTCATCTGGGAATCCTACAATTAAACTAGTTCTCAATGTTACATCTGGTATTTTATTTCTGATTTTTTCTATTAATTTTGTAATATTATTTTTACTTGTTCTTCGGTTCATTCTTTTTAGTACTCTATCAGAAATATGTTGAATTGGTATGTCAAAATAATGCGCAATTTTATTATTAGAAGATACTACATCAATTAATTCATCTGTAATTCCTTCTGGATATGAATATAAAAATCTGATCCATTTAATTTCTTTAATATTACTTAATTCTTTTAACAATTCTGCCAACTTACTTTCGCCATATAAATCTACTCCATATTTTGTTGTATCTTGTGCTATTACAATTAGCTCTTTAATTCCTTTTTTAGCAAGTTCTTTGGCTTCTTGCAAAATATCTTCCTTTTTTCTACTAACAAAAGGCCCTCTTATATATGGAATTGCACAATATGTACAATTATTACTACATCCTTCTCCAATTTTTAAATAAGCAAAATTTTTACCAGTTGTAACAACTCTATCCAAAAATTCACCTTGTTCAAACATTGGCATTTGTGGAATTTCTGTTATTTTTGTTATGGCTTTAGTTTCCGATTTATTTACAATATTTCTTTTTACTAAGTCCTCTACTTTGTCCCATAACTGATTATATTCATCTATTTTTATAAATAAATCTACTTCTGGAAGTAATTTTATTAAATCGTCATAATATCTTTGAACTAAACACCCCATTGCTATCAAATATTTACATCTTCCTTTTTTATACTCTGCCATTTCTAAAATAGTATTAATAGCCTCTTCCTTAGCAGAATCTATAAAACCGCATGTGTTTACTACTATTATATCTGCTTTTTTCTCATCATTCACAATATTAAAATTATTTTCCTTAAATTTTCCAATAGTTGCTTCAGTATCAATTAAATTTTTGCTACATCCTAGTGATACAAATCCTACGTTCATTTTTTCTTCCTTTCTGAGATGAGACAAGAGGGACAGGTCTTAAATGTCTCATTTTCATTTTATAACTTCTTATACTTTCAATATTACTCTTTACATATAAATGAGACATTTAAGACCTGTCCCTCTTGTCTCATTCTTTGTGGCTACAAATGTGTTTTCTTGTCATTTCCATTAAATCTAATTTTGTAAAACCTTCTACTTGCGTTTTTGTTCTATCTTTTTTTAATTCCTCTTTTAGAAGTTCTTCTACTATTTCTCTATCTTCTTGATTCTTCATGTCTATATAGTCAATAATAATAATTCCACCTATATCTCTTAATCTTAGTTGTTTAGCTATTTCTATTGTTGCTTCTTGATTTACTCTTAAAATAGTTTGTCTTAAACTTTTATTTCCTGTATATTTTCCTGTATTTACATCAATAGCTGTTAATGCTTCTGTTTTATCTATTGTTATAAATCCTCCACATTTTAGCCATATTTTTCTATTTTGAATTTTTTCGATTTGTTTATTTATGTCATAAGTATTAAATATATCTTTTCCCCTTTTTATTGATATTTCTTTATCTGTCATATCCATTAACATTTTATCTATAATATCTTCACTTTTATATAATAGTTTTGGGTTATTTTGATTAGGATTAATTCCTGTTTCAATAATTTTATTCCATTTATTTTGAATATTTTTTATATCTTCGATAATTTCTTTTTCTTTTCCTTGTGCAGATGTTCTTATAATAGCTCCATTTCCTTGTTCTAAGTTTTCCTTTACTAATTTAACTAGTCTTTTTTGCTCCTCTTCACTTTCGATTTTTTGAGAAACTGTAATAATTTCAGTATTAGGCATTAATACTATATATTTACTTGGTAAATTAATATGTGTTGATACTCTTGCACCCTTTTTTTCGTTACTATCTTTTTTTATTTGAACCAATAATTTTTGATTTGGCTTTATTATATCTGAAATTTTTATATTTTCATCTTGCGTTTCTTTTGTTTCATCTATTTTTGGTAAAATATCTTTTAAATGTATAAAGCTGTTTTTTTCTGTTCCAATATCTACAAAAGCTGCTTGCATCCCTTTTATAATATCTTTTACTATTCCAATATAAATATTTCCTTCTCTTCTATTTGTCTTATTATCTTCTTCATAATATTCTATTAATTTTCCATTTTCTACTAATGCAATTTGTTTTTTTTCTTGATTTTCTTGTATTAATAACTCTGTCATATTTACCTTCCTTTTTATGTTTTAATTGTATTTATTCATAGCTTTGTCAACACCATTTTCTAAAATTTCTATAACAGCATCTTTAGCTATAGTAGTAGCTTCATCTAGTATTTTTTTATCACTTTCTGAAACATTTCCTATTACATATTTTATCATATCACTTTTATTTTCTGGTTTTCCTATTCCTACTCTTATTCTAGTAAACTCTTTATCTTTGATGTTTTGGATAACTGATTTCATTCCATTATGTGAGCCCGGACCTCCTATTTTTCTTATCTTTATGGTTCCTGGTTTTACATCCATATCATCATATATAATTATTATATTTTCTTTTTGTATTTTATAAAAATCGATTGCTTCTTTTATACTCTCTCCACTTAAATTCATAAATGTCTGTGGCTTTAAAAGCACTACTTTTTGATTTTCTATATTTCCTATTCCATATAATCCTTTGAATTTATTTTTATTAACTTCTATTTTATATTGTTTTGCTAATTTATTAATTGTATCAAAGCCCATATTATGCCTTGTATTGCTATAATCTTCCTCTGGATTTCCTAATCCTGCAATTAAAAACAATTTTATCACCTTACTTATTAATTAAACTATTATTTATTTTATCTTGTTTCTTGCTTTTTTTCAAGCTTTTTAAAAAAATACAACAAAAAAGGTTACAGGCAATAACAAAAAAAGCACTAGTAAAAGTGCTTTTTATTTATTATTCTGCTGATTCTTCTGTTTCTGGAGCTTCATAAGCTTCTAAAATAGCTTTTTGAATTTTCTCTCTAGTTTCAGCATTGATTGGATGAGCTATATCCTTGAATTCTCCGTTTGGAGTTTTTCTGCTAGGCATAGCTATAAATAATCCATTTTGGCTTTCGATAACTTTAATATCGTGAACTGCGAATTCGTTATCGAATGTTACAGAAGCAACAGCTTTCATTCTGTTCTCTGAATTTACTTTTCTTAAACGTACATCTGTTATTTGCATTTTGCGTGCACCGCCTTCCTTAAGTTTTAAATATATTTTGTACATATTCGTTTAATCTTATGTACAATTATATTATTCTTCATAAAAAAAGTTTTTCCTTCTTTTTTTTACAAAATTTTAAATTTTATTTTTACTTTTTATAAAACATTTCACCTTTTATATTTTTTTAGCATATATTACACTATATTTTTTAATAAACTATTGAAATTTTCTAGATATAATTATATAATTGAAACGTTATATAAGAGGAGTGTGTAGTTAAATGCCAAATATAGATAATATAAAAAAATATAAAAATATTCATATGATCGGAATTGGTGGAGTTAGCATGAGTGGAATAGCCGCAATTTTAAAGAATTTTGGTTTTCATGTTACTGGTTCTGACTGGGTTGAATCTGAAACAACAAATAAATTAAATAATCTAGGAATTCATGTTACAATTGGTCATTCTTTAGATGATGTTGCTAAATCTGATGCTGTAGTTTATTCTGCTGCTATAAAACAAGATGATCCTGAAATGTTAGAAGCCAAACGATTACATATCCCAACTATTGAAAGAGCTGATTTTTTAGGTGAATTAACTCGTTGTTATCAAGATACTATTTGTATTTCTGGAACTCATGGAAAAACAACTACTACATCTATGATTTCTCTTTGTTTTCTAGAAGGTTTACAAGATCCTAGTATTCAAGTTGGTGCTTTTTTAAAACAAATTAATGGAAATTATAAAGTAGGAAGTAGTGAGCACTTTATTATTGAAGCTTGTGAATATGTAGAAAGTTTTTTAAAATTTAGTCCAAAAGCTGAAATTATATTAAATATTGATAATGACCATTTAGATTACTTTAAAACTTTTGATAACATAAAATATGCTTTTATTAAGTATACAAAACTATTGCCAGATAATGGATTATTAATTATAAATGGTGATGATTCTAATTGCTTAGAATTACCAAATTATACAAAAGCAAAAGCAATTACTTATGGAATAAAAAATGAAAATGTCAACTTTTCAGCAAAAAATATATCTTTTAATGAAGATGGTTTTGCTAAATTTGATTTATATCATAATAATAAATTTTTAGATACTATAGAATTATCTGTTCCTGGAACTCATAATGTTTTAAATGCTTTGGCTTGTATATCTTTATCAATAGAATATGGTATTAGTATTTCTGATATAAAAGTTGCTTTATCGAAATTTACAGGAGCTCATAGAAGATTTGAATATAAAGGAAAAATTGACAAAAAAGCTAGTGTATATGATGATTATGGTCATCATCCAACAGAAATAAAAGCAACTGCTAACTCTTTAAAGAATAAAAAATATCATGAATCTTGGGTAATCTTTCAACCTCATACTTATAGTAGAACAAAAAATTTATTAGATGATTTTGCAAATGCCTTAATTTCATTCGATCATATAATTGTTTTAGATATTTATGCTGCTAGAGAAAAAAATATTTATGGAATTAGTTCTAAAGATTTAGTTAATAAAATAAATTCTTTAGGTAAGGAAGCAAAATATATTCCAGATTTTGATGAATGTGTTTCATACATAAAAAATAATATTGAACAAAATGATATAGTCATGACTCTTGGTGCTGGTACAGTAACTAAAATAGGTCCTATGCTAATTAGCTAAAAATACACATATATACACATTATATGTGTATTTTTTATGCTAATTTTTTGCCTTTTTCTTCTAAATATTGAGTGGTCAATTGCAACTTTGCTATTTGTGCTTCATAAATTCTATGTTCTTTATCATTTTTTTCTAATCTTTGCTTTGTTTCTTCAGAATTTCTATGATTTTTTGTACTTATACTTTCTGATAGTTGATTTATGACTGTTGCTATTTCTCTCGTATTCTTTTCAAATAATTGATATACTTCCTTCTTGAAATCTTTTAGTTCTTTTCCTAGATTATCTACTTTATTTGATAATTCATCTATTTTATCTACTTTAGCTGATAACTCATCTATTTTATCTACTTTGGCTGATAACTCATCTATTTTATTTACTTTTACCTCTAATTCATCTATCTTATCTATTTTCTTTTCTAATCTATCTACTTTTTCTACTAACTCATCTATCTTATCTACTTTAGCTGATAACTCATCTATTTTATTTACTTTTATTTCTAATTCATCTATCTTGTCTATTTTCTTTTCTAATCTATCTACTTTATTAGATAATTCACCTATTTTTTCGACTTCTTTTAATATCTTTTTCAATAACTCTTGTTCCATTTTATCACCTCCCAAAATACTAAAATTTGAATATTTTATTTCTGTATACTTAACAAAAGCTATGCTCATTATACTATCATTAAAAAAAATATGCAATATTTTTTTGCATATTTTTACATTTTTTTACCTATAGTGATATTTTGTCTCATTTATCAATTGTTTGTTTTAATTTTAGACACTCATATAATAAATTATTTATGAACTTTTAATTATTGTTGTACAGATTTTGATTGTTTTAACATAATATCTCCAAATACAGCATATCCTTCTTGTGGATTATTCACCAAAACATGAGTTACAGCTCCGACAAATTTCCCATTTTGAATAATTGGTGAACCTGACATTCCTTGAATTATCCCTCCTGTCTTTTCAATTAATTTTTGATCAGTTACTTTAATTTGCATGCTTTTGTTATCATAATTGTTTTCTGTATAGATCTTCTGTATTTCTATTTCATATTCTTGTGGTTTTTGATTATCTAAACTGCACAAAATTGTTGCTTTTCCTAGTTGTACCTCATTCCTTAAAGCCACTTCCATTTTCTTTGAAGTATCAACATTTAAACTAGATAAGTTATCTACTCTTCCATAAATTCCAAATTTGCTGTTTTTGCTAATTGTTCCTATGTTTTGTTGATTTTCTATTGTTCCTTGTATCTTTCCTGGTTCTCCACTTTCTCCTTTTGTAATATTTAGTACTCTGGTAGTTATAAATTCTCCTGATGCAATATTTATTAATTCATTTGTATCAATGTCTGTAATTCCATGACCAAGTGCTCCAAATGTTTTTGTTGATGGTTCATAAAAAGTAACTGTTCCTACTCCTGCTGCACTGTCCCTTACCCATAATCCTAATTTATATTCATTGCTACTTGTTTGTACAGGTGTTATACTACACTCTTTTGTTTCTTCTTCATGAATAAATTTTACTTGTATACTATTTCCTTTTGATAAATTTACTGTTTCTATTAATTGATTAGTTGATCCTATCTCTGTTTCGTTTATTTTTATTATTGTATCTCCTTCTTCTATTCCTGTATTTTCATATGGTTTGTGTCTCTTTTTATCTTGTCCTTCTATTTCAGACATTCCTACTACTAATACTCCATTTGTATGCAATTTTAATCCTGCTATCTTTCCCACTGGTATTACTGTAGCTTTTGGTAATACACTTACATCTACGTTTTTTAATAATATATTATTGAATAAACTAACCTCTAAAGATTTCTTTCCAGTTTCATTACTTAATGAATTTCCATTATTAGATGATACTTCAATTGTTTGATTATTTTTATCTTTTATTGTTATGCCTAATAATGTTTTCATTGAAATATTTTCTCCCTCAAATATCACTAATTCATTTGGTATTGATTCTATTAATAACGTATATACATATATAATAATTAAAAAAAATACTAATAATAGCATTTTTAAGACTCTTTTCATAAAATTCTCCTTAATTTTTGCTATTATTAGTATTAACTTTTTTTATTTTTATATACATTTCAAATTATTTGAATTTAATATCCTGCCTACCTCAAGTCTTCTTGCACATCTTCTAAGAAATTTGTTACTCTATACATTCCATAACGTTCTCTTCCCAATGCTGTATAATATTTTTGTGCAATTCTATATTTGAAATCAGTAGAATTATATTGTCCTACTTTATCTAAATATTCTTTAATACTTGTTGCTGAGTTACTATTATTGTTTGAATTTATAATAGATTTATAAGAAGCCATATCACTTCTTGGATAATAATAAATATTTTTCTCTTGTTCTTTGTCTGATACTTGTGCTGTTTTTCTTTCAAAGTCCACATTAAAAATCCCAATAGTAGAATTTGGATCAATTTCTTTTTGATTTGTTAATGTAGTATCTGTAACTTTATAATATGTAGCGGTATTAGTATAACATATATATATAGAATCTTCTGACACAAAATCCTCTGTTATATCATTTCTTACAATTGAATATCCACTATATATTTTTCCACCTATATTTAATCCTTGTAAAAACGTAATCATAGAAACATTTGTAGTTAATTCTTCCCAATCAATATCTGTTAATTTTGGCATTTGAAAATTAACTCCTGAAGAAGAAACTTTATTATAATTAGAAATTGCAACTATTAAATTACTCTCAATTGAATTTTTTATTACTTCTATTCTATGAGCATTAAATTCAGAATCCGTATCTTCAATACATTTACTAGAAGAACGCCAATCATTATTTAATTCACTAAATATCTTTCTTCCCGCTACAAAAGGGTTGCTATCTCTATAATTATCACTATTATAAAGATTACCACTTGCATCAACAGCATCATTAGAACTTAAATCTCCTAAGTTGCTTTTTACCCACTCACTAAATTTCATTGCGTCTTCATAATATTTTTTACCATTAGTATTTTTATTATCAAATGATATATCATTTTGATATATTTGTTCATCATTTAGCATGGTAAAAACTTTATTCTTATTTTCATCATCAATATAATATTTTACTCCATTTATTTTTTTACATTGATATTTTTTTATAGCTCCTGCCTTATTACCATTTATATAAATGTCCTTTTCTCCTTCTTTAGTTGCCGTTGCACCAGGTATATATACATATTGTTGAAATCCAGAATCTGACATATCTTCTTCTTCAATTTTTACTCCTTTGTAATAAATGTCATCATCTCTTTTTTCCACGCCGGATAGTACATATCCAGACTTATTTATTTTTTCATTTCCAATTGTTCCTTGTATTGTAATATAACTATCTAATGAATATGTTATAACAATATCAAATTGATTTCCTCTTTTATATCTACAACTATAATATATATAAGGTTTTAATCCATATATGTTTTCCCCATCCTTATAACTTGCATTTTTGTCAAATTTATCATCTGCATCTAATGTATTATCATAAGCGGAGTAAATATAATATCCATCATAAAGAGTATATACGATTGCTGGAACATAATTTTGTAATACATCTTTTCCATATCCAACCATATTAAAATGACTTGCTAATGAGTTATAAAAAGTATTAACTGATGCTTTTATGTCACGCATCTTAGAATTTGCCAAGTCTGATGTGCTACTATTAGACATATTCAATTGAAATGCTTTAATTGCATCATATGTAGCATTTTGCAATTTAGAATCATACTGTGTTTGTAATTGTAATGTTTTTATTTGGCTTTGTGAATATGAACTCAATATAATACTCATTGGTAATATGATAATAATTGCTATAACAGCTAACCCTTGTAATTTCATATTTTATACCTTTCTTTATTATATTAGTTTAAATAGCTTGCAATATTACAATTACAAGCTATCCCCTTTTATATCTTTTATTTATTATTTTCCATTGGCTGTAACTACTCCTGCATGTTCAGCGGCAATTGTATATGAATCATTTCCAGTTACTGTGTAAAAAAAGTTCTTTAACTGTTGTGAAATTGTCTGATTTGTGTTTTTTACACTTGCAGAAACAATGTCTCCTTCTTTACAAAAATATGCAGCATTCTTGCCATTAAGAGCCTCTTCAATTTGTGAAGTATAAACAGAATAATATACATTTTCACCTATTTTATCGGCAGTCGCTTGTGAAACTTTTTTACCTAGGTTATCATCTTTTACTTGAACTTCCATATCTACATTATAAGTATTCCCTGTTGAGGTTATTGTCTCTATAAATTTATCATAATTAGCTTTTGTAATTTTCCCTATTGATCTTGCTGTATCAACAAATTCTGTAGTAGCTTTCTCCACTGTTAACTGTGCTACATCATCTGTTCTATCAGACATTGTCATTAGTGGAAATACAAACATTAATACTGCTGCTAGTGCTATTGCAATTATTGTATCACTCATTTTTATTCCTCCTTTATTATATAATACTTATAACATATATTTAAAATATTTTATACTTACTTATTAATTCACAAATTCATAAGTTATTACTCTTTTTTCTGTTTTGTTTACATTGTTTACTTTTTCTCTTGTTTCGTTAACATCTTCTATATAATAAGTTCCTAAGGATTCCTTAATCTTATATTTTTTTTCTTTTTCTGTAAGATAGTTATACAAACAAACATTATTTGGTTTAATATTGAATTTACTTATATAATCAGTTTTAGTCTTCCCATCTTCATATGTAAAATCCCCATAAATAATTCCATTTAAAAATTGTCTACTTTCTAAATCACTTGAAAGTGATTGATTAGCTAAATCTAAAGTGCTTATTTCTTTTTCTTTGTTTAAACCTTCAGTATTCTTTACTTCTTTTTTAAATAAATAATAATCATCTGGAAATTTAAATACAATTTTATAATTTTCTTTATACGCTCTATATATAGCTGGAATAATTGTTTCTTTTCCTACATACCTGCTTGTGTCATTATCATTAGAAAGATAATAAAATCTTGAATCTCCTTCTATTGATAATGATTCTCTATCAGAATATGATAAAACAATATCCATTGATTCTCTAGCTTGTGAAAAGGCTAGAATAGCTATAGAAAGTCCCATAACAAATAATAAAACTGAGCCTGCCATTTTTAATGCATCTGCTATGTTTTCTTCCATAGTATCCCTCCTTATCATTTAATTTTTTGCTTATAAGAAACACTTAATTTTAAATTTCCTCTATATTGATTTTAAAAATACAACCTTTTGTAAGTGTATTTGAGTATCCTTTTCTATCTGTTTCTGGATTTGTACAATAAAGTACACTAATCTTATATTTTCCATCTTTATTAAGCTTACTTGTACTTACTTTATTCGAAACAGAATTAATAATTACTGATTTATCACTAGCATTATAAATTGCAATTTTTCTATTTGTATTGCTTGCATCTGCATTACTTACTGTAACTTCATTTACTAATGCTTGTATATCTGATTTTGTTTTTCCTGTTCCTTCATATTTTAAAAACTTGTTATTGAATGCTGTTATTTCCGCTTGTGTCATCCCACTGTTATTTACTGTATCTTGTGCTTGGTTGAATATCATTATCCCCAATGATATTAATAATATTGCTAATAATATTGCTCCTGCTATTATTAATGCTTTTGATGCATTTTCCATAAAAAATTTCTCCTTTATTTTACTTATTATTTTTCAGAACAAGTAATTGTTGATACAAGACCATCGTTATAAGATAAAACCACATTATAAGTTGCACTATTATTAACGCCAGAAGTTACCGTTGTGTTTGCTTCGCTACCTTTCTTCCCAACTTTAACAGTCACAGGGTGACTTTTTTCACTTATAACCTCATTAATTAATGACTTCACAACTGATGCTTTTTGTTCACCTTCATATTTCAAAAATTTATTATTAAATGCTGTTATTTCTGCTTGTGACATTCCACTGTTGTCTACTGTGTCTTGTGCTTGGTTAAATATCATTATTCCTAATGATATTAATAATATTGCTAATAATATAGCTCCTGCTATTATTAATGCTTTTGAAGCATTTTCCATAAAAATTTCCTCCTCTTTTTTTTCTATTTTGTTATACTATTATTTTCTTAACTTAACCATCATTCTTTCATAGATATTATAGCCTTTTAAAAGTTACACGACAAATTTATATATAAATATTTACTATTATTAGTATTATTGTGCTTCACTTATCATTATACTATAAATACAACCTTCTATAGCTGTATCTTTTCTTGAATCATTGGAATTAGATTTATAATAAGACATTTTAATATTATAGCTGTTGCTTTCTTTTATTGATGTTGTATCAACTTTATTATCTGCTGATGTTAGTAAGTTAGCTTTCCATTTACCATTATTATATAATAATGTAATTCCAATTTTTCTGTGTGCATTATTATCATCCGCATTACTTACCATAGCCTCATTTACCAAAGCTTTTACTTCTGAAGCTGTTTTTCCCTTTCCTTCATATTTCAAGAATTTATTATTAAATGCTGTTATTTCTGCTTGTGACATCCCACTGTTGTTTACTGTGTCTTGTGCTTGGTTAAATATCATAATTCCTAATGATATTAATAGTATAGCTAGTAATATAGCTCCTGCTATTATTAATGCTTTTGATGCATTCTCCATAAGAATTCTCCCTTCGTTCTACTACCCCTTATGTTATATCTATTTGAGTAACACGACCATTACTATATGTTAGCTTAACTGTATAAGATTGTGCAGTATCTACTGCACTAGTAGTTGGAGTCGCTGATGCTGATGCTATTGCTGTTCCATTGCCTTTTTTTGTTACTGTTACTTTAACCTTTTCTGAATCAGAAAGTGTTTGGTTTGTTGCTAATACTTCATTTATTAATGATTTTACAACTGACCCTTTTTGTGTTCCCTCATACTTCAAAAATTTATTATTAAATGCTGTTATTTCAGCTTGTGTCATTCCACTGTTATTTACAGTATCTTGTGCTTGGTTAAATATCATAATTCCTAATGATATTAATAATATAGCTAATAATATAGCTCCTGCAATAATTAATGCTTTTGATGCATTCTCCATAAAAATTCCTCCTTTGTTTTTTCTTA
>ERZ1106954.2098-NODE-2098-length-14195-cov-7.545191_pt1 | contig 14195 bp, 7 predicted proteins | sample MGYA00403678_ERZ1106954 | MGnify/ENA primary metagenome ERZ1106954 (study PRJEB35170, sample SAMEA104062445) | human gut metagenome | biome: human gut; feature: human-associated habitat; material: faeces | place: Denmark | collected 2012-08-20 ... | reverse complement strand
TCACAAGATCCTTAGTCTTGCTCGTCTGCCAGTTCCGACACTTCCGCATATATTTTGTTTTCGCCGCTTGTCTCACGCGACTCGTATATAATATCAGATTGTTTTCAAAAATGCAAGCACTTTTTTCAAAAAAATCATATTTTTTTACAGACTCTTTTCATAGCACAAAAACGGCTGCCCAAACAGGCTGCATTCACCCACTGTATCAAATCCAAATACTGCATACGAGCGCAGAGCCTTCACATTAAGCTTGTTGACTAAAAAATGCACACTTTTGTATCCTCTCCTTGCGAGCTCTTCCATCCCAAATACCAGCATTTGTCTCGCAATTTTCTGATTCTGAAAATCCGGATGAACCGCAAGTCTTGAAAGCTCAGCCCCGGGTGCAAGTTTATGGCTCCAGCAATCAAGCCTCTCCACCTGTGGATCATCATCAATTGAAATCGCTGCGATAATTCTATCCTCTTTGCTTTCGGCATCAGCATTAATCTCCTGCCCATCAATCATTACAAACAAAGATTCTCTACCAAGATCAAACTCAATCTCCTTCATTCCCGGATAAGAATCGTCCCATGGACAAAACTCCCTGCCTAGCTGTATCTTATACAATTTTAAAATTTCTTCTTTATTTTCTTCTGTAGCTGCTACTATTTTTCTCATTCTGTTTCTCATTTCCTTTATTTTCCCATGTGCATCGTTCTCTTCTGTTACACGATTATCTTTATCATAGACTATCTTTGCAACATATCCCATCGTTTCTTACTTCCGCAACTAAAAAGTCCATTACAATACACATAACATCTCTGTATATTGTAACGGACTTTTTTCAATCCCAAACTTGGTGCAAGCACCATTTCTGATAAAAACCTCGAAAGTTTTTGTTCTATGTGCATATATTACTTAATTTCATTCACAAAGTCAATATATTTTCTGCTAAATTTTCAAATACCATTTATGTTTTGGATTATTATTTTGCCCCTTAATATATTGTATTACCCCACTAAAGAATCTATACGCTTCAGCAATAACCTGATTTTTTTAACTGTTTTGAGATTTATAGTGATTTCAGCTACTTTTTGCCAGGTCTTTGCCGGCTTTTCTCCAGCTTTTTGGCTTGGTTTGGGGAGCTGTTTTGGGGATTTCTGCAGTTTCAGCTACTTTTTGCCGGTTTTTCTCCGGCTTTTTAGCTGAGTTTGGGTTGTTTCTTCTCCACCTCGTCGGTACGAAGTCTGAACTGCCTCTTTTAGCATTCTGGCCTGCGCATCTTCTGTGATTCGCTCATGTTTCTCGAGTCCAATAATTCGATCCAACAGGTAATACCAATATTGACTGGACATAATTCCTGAAGAGGAGGAGTGTTACCTCATTTCTTTGTAAAATGTTCTTCGACTGTTTTGTCTAGGGCTTTCTGCTTCTTTCTGCAATCTGGCAAGCTTCTCCGACATCGTTTCTGCCTTGTCCATTGAAGTATCTGTGTCGCCATATTCCCGGTGACAAGAAAGATATATCTTATAAAATTCCCGAACCGGATGATGAAAACAGAGTTTAAAGCACAACCGTTTTACCTTTCAAAGTTTCGATTTTGGAGCTCATTTCCTTATTTCACCAGCATCTCATAAGTAACCCCATACTTCTGCGCAATCTCGCTTGCATAAGATTTTCCTTCCGGAGGCGCCACTTCAATCTGATAGGAGCGCTCTGTTCCCTTCATGTGCACGATCATGGAAAACGCTTTTCCATCTGTGTGCTCTGCCTTCTGCTGCTCTTCATTCATTTCCTCCACATCAAATGCCAGCTTATGCATATGTGTATTATAAATGGTCCTCATTCCCTTATGTAAAATTGCCCTGACACTGTCCTTGGCAATGTAGTATCCTTCTTCAAACGAAGTGGTAGAAAATGATTCATTCATCAAAAGCAGACTCCTGCTGTCAGCCTCCTCATAGATTGCCTTAAAACGCTTACATTCTTCCCCAAGCCTTCCTAAATCCAATGTCTTGTCCTCATCTGCCGGGAAATGGGTGTAAATACCTGTAACAGGTGAAAATGTAAATGCTTTTCCCGGAATATATATGCCACCCTGCGCCAACACAAACAACTGCCCAACAGCCTGTGTAATTGTTGTCTTTCCACCTCGGTTGGCACCTGTTAAGATATACACTCTCCTATTCCGGTCGAAATCCATATCATTCGGTACAATATTCCCGGACTCCTCTGTCTCAAAAACAGCAAGCTTTAAATTGTAAATTCCACGTGCCTGCATCATATACGGATCAGATTCATTTTCTCCCTCTTTATATACAGAAGCTTTAGCAAAGGTAAAGCCCTGTTCCTGCAATTTTTGGATGTACTCCGCCCATTTGATATAGTAGAGCAGCTCCGGAATCAAGTCTGTCATGTCGGTAATGGTAATAGAAACATATTTGTTCAGTACTTCTCTGACTCTTTTCACCATATGGGAAATCATATGGTTGACGATTCGGTCTGTATAACGAGTCACATCCTTTGCCTGATCTCCCTCGGGAAGCTTCACAATGCCACCCCGGCTTTCCGACCGCATAACAGCTGTATCCATCACCTTCTGCATATGAGTGCTAATCACCGCATCTGCATTCACATCAAACGGTTGAAATTTGAAATTCTTTTTCCATATGGTATCCTCATTGATCCGATCCTTTGACGCAATATGGTCATAAAAATTGCCCAGGATTCCGGACTTGGTAAAATATTTGCTGTTTACAGATATCAGACCGATTCCGTCCGCTTCAAAGCGGTCATTCAAGTTAATACCTACCGTAATGCTCTTAAGCTGTGAAGTGTCCATTTTCAGTTCTGAGATATCTTTTTTCAGTTCTGCAAATCCGTTGTCCGCATAGATTTTCTCCACATAGGCTTTTAAACCCAGAAAGCCTGCGGAATGAATGTCCGAAGCTGCCAGACATGTATGAATCGCATCCACACACTTGATATAATCATTAAGCTCGTCCAGCCGATGCAAAAGATCCCAGATGCAGGCACTCTCATCATATTCCCGGTTAAAGCTACCGTACTCCCTCAGAAAACTGATGCGCTCGAGTATTTCCATAAGGTCATCACGCATTTTTTTCTGTTGAAGGACATCCTCGAAAATATCGCAACGGTACTGTGTCACCGCCGGATCTGCATACATACGCGCCATCACGTTTTGGATGTAGTTCTGCTCCCGCTCCTTTGCTGACAGCTTTTTGCAGATTTGATCCATTCCCAGATCATGCATAGTCACATCACTCAAGGTCCGGTATTGTGCATTTGTATCCGGGTATAATAAACTGTATTTTTTCTGACTCATAAGCTTGTCCTCTCCTTCTGATCTAATATGCAATTTTGAACGAAATCCGTATAATTTAGCTTCCCCCATTTTAACGCGGAAGATGGAGTGCAAAGGCGAGACCTTGGACCCACTGGCGCCTGCCACGCAACAACCGAAGCCTTGCGGAAGATGGGTTGCAAGACGTCCGGGGGATGTCTGTTCTGCGCCGACCGAAGCGGAGCGGAGACCGAGTGAGGTCCGGGGGATCTCATGCCACGAGCCGGAGGCGAGACCTTGAACCATGGGCACCTGCCCCACAACAATCGGAGCCTTGCGGAAGATGGGTTGCAAGACGTCCGGGGGACGTCTGTTCTGCAACGACCGAAGCGGAGCGGAGACCTTGGACCCATGGGGACAAGGTCCGCTTCCGCTTCTAAAATCAAAAAGGGCTAAGCCCTAAGGCTTAACCCTTTTTAATTTTATAATGCGGAAGATGGGACTTGAACCCACACGATTGCAATAATCACAAGATCCTTAGTCTTGCTCGTCTGCCAGTTCCGACACTTCCGCATATATTTGATTTTCTGTCGCTTGTCTCACGCGACTTTGATATAATATCAAATCAAACCAAATATGTCAACACTTATTTTTATTTTTATATATTTTTTTCATTTATTATGCATTTAAGCTAGTCCAAACCCGCCTTTTTTCTCCTAAAAACTCACACAAATCAATCCTCATATCTGATAACAAACAAATAAAAGTCTTTCTTATCGAGAATACATGTCTCCTGAAGCAGACGGTATTCGACACGCAGCCTGATTTGTTTCTTCACAAACCCAATCTCATTTGAATACATGACTATGATTCCGCCGGATACCAGATGCTCTGCGGCCTTGTCGAAAAACCTCTCGTAAAAAAGCTCCATCTCTGCCTTGGTCTGTCGGTTACGAACCGGCATATCCGTAATCAGCTCATCAAATTTGTAGTCATGTCTGAAATCAAAGAAATCCCTGTGTATAAAATTAATTCTTGTTTTGGCAAGCGCAGCATTCTCTCTGCCCATAGTGATTGCATCTCCATAGGTATCTGTAGCATATATCTCGCGTGCCGGGACTAAATGTGCGCGCTCTATAAGCAGTGTACCAACTCCGCAGAACGGATCCATGATCTGTGCCGTTTCCTTAAGATACGGCTTTGCAAGTGAAACAATAAGTGCCGCTTGTGACGGATGCATCGACGTAGGAAGCACATTCTTTCTGTATGCAAATCTATTATCCTGTATAGAACATAATCTCATGCAGACAAAAAAATTGTCATTTTTTGTCGGTATGAGCTTGATCACAACGTCGTAATCATTTGGTGAATTGATCATCCTGCCCGCAAAATGCATATCGATAGCTTTCGCAAGCCTGCTCTGGTACGCCGCATCTGCCGTACTCTCAATACGATAGTAAAACGGACCACCCTCACGGTGCATGCGTCTTAATATATCATACATATCTGACTCTGCAAGAAGTCCGGCTGCTTCCTGTGCATCCTTTGGCAGAAGCGATGCTGCATGTATGGTAAAGTACATTTTTCTGAATGTGCGCACCTGCATGATAAGAGGTATATTGTCAGTCTTTACAAGCACTCCAAGCGGATGCAGCTTTGTATCCTTAACCGGTATCTGACGTCGTACCACCTCTCTGTGAAGGCGGTTTGTCATCAGAAGCAGCTCAGCCTTTACTCCCTCGAGCACAGGTGTATGGTGCTTTATCCCATTATATTTAATCAAGATTTTATTTATCTCGTTTAATTCTTCTTCAATATGCTTCCTATTTTCATCTGTGACCGTCATGATCTCATTTGCCAGTCTTTCTTCCATTGTCTTCTCGCCTCTCTTGCGGGAATATGTGGTCAGCCAGCGAAGAGCCAGAGCCTGACGTCTGTCAGCTCTTACCTCGATCGGCACCTGATAAGTAGCACCACCGATACGTCTTGCTTTTACTTCGAGAGCTGGCATTACATTGTTCATAGCCTCTTCGAATACTTCAAGAGCTGGTCTTCCTGTCTTCTCTTCTACTGTAGCAAATGCTCCGTATACAATCTTCTGAGCTACGCCTTTCTTACCGTCTAACATAATGCTGTTAACAAGCTTTGTAACTACTTTGCTGTTGTACATTGGATCTGCTAATACGTCTCTTTTCTGAGTATGTCCTTTACGTGGCACGTTACTTCCCTCCTTAATCATGATATTTGTGGATTAATTCATCGGTACTCACATGTGTCTCTCTAATGTGTTCGTGCGGAATTGTATTCATAAAGTGAAATCCTGCATCTGCAGGTCTAATCCCAACACTAACCTACTTTAGTTCTGTTTGTGATACACAATGTTGCTAAATTATTTAGCAGCTTTTGGTCTCTTTGCGCCGTACTTAGAGCGGGCCTGTTTTCTGTTTGCAACACCTGCAGTATCTAATGTACCACGGATGATATGGTAACGTGTACCTGGTAAATCCTTAACACGGCCACCACGAATCAGAACAACGCTATGCTCCTGTAAGTTGTGTCCCTCACCAGGAATGTATGAAGTTACTTCGATTCCGTTTGAAAGACGAACTCTGGCGATCTTTCTAAGAGCTGAGTTAGGCTTCTTAGGAGTAGCTGTCTTAACAGCTGTACATACACCACGCTTCTGTGGAGAAGAAGTGTTGATTGGCTTCTTCTGGAGAGAGTTAAAGCTTCTCTGAAGAGCTGGTGCTGTAGACTTCTTTACAGATGTCTGACGTCCTTTTCTTACTAACTGGTTAAATGTTGGCATTATTTTCACCTCCTGTTTTATTTTAAGCAGTGCAATCTTATGCACGCTAAAATATTATACAAATCCTTGTCTGTTTTGTCAAGACCAATTTTGTTTTCAATATAATACAAGAAAGAAGTCCGGTTTCCCGGACTTCTTTCTTTTTGGTTTGTAACAGCTTCTGTAGCTTAAGTACAAACATCAGTAATTATTCTTCATCAACTGATTCAGCATCTTTATCAATGACTCCGACTGCCTCTTCCTCTGCGAAATCCGCAAAATCATCATCATCAAAATCAAGTGTATCGTCATCGTTTACATCGCTGTCAAGCTTGATGTTACGATAAATCTTCATACCTGTTCCTGCCGGGATGAGCTTACCGATGATTACGTTCTCCTTCATACCGATAAGCGGATCAACCTTGCCCTTGATTGCTGCCTCAGTAAGAACCTTTGTGGTCTCCTGGAATGAAGCTGCTGACAGGAATGAGTTGGTTGCAAGAGATGCCTTTGTGATTCCAAGTAATACCTGTGAGCCAACTGCAAGCTCCTTGCCCTCTTCCTCAAGCTTCTCGTTGAGCTCTAAGAAGTCAAGGGCATCAACCATGCTGCCCGGAAGTAAATCTGAATCTCCCGGCTCCTCTACGCGGATCTTCTGTAAGCACTGACGAACTATAACCTCGACATGCTTATCGTTAATCTCAACACCCTGTAAACGGTAAACACGCTGTACCTCGCGGAGCATGTAATCCTGAACCGCACGAACGCCCTTAATCTTGAGGATATCGTGTGGATTTACAGAACCCTCTGTAAGCTCGTCGCCGGCCTCAAGCTCCTGTCCGTCTACAACCTTGATACGTGAGCCGTAAGGAATGAGGTAAGCCTTTGTCTCGCCTGTCTCGTTGTTTGTAACGATAACCTCACGCTTCTTCTTTGTATCCTTGATTGTGGCAATTCCGCCGAACTCTGTGATAATAGCGAGTCCCTTAGGCTTACGTGCCTCGAAAATCTCCTCTACTCGAGGAAGACCCTGTGTGATATCTCCACCGGCAACACCACCTGTATGGAAGGTTCTCATGGTAAGCTGTGTACCAGGCTCACCGATTGACTGTGCTGCGATGATACCGATTGCTTCACCAACCTGTACTGCCTGACCTGTTGCAAGGTTTGAACCGTAACACTTAGCACATACTCCCATGTGTGAACGGCAGGTAAGCACTGTACGGATCTTAACCTGTGTGATTGGATTACCGTTCTCGTCAACACCCTCTGCCATAACCTTTGCTGCACGCTTTGGTGTGATCATATGGTTGGCCTTAACGATTACATTGCCATCCTTATCGCAGATTGTGTTGCAAGAAAAACGACCTGTAATTCTCTCCTGAAGGCTCTCGATTTCCTCTCGACCCTCCATGAATGCCTTTACGACCATTCCCGGAATCTCACGTCCTGTGCCTGCACAGCAGTCTGACTCACGAACGATCATATGCTGTGAAACATCTACGAGACGTCTTGTAAGGTATCCTGAATCGGCTGTACGAAGCGCTGTATCTGAAAGTCCCTTACGAGCTCCATGTGCTGACATGAAGTACTCGAGTACGTCAAGACCCTCACGGAAGCATGACTTGATAGGAAGCTCGATTGTACGACCTGTTGTATCAGCCATGAGTCCTCGCATACCTGCAAGCTGTTTGATCTGCTTATCAGATCCACGGGCTCCGGAATCTGCCATCATGAAGATGTTGTTGTACTTATCAAGACCTGTAAGAAGTGCCTTTGTAAGGGCATCATCTGTATCCTTCCATGTCTCGATAACCTCTTTGTAACGCTCCTCATCAGTGATAAGTCCACGCTTGTACTGTCTTGTAATCTTATCTACAGTGTCCTGTGCATCAGCGATCATCTGTGGCTTCTGTGGTGGCACTGTCATATCTGAAATTGAAACTGTCATGGCAGCCTGGGTTGAATACTTGTATCCCATAGCCTTGACATTGTCAAGAACCTCTGCTGTTGTTGTAGCTCCGTGTGTGTTGATAACCTTCTCAAGTATCTGCTTGATCTGTTTCTTACCAACGTGGAACTCAACCTCAAACTTGAGTGCATTCTCAGCCTTTGATCTGTCTATAAAACCAAGATCCTGTGGAATGCTCTCATTGAATATCAAAAGTCCTACTGTTGTCTCTGTAAAACCTGAAACCTCTGTGCCGTCAGCAAGCTTTACTGTACGGTGTACAAAGATATTCTGGTGAAGAGTAATCTCCTTGTTCTCGTAAGCGAGCATTGCAAGATTAACACTTCCATAGTAACGGCCGAGAAGATCTATCGGTCTGCAAAGCACACGACGGTTTCCGTCTGTGACATCCTCAAACCAGATAAGGTCATATAAGCCAAGCTCAGCCTTTCCTGTATTTTCATCAGGAGTTGTGAGCTTTCTAAGCTCCTCAATATCATTGTATACAGTGTCTGATGACACCTGTGCAACCATCTTTGGATCATCCTTGTAATCAGCGAGCTTTCTCATTGTGAGGTAGTAAACTCCAAGGATCATATCCTGTGAAGGAACGGCTACAAGTCCACCATCGGAAGGCTTAAGCAGGTTGTTAGGTGACAGAAGCATGAATCTGCACTCAGCCTGTGCCTCAGCAGTCAGTGGAAGATGTACAGCCATCTGGTCTCCATCGAAGTCGGCGTTGAACGCTGTACATACGAGTGGATGAAGCTTGATTGCCTTACCCTCTACAAGGATTGGCTCGAAGGCCTGGATTCCAAGTCTGTGGAGTGTAGGAGCTCGGTTAAGCATAACCGGATGCTCTTTAATGACGTCCTCAAGGACATCCCATACCTCCGGCTGAAGTCTCTCAACCATCTTCTTTGCACTCTTTATGTTGTGTGCGGTTCCGTTAGCGGCAAGCTCCTTCATAACGAATGGTTTGAAAAGCTCGATAGCCATCTCCTTTGGAAGACCACACTGATAAATCTTAAGCTTTGGCTCTACACAGATAACTGAACGTCCTGAGTAGTCAACTCGCTTTCCGAGAAGGTTCTGACGGAAACGTCCTCCCTTTCCCTTGAGCATGTCTGAAAGAGACTTAAGAGCTCTGTTTCCAGGACCGGTAACAGGACGTCCACGACGGCCGTTGTCGATAAGTGCATCGACAGCCTCCTGAAGCATACGTTTCTCGTTACGAACGATGATATCCGGTGCTCCAAGATCAAGAAGTCTTCTAAGACGGTTGTTACGGTTGATGATTCGTCTGTAAAGGTCGTTAAGATCACTTGTTGCGAAACGTCCTCCATCGAGCTGAACCATTGGACGAAGATCCGGTGGAATAACAGGAATAACTGTCATAATCATCCACTCAGGCTTGTTTCCTGACTCACGGAAAGCCTCTACAACCTCAAGCCTCTTGATGATACGTGCACGCTTCTGGCCTGTAGCATTCTCAAGCTCTGCCTTAAGCTCTGCCGAATCCTTCTCGAGATCAATTGCTGCTAAAAGCTCATGGATAGACTCAGCACCCATTCCTACACGGAATGCTGAGCGGCCATAAGTATCGCATGCCTCCTGGTACTCTGACTCGTTGAGAATCTGCTTGTATGCAAGCTTTGTCTCGCCCGGGTCAAGCACAATATATGAAGCAAAGTACAGTACTCTCTCAAGTACACGTGGAGATAAGTCAAGGATGAGTCCCATACGTGATGGGATACCCTTGAAATACCAGATATGAGATACAGGAGCAGCAAGCTCGATGTGTCCCATACGCTCTCTACGAACGCTTGACTTTGTGATTTCTACGCCACATCGGTCGCAGACAACACCCTTATAACGTATCTTCTTGTATTTACCACAATGACACTCCCAGTCCTTCGTTGGTCCGAAAATCTTCTCGCAGAAAAGACCGTCTTTTTCAGGCTTTAATGTTCTATAGTTAATAGTCTCAGGCTTTTTAACCTCGCCATGTGACCACTCTCTGATCTTTTCAGGAGATGCTAATCCAATCTGAATCGCATCAAACTGCATTGCCTGATTATTTTCTATATTATTTGTTTCTGGCATTTTGGCACTCCCTTCTAATTATTCTTCGTCATCAAGAACTTCATCAGCAAAAATATCGTCATCCGCTGTCTCAGGAGACTCTTCCTCTTCTATGTCAACAAGCTCTTCGTTGTCATCAAATTCTTTCTTTGAGAAACCATGCTCTGCGAATGACTCACTGTCCTCGAATGCATAGTCCTTATCGTTTCCGATAATTGAGTTGATATCTGTATTACCGTACTCACTTGTCTCGATAAGCTCAACCTCTTCTCTGTTCTCATCAAGTACCTTGACATCCAGGCCAAGTGCCTGAAGCTCTTTGAGAAGTACCTTGAATGACTCTGGAATACCAGGCTCAGGGATATTCTCACCCTTGATGATAGCCTCGTAGGTCTTGACACGGCCAACAACATCATCGGACTTCATTGTAAGGATCTCCTGGAGTGTATATGCAGCACCATATGCCTCAAGAGCCCAAACCTCCATCTCTCCGAAACGCTGTCCACCGAACTGTGCCTTACCACCGAGTGGCTGCTGTGTAACTAATGAGTAAGGACCTGTTGAACGTGCATGGATCTTATCGTCAACAAGATGATGCAGCTTAAGGTAATGCATGTGTCCGATAGTTGTCTTTCCATCGAAGCACTCACCTGTTCTACCATCACGAAGCTGTACCTTTCCATCCTTTGAAATCGGAACGCCCTTCCATAAGCTTCTGTGAGCTCTGTTTGTTGAAAGGTATTCCATAACATCCTCACGGAGTGTATCAACATATTTATCATAGAAGATTTCAGCATCTGCGCTCCAGTATGGATGCTCAGCCTGTAAATCCTTTTCAAGCTCTTCCTTATCGAACGGAAGATTTACGTAATCATTTGCAAGCTCAAGTGTATCCTCGATATCTACCTCGTTTGCTCCATCAAATACAGGAGTTGAGATATTGAAGCCAAGTGCCTTTGCAGCGAGACTCAGGTGAATCTCAAGGACCTGACCGATGTTCATTCGTGAAGGAACACCGAGTGGGTTAAGTACGATATCCAGTGGACGTCCGTTTGGAAGGAATGGCATATCCTCAACAGGAAGCACACGGGAAACGACACCCTTGTTACCGTGACGTCCGGCCATCTTATCACCGACAGAAATCTTTCTCTTCTGTGCAATGTAAATACGTACTGACTGGTTTACTCCCGGAGAAAGCTCATCGCCGTTCTCTCTTGTAAATACCTTGGCATCAACAATGATACCGTAAGCACCATGAGGTACCTTAAGTGATGTATCACGAACCTCTCTTGCCTTCTCACCGAAGATGGCACGAAGAAGTCTCTCCTCTGCTGTAAGCTCTGTCTCACCCTTTGGTGTAACCTTTCCTACAAGGATATCACCGGCACGAACCTCTGCACCTACACGGATGATACCTCTCTCATCAAGGTCCTTGAGTGCGTCGTCGCCGACACCAGGGACATCACGTGTAATCTCCTCAGGTCCGAGCTTTGTATCACGTGACTCTACTTCATATTCCTCAATATGAACTGATGTATACACATCATACTCTACGAGACGCTCTGAAAGAAGAACGGCATCCTCGTAGTTGTATCCTTCCCATGTCATGAATCCGATAAGCGGGTTCTTTCCAAGAGCAAGCTCTCCCTGACTTGTTGAAGGACCGTCTGCGATAACATCGCCTGCCTTAACCTTGTCACCCTTAAATACGATAGGTCTCTGGTTGTAGCAGTTTGACTGGTTAGAACGAGAGAACTTTGTAAGGATATACTCTCTCTTGTTTCCGTCAGTTTCTTTTATGATAATGCGGTTTGACTCTGAAGATAATACCTCTCCGTCTGCCTTTGCAACTACGCAGACACCTGAGTCAACTGCGGCCTTTGTCTCAATACCTGTACCAACTACAGGAGCCTCTGTGGTCAAAAGCGGAACGGCCTGACGCTGCATGTTTGATCCCATGAGGGCACGTGTAGGGTCATCGTTCTGCAAGAATGGAATCAGCGCTGTAGCTACTGAGAATACCATCTTTGGAGACACATCCATATAATCAAATGCTGACTTATCGTACTCCTGAGTTTCCTCTCTGTAACGACCTGAAACTGAGTTACGTATGAAATGTCCTTCGGCATCAAGCTTCTCATTAGCCTGTGCTACGTGGTAGTTGTCCTCCTCGTCGGCTGTCATGTATACAACCTCTTCTGTGACTACCGGGTTCTTAGGATCAGTCTTGTCAATCTTACGGTATGGAGCCTCTACGAAGCCATACTCATTGATTCTCGCATAGCATGCAAGTGAGTTGATAAGACCGATGTTTGGTCCCTCAGGAGTCTCTACAGGACACATACGGCCGTAGTGAGTGTAATGTACATCTCGAACCTCGAATCCGGCACGGTCTCTTGAAAGACCACCAGGTCCAAGTGCTGATAAACGTCTCTTGTGAGTAAGCTCTCCAAGAGGGTTGTTCTGATCCATGAACTGTGAAAGCTGTGAAGAACCGAAGAATTCTTTAACAGCGGCAGTTACGGGCTTTATATTGATAAGTGACTGAGGTGAAATTCCCTCTAAGTCCTGTGTAGTCATTCTTTCACGAACAACACGCTCCAGTCTTGAGAGACCGATACGGTACTGGTTCTGTAACAGCTCTCCAACCGCACGGATACGTCTGTTTCCAAGATGATCGATATCGTCATCTGTTCCTGCGCCCCACTCTAAGTGCATATTGTAGTTGATAGTTGCGAAGATATCTTCTTTAGTAATATGCTTTGGAATAAGGTCAGATATATCTCTCTTTATTGCCTCGATTCTGTCCTCAAGAGAATCATACTCCTCGAGAATCTGAGCGAGTACCGGATAGTAAACAAGCTCGGTAACACCGATAGACTTAGGATCCTCAATCTCAGGAATCCAGCTTCTGATGTCAACCATCATAGAAGAAAGAATCTTGACATTTCTTGTCTCTGTCTGAATCCATAAAGCAGGAACGGCAGCGTTCTGGATCTGTGTGGCAAGCGCACGGTCAACAACAGTACCCGCCTCAGCGATAACCTCACCTGTAGAAGGATCCACTACGTCCTCAGCTAAAACCTGTCCACTGATACGGTTCTTTAATGCAAGCTTCTTATTAAACTTATAACGTCCTACCTTGGCAAGGTCATATCTTCTAGGATCGAAGAACATTGCTGTGATAAGGCTCTCTGCACTCTCAACTGAAAGTGGCTCGCCCGGACGAATCTTCTTATATAACTCTAATAAACCAGCCTCATAGCTTCCCTGTGGCTCACGCTCTGTGATTGCAGGGTCCTTGCTGAATGATGCCTGGATCTTTGGCTCATCTCCGAACATATCGAGAATAGCCTGGTTTGTACCTACTCCAAGTGCACGTAAAAGTACTGTGATAGGTACCTTACGTGTTCTGTCTACTCTTACATAAAAAACGTCGTTAGAGTCTGTCTCATACTCAAGCCATGCACCACGGTTTGGAATAACAGTACAAGAATACAGGGTCTTTCCGAGCTTATCATGAGCAATTCCGTAATAAATACCAGGAGAACGAACTAACTGACTGACAATAACTCGCTCTGCACCGTTGATTACGAATGTACCGGTCTCTGTCATTAAAGGCAGATCACCCATGAAAATTTCATGCTCATTAATCTCATCTGTCTCTTTGTTGTGAAGTCTGACTTTAACCTTTAAAGGAGCTGCGTATGTTGCATCTCTTTCCTTGCACTCAGGAATTGTATACTTTACATCATCTTCGCATAATGTAAAATCTACAAAATCAAGACTAAGCTTTCCGCTGTAATCTGTGATTGGAGAGATATCCGCAAAAGCTTCCTTGAGACCTTCGTCTAAGAACCACTGATAAGAATCCTTCTGGACCTCAATCAGATTTGGCATCTGCAGAACCTCTTTTTGTCTTGAGTAACTCATACGCATGCTTTTTCCGGATGTGACCGGACGTATTCTGTTTTTCTCCATTGACGTTTCACCTCTCGTTTTTATTTTAATCTAGCAAGTATCTAGATAATGATTCAAAAACCACCCCAGTTACTATATCTTGTGGTTTTTCTCTTGTGCACATA
>ERZ1106954.2088-NODE-2088-length-14220-cov-3.174232_pt1 | contig 14220 bp, 12 predicted proteins | sample MGYA00403678_ERZ1106954 | MGnify/ENA primary metagenome ERZ1106954 (study PRJEB35170, sample SAMEA104062445) | human gut metagenome | biome: human gut; feature: human-associated habitat; material: faeces | place: Denmark | collected 2012-08-20 ... | reverse complement strand
GAAGATCTTGCGGCCATTCCCCTTACGGCATTTGCAAGACAGCCGGAAATTCTGAAAACCTATCTGATCCGTCATATGCTGGACCAGCTGCATCCGGGCTGGAAAGACATCGGCAGCCGCCATTTCACGGCAATCGCGGAACTGGCAGGCAAACCGGTGGGAAGTCGTCTGGATCTCCCGGGCGGACTTATGGCGCGGACCGGATATGAAACGCTGGAAATCGTGCGAAAGACGGAACGGGAAGTGTCCGTGAAGACAGAAAGCGGAGCAGATGGGGAAATCCACGGCCGCCAGACAGTTCCGGAGCTTCATATGACGGTTTTTTCTCGTCAAAAAGATCAGGAAATTCCCAAAAACCAGTATACGAAATGGTTTGACTATGATATAATTAAGAGCACTGTAAAAATAAGACATAAGCAGCCTGGAGACTATATTACGATTGACAAAAACGGCAGTACACAGAGCCTGAAAAAGTATTTTGTCAATGTGAAAGTCCCGAGAGAAGACAGGGAGAAGATCTGGCTGGCAGCAGACGGCAGCCACATCCTGTGGATCATCGGATACAGACAGAACCAGGTATATCAGGTTACAGATAAAACCAGAAGAATTCTGGAAATAGAATTTAACGGAGGAGAAGAAGATGGCAGAGAGAGTAAAAGTATTAGTTCCTGAAGAGGATGTTGCAAAGAGAATCAAAGAGCTTGGCGAACAGATCAGCAAAGATTATGCCGGAAAGCAGGTACATCTGATCTGTGTATTGAAGGGTGGCGTATTCTTCATGTGCGAACTGGCGAAGAGAATCACCGTTCCGGTATCAATGGACTTTATGAGTGTCAGCAGCTACGGTGACGGAACGAAGTCAAGCGGTGTTGTTAAGATCGCAAAAGACTTAGATGAGACACTGGAAGGAAAAAATGTACTGATCGTGGAGGATATTATTGACTCCGGAAGAACATTATATTATCTGATGGACATCTTATCTAAGAGAAATCCAAAGAGCATGAAGCTCTGTACGCTTCTGGATAAACCGGAAAGAAGAGTAAAAGATGTAAAAGTAGATTATGTCGGATTCAATATCCCGGACGAATTCGTTGTGGGATATGGACTGGATTACGCCCAGAGATACAGAAATCTTCCATTCATCGGAGTGGTAGAGGGCGTGGAATAAGGCGCGGCATAAGAAAGGAGCCTGAAAATTGAATAATAAGAAAGCGAGAGGGCTGAATGGTGTTGTATTCCTCGTGTTTGTCGTATTTTTGTTCGCAGCACTGTGGTTTACCAATCAGTTCGATCAACGAGAGAAAGAAATTTCCTGGAAGAAATTCCAACAGCTGGTTCAGAACGACAAGATCGAGTCTGTAGAAGTGAATCAGAACAAGAGCGTTCCGACGGGGCGCGTGGAGATTACGCTGAAGGGAGATGACAGTTCCGATAATGTCAGATATCTGTATGTCTCCGATGTAAATGAGATCCAGGATTACCTGAAAGAGCAGAATGTGGATTATACCATGCCGGATATTCCACAGGACAACTGGGCAGCAACTACATTTCTGCCGGTTATCCTTACACTGGTCGGAGTGTTCCTGATATTTGGTCTGATGAACCGTCAGGGCGGCGGGGCCAATTCGAAAGCAATGAATTTCGGAAAGAGCCGTGCAAAACTGAGCACAGACCGTGACAAGAAAGTGACATTTGCCCAGGTGGCAGGTCTGGAAGAAGAAAAAGAGGAACTGGAGGAGATCGTTGATTTCCTGAAGTCTCCGAAGAAATATATCCAGGTGGGAGCAAGAATCCCGAAAGGCGTGTTGCTGGTAGGCCCTCCGGGAACCGGTAAGACGCTGCTTGCCAAAGCAGTTGCCGGAGAAGCAGGAGTTCCGTTCTTTACGATCTCCGGTTCAGACTTTGTGGAAATGTTCGTTGGTGTCGGAGCTTCCCGTGTCAGAGACTTGTTCGAGGAAGCGAAGAAGAATGCACCGTGTATCATTTTCATCGATGAGATCGATGCAGTTGCAAGACGCCGTGGAACCGGAATGGGCGGCGGACACGATGAGCGTGAGCAGACACTGAACCAGTTGCTGGTAGAGATGGACGGATTCGGCGTCAATGAAGGCATCATTGTGATGGCGGCTACAAACCGTGTGGATATTCTTGACCCTGCAATCTTACGTCCGGGACGATTCGACCGTAAGGTTATGGTCGGAAGACCGGATATTAAGGGCCGTGAAGAGATCCTCAAGGTACATGCGAAGGGGAAACCGTTAAGCGAAGAGATCGATCTGCAGCAGATCGCGCAGACAACGGCAGGATTTACCGGAGCTGATCTTGAAAATCTCTTGAACGAAGCAGCAATTCTGGCTGCAAAGGATAACAGAGTATTCTTAAAACAGGAAGACATAAAAAAAGCATTTGTCAAAGTTGGAATCGGTGCGGAGAAGAAGAGCCGCGTTATTTCCGAAAAAGAGAAGAGAATCACAGCATTCCACGAAGCAGGGCATGCGATCTTGTTCCATGTGCTTCCGGATGTGGGACCTGTATACAGTGTTTCAATCATCCCGACGGGAAGTGCGGGCGGATATACGATGCCGCTTCCGGAAAAGGATGAGATGTTTAATACAAAAGGAAAGATGCTTCAGGATATTACGGTAGCACTTGGCGGACGTGTAGCCGAAGAAGAAGTATTTGATGATATTACAACCGGTGCATCTCAGGATATCAAGCAGGCAACGGGCCTGGCCAAATCCATGGTTACGAAGTTCGGTATGTCAGAGGCAGTCGGACTTATTAACTATGATGATGACAACAATGAGGTGTTCATCGGACGTGATCTGGCGCACACAGCAAGAGGCTACGGAGAGGGCGTGGCGACTGTGATCGACCAGGAAGTAAAGAGAATTATTGATGAATGTTATGACAGAGCAAGACATATCATTAGAAAATATGATGATGTTCTGCATGCATGCGCAGATCTTCTGTTGGAAAAAGAAAAGATTTCCAGGGAAGAATTTGAAGCGCTGTTCCCGGAAGATGTATCAGAAGACTAGAAGAAAGCGTGCTCCTTTCCGAGAGCAAAAAATGAGAGAGGTGTTAGTTATATGAATAAGACGGCTTTATTTTGTGATGGAACAGAAGGATATGTGTATCCCCCTGAACCGAAAGAAAGCGAACTGGTGACATTCCGGTTCCGTACGGCGAAGGATGATGTAGACAGAGTAGGGCTTGTGACATCGGCTGACACATATGTAATGGAAAAAGAATGCACACAGGGAGAGTTTGATTATTATACGTTCGAGACACGTCTGGGGGAAGAGCCGTTCAGATATTGTTTCGAAGTGCAGTCTGGGACAGAAAAATATTATTATGGACGATGTGGAATCTCTCGCGAGATCCTGGAGTACTATAATTTTGTTGTAGTACCCGGATTTTCCACACCGGACTGGGCAAAGGGAGCGGTTATGTATCAGATATTTACAGACCGCTTTTATAACGGAGATAAGTCAAATGATGTAGAGACGAATGAGTATTACTACATTGGGGATTATTCGCAGAGAGTAACGAACTGGGACAAATATCCGGCGAACATGGGTGTAAGAGAGTTCTACGGAGGAGACTTGCAGGGAGTCATGGATAAGCTTGATTATCTGCAGGATCTGGGCGTAGAAGTCGTATATTTTAATCCGTTATTTGTGTCACCGTCCAACCACAAATACGATATCCAGGATTATGATTATATCGATCCGCATTATGGAAAGATCGTAGATGACGGAGGCGAGGTGCTTCCGAATGGTGTGACGGACAACAGTCAGGCAACGAAGTATAAAAAACGCACGACAGATCTTAAGAACCTGGAAGCAAGTAATGAGTTGTTCATTAAACTGGTGGAGGAATTACATCGCCGTGGAATGAAAGTGATTCTGGACGGCGTGTTCAACCACTGTGGTTCATTCAATAAATGGATGGACCGTGAGAGAATTTACGAAGGTGAAGAGGATTATGAACCGGGTGCTTATGTATCGGCAGACAGTCCGTACAGAAGCTACTTCCGTTTCTTCAAAGAAGGACCGGAGAATTGGCCGTATAATGGCAATTACGATGGCTGGTGGGGACATGATACTCTGCCGAAACTGAATTACGAAGATTCTGTAAAACTGGAAAATTATATCTTATATATCGGACGGAAATGGGTATCGCCGCCGTATAATGTAGATGGATGGCGTCTGGATGTGGCAGCAGACCTGGGACGCAGCAATGAATACAATCACGAGTTCTGGCAGAAATTCCGAAGAGCCGTGAAAGATGCAAATCCGAATGCACTGATCCTTGCCGAACATTACGGCGATCCGAGTGACTGGCTTAAGGGGGATGAGTGGGATACCGTTATGAACTATGATGCGTTCATGGAGCCGGTTACATGGTTCCTGACCGGAATGGAAAAGCATAGTGATGAGGCGAGAGAAGAGCTCCTTGGTAACATCGATAACTTTATCGGTTCGATGGCACATCACATGTCGAACATGCTGACTCCGTCACTTCAGGTGGCGATGAATGAGCTTTCCAACCATGATCATTCCAGATTCTTAACGAGAACGAATCACATGGTTGGCCGTGTGGAACATCTGGGACCGGAAGCTGCGAACGAGTATGTGAATAAAGCGGTTATGCGTGAAGCGGTTGTTATGCAGATGACCTGGGTCGGAGCTCCGACGGTATATTATGGTGATGAGGCTGGTGTCTGTGGATTTACAGATCCGGATAACAGAAGAACCTATCCGTGGGGACATGAAGATCAGGAACTGATCGCATTCCACAAAGAAGCAATCCGCATCCACAAAGAGCATCCGGCACTTAAGACCGGTTCGTTGAAGATCCTTGGCGGAGAGGAAAATATCCTGTCTTATGCGAGATTCAAAGGGCATGACCGGATCATTGTTGTGATCAATAACCGCAGCGAACGTGCGGAAGTAAAAGTTCCTGTATGGGAAGCAGAGATTCCGATAAAATGCCGCATGAAACGTCTGCTATATTCTTACAAAGAAGGATATACAACAGAGTACGAAGAGTATCTGGTAGAAGACGGAGAAGTGGTTGCGAACATGGGACCACATTCGGCACTTGTACTGGGAATGAGAAATGAAGAGGATCATGACTGGCTGTATATTTTGTAGAATGGGTATGGACCGGCTAATAGTGAATTTTGTAAAGAAGATACAAACAGACTAATAGTGAAATAAAGAAAATAAAAAGATTACCGGAAAATGTAGTGCGTTTTCCGGTAATCTTTTATTACGTTTTTATACAAACATAATAATGTGAGATCTGGTTTCGATAATGCAAAATTATATTATTTTGTAAGAACTTCTACACCATCTTCTTTAATAAGAACCATATATTCAATCTGAGCAGAAAGACCGTCGTCATCCGTATAAACGGTCCATCCGTTGTCTTCATCTACATAGAATTCCGGAGAACCCTGATTGATCATCGGCTCGATCGTGAACATCATACCAGGAACCAGAACCATCTCACTGCCCTTCGGAGTAACATAACTTACGAATGGCTCTTCGTGGAATTCCAGACCGATTCCATGGCCGCCGATCTCCTCTACGACAGAATATCCATTTTCCTGTGCATGTGAATTGATCGCGTAAGCAATGTCTCCAAGATGTCCCCAAGGTTTTGCTGCTTTAAGTCCAAGCTCTACGCATTCTTTTGTAACACGGACAATACGTTCGGCTTCCGGTGATACGTCACCGATCGTGAACATACGGGATGCATCAGAGAAATATCCGTTTAAAATCGTAGACACATCTACGTTGATGATATCTCCATCGATTAGAATCTCATTTTCACTTGGGATACCGTGGCAGATGACGTTGTTGATGGAAGTACATACGCTCTTCGGGAATCCCTCATAATTCAGAGGCGCCGGGATTCCTCCGTGCTCTGTTGTGAAATCATATACAAGTTTGTCAATTTCGGCAGTGCTCATTCCTGCATGAATATGAGCTGCTACATGGTCGAGAACTGCGGTGTTCAGTTCTGCACTTTTTTTGATCATTTCAATCTGTTCCGGTGTCTTCAGTAATGAACGGTCAGGAACGATCTGGCCTTTGGACGCAAGTGTCCACAATTTTATATCTAACTTATCCACAATACTACCTGCTTTCTACACAAATTTTCCACATGTATTATAGCACGTTTTGGAAAAAGAGACAGGGGAATTTTTGTCAATAGGATTGCCGCAAATGAAAAATCCTCTGTCCCTTATTGTCTCCACCATAAAAATAAGTTATAATTTTACTGGTATTGTATACAGAATGTGGATAAACTATTATGGTTCATAGTAATGATAAAGTTATACACAGGCAACATAGAAAGGAGCAGACATATGTTAAGAATAGGAATGCTTACAAGCGGCGGCGACTGTCAGGCACTGAATGCAGCGATGAGAGGCGTCGTAAAGGGGATTTTTTCAAAACGAGATGATGTAGAGATTTATGGATTTCAAGATGGATATAAAGGTTTGATCTATTCGAACTTTAAGATGCTTACGTCAAAAGACTTTTCGGGGATTCTGACACTTGGTGGAACGATTCTGGGAACATCCAGACAACCGTTCAAGTTAATGAGAGTACCGGATAAGGACGGAATTGACAAAGTAGAGGCAATGAAACATACTTACCACAAGCTGAATCTGGACTGCCTGGTAATCCTTGGGGGAAATGGAACACACAAATCAGCCAATATGCTGAGAGAAGAAGGACTTAATGTGGTAACACTTCCGAAGACGATTGATAACGATCTCTGGGGAACGGACATGACATTCGGATTCCAGAGTGCGGTAGACATTGCAACAGATACAATTGACAGGATCCATACAACAGCAACGTCTCACAGCCGTGTATTTATCGTGGAAGTAATGGGGCACAAAGTAGGATGGGTAACACTTCATGCAGGAATTGCCGGCGGTGCCGATATTATTCTGCTTCCGGAGATGCCATATGACATCAATTCAGTAGTTGAAGCAATTGAAAAACGCGGCAAAGCAGGAAAGAGATTCACAATTATTGCTGTTGCAGAAGGTGCGATTTCAAAAGAAGATGCAGCGCTTTCAAAGAAGGAATTAAAAGAGAAAAAAGCAAAGAAGAAATACCCTTCTGTTGCATATGAACTTGCTGAGAAGATTCAGGAAAAAACAGATAAAGAAGTAAGAATTACTGTGCCTGGACATACACAGCGAGGCGGCTCTCCGTGTGCATATGACCGTGTGCTTGCAACAAGACTTGGTGCAGAAGCTGCGAGAGCAATTCTGGAAGGTGATTTTGGATGTATGGTAGGAACAAAGAATCAGGAGATTATCCGTGTACCATTGTCAGAAGTTGCCGGAAAATTAAAATATGTAGATCCAAAGGCATCGATCATTAAAGAAGCAAAAACCATCGGTATCAGCTTCGGTGATGAATAAGATACACAGGTTAAGCAGGATCTGCATTTAGACAAGGAGTGTAAAGAATGTCATATACGGCATTATACCGTAAATTCCGTCCGGATGAATTCGAAGATGTAAAAGGACAGGATGCGATCGTCCGGACGCTTAAGAACCAGATCAATGCAGACCGTATCGGACATGCATATCTGTTCTGCGGGACAAGAGGAACCGGTAAGACGACGGTTGCAAAAATATTTGCGAAAGCAGTCAACTGCGAACATCCGGTAGACGGAAGTCCGTGCGGGGAGTGCGCAATGTGCAAGTCGATCGCAGCGGGTACATCGATGAACGTGATCGAGATCGATGCGGCATCGAATAATGGTGTGGATAATATCCGAGAGATCCGTGAAGAAGTCACATACCGTCCGACAGAAGGAAAATATAAAGTATATATCATCGACGAGGTGCATATGCTGTCGATCGGTGCGTTCAATGCATTATTAAAAACATTGGAAGAACCGCCGGAATATGTTATATTTATTCTTGCGACAACGGAGGCACACAAGATCCCGATTACGATCTTAAGCCGTTGTCAGCGATATGATTTTAAGAGAATTTCCATTGAAACGATCGCAGCAAGACTGCGGGAACTGATTGATAAAGAAGGATGGGACGTAGAAGATAAGGCGGTCCGTTATATTGCGAAGATGGCGGACGGTTCCATGCGAGATTCATTAAGTCTTCTGGATCAGTGTGCCGCGTTCTATATGAATGAGACATTGACATATGATCATGTACTGGAAGTGCTGGGAGCGGTGGATACGGAAGTGTTCAGCCGGCTTTTAAGACAGCTGCTTGCGATGGATGTGCATCAGGTGATCGAAACGGTCGATGAGCTGGTGATGCAGGGAAGAGAATTGTCCCAGCTTGCGGCAGATTTCACATGGTATCTGCGAAATCTCCTTCTGGTGAAGAGTTCGGATAATATGGAAGATGTACTGGATGTGTCGTCTGAAAATCTTGCACTTTTAAAAGAAGAAGCACAGATGATCGACAGCGATACGCTGATCCGTTACATCCGAATTTTCTCAGATCTGACGAACCAGTTAAAATATGCGACCCAGAAGAGGGTACTTCTGGAAGTGACACTGATCAAATTGTGCCGTCCGGCGATGGATCAGAACAAAGATGCATTACTGGACCGTATCCGTGCGATCGAGAAGCAGCTCGAAGAGGGGGCGTGGGAAGCACCGGTCAGAGAACGCATCGTATATGCATCGGATGCAAAAGAGGCGGGAGAACCGAAGCCAAAGCCGGAACTTCCGCAGGCATTGAACGAAGATGTGAAAGCGGTGGCAAAAGATTTCCGGATGATCATCAATGAGGCTTCCCCGATGCTCAGAACCTATCTGAAAAAGGCAAGACTGAGTGCAGGAGAAGGCAACAGGCTTCTGATCGTACTGCCGGATGAACTGAGCGCAAGTGCGGTGGCAACACCGGAACATAAAGAAGAGATCCAGTCATTGATCGAGCAGAAGATTGGCAAAAAAGTAGAGATAGACGTCCGCCAGATGGAGGCGGGACGCAGATTCGAAGATCATTTTGTGGATCTGGAGAATCTGATTAATATGGAAATTACTGTAGAAGACGAATAGGAGGATATTATCATGGCAAAAAGAGGTGGATTCCCAGGCGGCGGAATGCCGGGAAATATGGCAAATCTGATGAAACAGGCACAGAAGATGCAGCGTCAGATGGAAGAACAGGCAAAGGAAATGGAGACAAAAGAATTCAGTGCAACTGCAGGCGGCGGTGCTGTTGAAGTTACTGTTTCCGGAAGCAAGAAGATCTTAAAAGTAAAACTGGATGAAGAAGTTGTAGATCCGGATGATGTAGAGATGCTGGAAGATCTGCTTGTGGCAGCAGTCAACGAAGCATTGGAGAAAGTAGACGCAGAGACAACTTCTGCAATGTCTAAGTTCACCGGCGGCATGGGCGGCGGAATGCCGGGATTATTCTAGGAGAAATTTAAGGAGAAGGTTCCGGGAGAATTATTCTTACAGGGAGTTAAAAACTATGGATTATTACAGTAATCAGATGAGCAAACTGATCGAGGAACTGTCATGTCTTCCGGGAATCGGAGCAAAATCTGCGGCAAGACTTGCATTTCATCTGATCCATATGCCGGTTGATGATGTAAAGAGACTGGCTTCTACAATGGTGGAAGCCAGAGAGAACATAAAATATTGCAAAGAATGTTATACACTGACGGATCAGGAACTGTGTCCGATCTGCAGCAACAGTAATCGTGATCACCAGACGATCATGGTAGTGGAGAATACGAGAGACCTTGCGGCATACGAAAAGACCGGAAAATATAACGGTGTATACCACGTGCTTCACGGAGCAATCTCTCCGATGCTTGGTATCGGTCCGGAAGATATCAAACTGAAGGAACTGATCGAACGTCTGCAGGGAGATGTGAAAGAAGTGATTATTGCCACGAACTCAAGCCTGGAAGGTGAGACGACAGCAATGTATATCAGTAAGCTGATCAAACCGACGGGAATTAAGGTGAGCAGGATTGCAAGTGGTGTTCCGGTTGGAGGAGATCTGGAGTATATCGATGAAGTGACACTTCTACGGGCACTTGAAGGAAGGACAGAGCTGTAGCCCTGTCCCCTTTTTTACTTATCATGCGTTTGAAAAAGCTGCCAGTTGCCAAAGCAATCGTAATGAGTTGTCAGGTTCAGCAGAGTTTTGACAGTCGGCATTGGAGGTGAGATAAATGAAGAAAAAGGTTACATCAACGGATATTGCACATGCTGCCGGGGTATCACAGTCCACAGTTTCCATGATCCTGAACAAAAAGTACGATGTATCATTTGCAAAAGATACTGTGGAAAGAGTGGAAAATGCGGCAAAAGAACTGGGATATGTCCCGCCGAAGCGGAAAACGAGAAAAGGAACAAAACGGGAGAAGCTTCTTGTTGTATTCTGCCCAAACCTGACGAATCCGTATTATGTTATGCTGCTTCAGGGGATTGAGGCACATGCGAAAGAAAAAGGTTTCGGCCTTTTTGTATGCAATACGCAGAGAGATCTCCGGATGGAAGAGCGCTATCTGAAAATGATGTGGCAGTTAAGACCGCTTGGAATTATCTATACCTGTAATCCGAGCCATTGCTTTATGGAACTTGTGGGAGAAATTGCAGAACAGATACCGGTTGCGATCGTCAATAACCAGAATGAAAAGATGAATGTAGATGCGGTGGAACTTGACAATTCCAAGCTTGGAAGAGTCATGGCGAAACATCTGCTGGAACTGGGACACAGGAAAGTTGCATATATAGCACCGCCGCTTACGGCAAGGCAGAAGCAGCGTTCGAAGCGGGTAGAGGGCTTCCTGAAAGAATATGAGAAAGTCGGACTGCGTGACCAGGTGATCATAAAAGCGGCAAAAGAAGAAATCGATCTGGATGTGGCGCATATTGATTCGGAGTACAAGATCGGGTATGAGCTGACGAAAGAATTGTTGAAGGAAACGACGGATGTGACAGCAATCGTCGGACTGAATGATATGATCGCATTTGGAATCATGGATGCACTTCATGAAGCAAAGATAAAGGTGCCGACCGATGTGTCCGTGATGGGGTGTGACAACACCTTGTTTGCAAGAATGCATAACATGAATCTGACGACCATCGAACATTTTGTGACTTTCAAAGGAAGAGATGCATGTGATATAATAATGAAGAAGATAGCCACACATCATTCGACGAATACAGGTGCGGTTCCGATCAGTACATATCATGTGGAGTATGAGCCGCAATTAATCGTCCGGGGGACGACAACGTATGCGAAAAATGCCCGAAAAAAGAAAAATTAATTCTTTTGCGAAAATTATTATTAATAAATTCGAGATTTTACAAAACAAAAATGCATGTTAAATTTAAATAATCCCATAAAATGCGTGAAAATCGTTAATGAAATGAAAAAATTAAAAAAATATCGTTAACATTTCTACAAAAAAATATGCGAAATTCAATTAATAATTTTATAATATTAACAGAAAAAATTACTAATAAAAAATCAAAGCTATTGACCAGAGTTCCTTAAATAGAGTATAATTCAACCAAACGATAACAAGGGAATGGTGAACAGATTTCACCGGTTTTAAGGAGGAAGAATAACATGAAATTTTTCATTGACACAGCGAACGTAGAAGATATTAAGAAAGCAAATGACATGGGAGTTATCTGTGGAGTAACAACAAACCCATCTCTGATCGCAAAAGAAGGTAAAGTATTCGAAGAAGTTATTGCTGAGATCGCTTCTATCGTAGACGGACCAATTAGTGGAGAAGTAAAGGCAACAACAACAGATGCTGAAGGCATGATCGCTGAAGGAAGAGAGATCGCTAAGATCCATCCTAACATGGTAGTTAAGATCCCTATGACAGTAGAAGGATTAAAAGCAGTAAAAGTTCTTACAGCTGAAGGAATCAAGACAAACGTAACACTGATCTTCAATGCGAATCAGGCACTTCTTGCAGCAAGAGCCGGCGCTACATATGTATCACCATTCCTTGGACGTCTGGACGATATCTCTACAAGAGGAGTAGACTTAATCTCAGAGATCGCACAGATCTTCGAAGTTGCAGGAATCGATACAGAGATCATCGCAGCAAGCGTACGTAACCCAATCCACGTAACAGACTGTGCATTAGCAGGTGCTGATATCGCAACTGTACCTTACAAAGTAATCGAGCAGATGACACATCATCCATTAACAGATGCAGGAATCGAGAAATTCCAGGCTGATTACAAAGCAGTATTCGGAGAATAAGAATAAGTAAAGCTATCATATAAATGATTCAGGAGGAACAACATGAACAAATTAGAGCTTATGAAGACAGCCAACGAAGTCCGCAAGGGCATCGTTACTGCAGTTCACAGTGCAAAATCCGGACATCCGGGTGGATCACTGTCAGCAGCAGACATTTATACATATCTGTATTTTGAAGAGATGAATATTGATCCTAAGGATCCTAAGAAAGCAGACCGTGACCGTTTTGTATTATCAAAAGGACACACAGCACCAGGATATTATTCAACATTGGCACACAGAGGATTCTTCCCGGTTGAAGATCTGACAACTCTTCGTAAAGTTGGATCATACCTTCAGGGACATCCGGATATGAAACACATCCCAGGTGTTGATATGTCAAGTGGATCTCTTGGACAGGGCATCTCAGCTGCAGTAGGAATGGCTATTTCTGCTAAGCTTTCAAATGATGATTACAGAGTATACACACTTCTCGGAGACGGTGAGATCCAGGAAGGACAGGTATGGGAAGCTTCTATGTTAGCAGGACACAGAAAGCTGGACAACCTGGTAGTGATCGTTGACAATAACAACCTTCAGATCGATGGAAAGATTACAGACGTTAACTCTCCATATCCGATCGATAAGAAATTCGAGGCATTTAACTTCCATGTGATCAATATTGATGGAAATGACTTTGACCAGATCGAAGCAGCTTTCAAAGAGGCTCGCAAGACAAAGGGAATGCCAACTGCAATTATTGCAAAGACAATCAAAGGAAAAGGAGTTTCCTTCATGGAAGACCAGGCCGGATGGCATGGAAAAGCTCCTAACGATGAGCAGTATGCACAGGCAATGGAAGAATTAGAGAAAGCAGGTGAAGCATTATGTCAGAAGTAAAGAAAATCGCAACAAGAGAAAGCTATGGTAATGCTTTAGTTGAACTTGGAAAACTGCATGATGATGTAGTAGTACTTGATGCTGACCTTGCCGGAGCTACAAAGACAGGAATGTTTAAGAAAGCATTCCCGGAAAGATTTATCGACTGTGGTATCGCAGAAGGCAACATGATCGGAGTTGCAGCTGGTATCGCTACAACAGGCAAAGTTCCGTTTGCAAGTACATTTGCAATGTTCGCAGCAGGACGTGCATTCGAACAGGTTCGTAACTCTGTCGGATATCCGAAGAACAATGTTAAGATCGGTGCTACACATGCAGGTATTTCCGTTGGTGAAGATGGTGCTACCCATCAGTGCAACGAAGATATCGCTCTTATGAGAACAATCCCAGGTATGGTAGTGATCAGCCCGGCAGATGATGTAGAAGCAAGAGCAGCTGTATTTGCAGCATATGAACATCAGGGACCGGTATATATGCGTTTCGGAAGACTTGCAGTGCCGGTAATCAATGATAATCCGGATTATAAATTTGAACTTGGCAAAGGTATTGTTCTCCGTGAGGGAAAAGACCTTACCATTATTGCAAACGGACTTTGCGTAGCAGCATCCATGGAAGCAGCCGAGAAGCTGGCAGCAGATGGTATTGATGCAAAGGTGATCAATATTCATACCATTAAGCCGTTGGATGAGGAGCTTGTAGTAGCTGCTGCAAAGGAGACTGGTAAGGTTGTAACTGTTGAGGAGCATTCCATTATTGGCGGTCTTGGCGGTGCAGTATGTGAGTGTTTGGCTGAGAAAGCTCCTGTTCCGGTTAAACGTATCGGTATTAATGACGTATATGGTGAGTCAGGTCCTGCTGTAGCTCTGCTTGAAAAATATGGACTTGATGCAGACGGTATTTACAAACAGATCAAAGAGTTTGCATAACTGTGATCCTCAGAAAAGATTTCCAATATTGCTCCTGTGATGGTTTCCGCCAGGTCAATGACTGTGGCAAGGCGGGTAGTCTGCAGGGTAAGCGGATGGAGAAATCCTGAGATGTTTACAATTCCGGTAATATGAATATCT
>ERZ1106954.2079-NODE-2079-length-14244-cov-3.132920_pt1 | contig 14244 bp, 8 predicted proteins | sample MGYA00403678_ERZ1106954 | MGnify/ENA primary metagenome ERZ1106954 (study PRJEB35170, sample SAMEA104062445) | human gut metagenome | biome: human gut; feature: human-associated habitat; material: faeces | place: Denmark | collected 2012-08-20 ... | reverse complement strand
TACCTGCGGGTTTACCACAATATCTTCTTCATTGATCTTGATCTTGTCAATCTTCGTTACCATATTGACGCCGACAATCGCAATCAGTAAAACGATCAACGCTACGATTTCCACTGCAAAGAAGATGATTCTTCTTCTCTGTTTTGCCTTACGCTTCTTTGCAGACATCTTTTTTCTGCTGCTGGAACTGCCACTTCTCTGCGGTGCTCTCTTAGAGCTATTTGTACCTGTTGACATGTTTTCCTCTCCTTGTGTTTTTTTCACGCATCCAAATCAATACGCGTTCTCGTTGATAAATCCTCTAAAAATAGTTAAAAACATGATTTTGAAATCAAAGCTCATGCTCCAGTTTTCAATATAATAAATATCATACTCAATTCGTTTGCGAATCGACGTATCTCCCCGGTAGCCGTTGATCTGCGCCCAGCCGGTCAGCCCCGGACGAACCTGGTGCTTGATCATATAGCGCGGAATCTCTTCCTTAAACTTCTCAACATACTGCGGGCGCTCCGGTCTGGGACCTACCAGACTCATATCCCCGATCAGGATATTAAACAGCTGCGGCAGCTCATCAATGCTGGTCTTGCGCAGAATCCGCCCCACCTTTGTGACGCGGGGATCGTTTTTCGTCGTCCAGCCCTTCTTTTCTTCCTTAGTGTCCTGAACATACATTGTACGGAATTTGTACATTTTAAACGCATGATTGTGCTGTCCGATTCTTTCCTGACTGAAAATAATTGGTCCCTTACTCGTCGCACGGATCAAAATTGCTACGATCAAAAGAAGCGGCGACGTCACTATCAATCCGCAAAGCGAACCGACAATATCCACAGCGCGCTTTGCAACCGCATTTAATGTGTTGCTCAGCGGGACATAACGGATGTTGATGACCGGCAGTCCGCCAAGATCCTCCGTATAAGGCTTGCCCGGAATCAGGCTGTTATAGTCCGGAATAAACTTCGTATGCACGCCGGATTTTTCACAGAGATTGACAATCTCTTCCAGACGGTCGTAGTCCTGCAGCGCAAGGGTCACAGCGATCTCATCCAGTTTGTTTTCCGGCAGGATAAAGGGCAGGTTATCGATGGAACCAAGCACCTTGACTCCCTTGTAAACCGCTCCCCTCGGCACATTATCGTCCAGAATGCCCCGCACCATATAGCCCCACTGGGGATTGGCGATAATCCGGTCGATATAGGCTTCCGCCGCACGAGAATACCCCACCAGCAAAATGTGTTTCAAATTATAACCGCGTTTGCGCATCAGATGCAGGATTCTACGGATCAGCGCACGCACCAGAATTCCCGAAATCGTATTGATGATAGCAAATAATGCCAGCATGCCGCGGGAAAAATGCTGCAGCTCGCGGTCGATGGAGTTGGCAAGGTATAACCCTGCAAGAAACAGGACAATTCCGATCAGATTCGCCCTGATAATATTCAGTATTTCATTTTCCGGGCGTTGTACACGCTTCGGCGTATACAATTTGTTCCAGTAATAAAGGATCAGATAACCGGGCACAACAAAATAAAGGGCGGAAAAATATATGCCCATGTCCAGTACACCTATTTCTTTATCTGCAAAGCGGCTCCCGAACATCAGCCACCAGGCCAACAGATAGGAAGCTGCTGTAACCACGGCATCTACAACAACATGAAGCCGGTTCAAATAACGTTGATTATCCTTTATCATTACGGCTCGTCCCCATATTCAAAATGTAGTATACAATACCTTCCAGCAAAGCACAAGGATTTTTACGAATCGCGCAGGCAAACCGTAACACTTGTGTACGCCCACAGTCACCGCTCACACACGCCGAAACAGGTTGACCCACAGCTGTAACTGCAAACTGCAATAATGCAGCAAATTTCGTCCTGCAAAGGGGACCTTATGCGCGCGTCCCGCTTTCGAAGCAGACAGACAGATTCCCGCCCGGATTCCTTTTGCGTAAGTCGCCCCAAATCCTTTTTTCATAAAAAACAGCTGTTTCATCAAAAATCCCGCCAGCAAAAACGGCAGATTCAGGATCAGCTGCAGCAGCGGCATATTTTTATAGATCAGATAAATATTGTTTCTCGAAGAATGCGTCACCTTAAACGCATTGTACCGCGAACCGGTAGAACCGCTCCCCGCGTGATAGACGACTGCAGCCGGCTCTGTGATATTTTTCAGCCCGAAAATCTGTGCCCGGTATCCGATATCCACATCTTCCAGGTATGCAAAATGAAGCTCGTCAAACCCTCCGATCTGCTCCAGGTGTGCCTTGCGGTAGAGCGCCGCCCCTGCGCAATTGGAAAAAACGCGCTTTGGCGCTGTGTAATTGGAAGAAAGCCTTCCTTTGCCAATCGCATACGCCCAGCCAAATGCCGAGTACAGATCCCCCGCTGTATCGACAAGCTCCGGTTCCTTCATCGAAAGCATCTTCGCCCCGACTGAAAAAATCTTCTCATCCGCTTCCATTGCCCTTTCCAGACATTCCAGACAGAAGCGATCGGTTTTTGTATCGTTATTTAAAAGAAAAACATACGGTGTAGCAGCAGCTTCAATTCCGGTATTGACTGCCGTACAAAAACCCTTATTTTCCGAAAAACAGATCAGCTTCACCTGCGGAAAATGCTCCTGTATCCACGAAACACTTCCGTCCGTCGACCCGTTATCCACAACGATCACGGCGATTTCCACTGTGCTCTGAAGCAGGCTGTCCAGACAGTCCTGCAGAAAATGTTTTCCGTTATAGTTCGGTATTACCACGGTCGTTTTCATCCACCGATTTTGCTCCTCATGTTTCCTGTGTTTGCCGTCCGCGCGAGGGAGAGCCTCAGAGCGCGGATCGCCTGCCTACGCAGCAACAAAGCCGCCTGCCGCGGTGCGCTCTATCTGCGGCTTACGCCTGCGGATCCCATAAAATCCCATACCCTGCCGCTGTCGCTTCTTTACAAAATTCCATACTCTTTTGAAGGATCTTTGTTTCCTGCGCTGCCGTCGGAAGCCCCTGGCAGGCTTCTTTTAATTCCGCTATCGTCTGCGCGTAACGCTCCTTTAATGCGCTGCAAACCTCCATGCTGCGCAGGTCTGCTGCCGGTGCGCTCTGCTGCAGCGCTGCACGGTGCATCGGTCCGGAATATCCTTTCCGAAGCCCTGCATACCGCATCGAACCGTCGTTTTCATACAGTCCGCTCACCAGGAAGCCTTTCGGATGCCGGATGCCAAAAACATCCCTGCCGCCCGGCAGAGGCTTTGCCCAAATCCCGATTTCCGGGCGCTGGCAAAATACACTGTCTTCATAGTCTTCCCGATAAAAGCCAAGATGTTTCAGCCCGCTCACTGTCGCCTTCCAGCCTTTTCGAAGACAATAATCTTCCAGCGCACGCTGCCCCGCCTCGTAAGCATAGCGCTTGCTCTGCGGGTTCGACGCCGTAGACGCTTCATGGCAGCGCCAGTGGTACAGCACCTTCGGCACATGCACAAACTGTCCGCCTGCCGCATACGCCCGCAGCACCAGATCGTAATCCTGCGCCCCGTCAAATCCGCTGCGCAGCTTTAATTCTTTCAAAAATGCCGTTTCGATCACCGTAAAATGACAGATATAATTGTTGGTCAAAAGCAATTCCCCGTCAAAATCCGGCTTGAAATTCGGCTCATAGAAGCGGCTCGCCGCTCCGTCGCATTTATCTTCATCGGAAAACAGCACAAGCTTTTGTTTTCCGCGCTTTTTTTCTTTTTCCAGACAATCCGCCATCTCCCAGAGCGCATTCGCAGTCAGCAGATCGTCGTGATCCAGCAGACCGACCGCGTCTCCCGCAGCAAGTTCAATTCCTGCGTTCGTATTGGCGGAAATTCCTTTGTTTTCGGAAAGGGTGCAGAGCACGATGCTCTGATCCTTCCATTCTGCAAGATTTGATGCATCTGCCGCTTCCCGCAGACAGATTCCGTTCTTTTTTGCCCAGGCCTGTACAGACTCTGCCGTGCCTCCCGCATCCGCTACAATCAGCTCCCAGTGCGGATACGACTGCCTCGACACGCTATTAAGCATCGCCTCCAGATGCTCTTTTTTCGTCCGGTATGCCGGAACGACGATACTGATGCGCAAGGAAGCAGAATGCTCCCGTTGGAACGAAAGTGTCTTTTCGTCCGGCTCCTGCCAGGTATAGCCCTCCTGTTCCTGCCCAATCCGCTCCAACACCGCCCACACGGCATTTCTGATTCCGTTTTTCTGCAGATAATACCAGGTTTTTTTCAGATTGGATAGGGAAAAAACAGACATCCGTCGAACTCCTTTTCCTGCTACAGACGCCTGCGCGTGCCCAAGCGCCGGAAAACTCCGACACCGGGCACGCGCCGTGTCCTTTTGATTCGTGATATAACCCCTGCGCCAGAGCGCATGCTGCATTTTTGCTGCAAAATACGCTGCTGGTGCTGCGGCTTTTTCTTTTACAGAATTGCCTTCAGGTCAGCGGTCAGCTTGTCAACCTTTGCCTGTGCATCTTCCAGACTGGTTCCCTTTACGCCCATATAGAATTTAATCTTAGGCTCGGTTCCGGAAGGACGTGCACAGCACCAGGAATTGTTGGTCAGTTCAAAGTACAGAACGTTGGACTTGGGAAGTCCGGTCGGGCGAACCGCGCCGGTTGCCATATCTTTAACCTGATCCTTATCGTAGTCGCGCATCTCTACAACCTGCAGGTCGCCGAAATTCTTCGGAGGATTGCTGCGAAGCTTATCCATCATTGCGGAGATCTGGGCTGCGCCGTCGATTCCCTTCAGGGTGATGGCATACTGGGTTTCTTTGTAGTAGCCATATTTCTCATACAGTGCAAGCATCTGATCCCAGCAGGTCATGCCGTGTTTCTTGCACCATGCAGCAGTCTCACACAGACACATTACTGCAACAATCGCATCCTTATCTCTTGCATGGGTGCCTGCCAGACAGCCGTAGGACTCTTCCAGACCGAATACATAGTGGCCTTTCCCAGCCTGCTCCATCCATTTGATCTGCTCGCCGATATACTTAAAGCCGGTCAGGACTTCTCTTAATTCTACGTTATAATCTGCTGCAATCGCTGCTGCCATGTTGGTCGTAACGATGGTGGATACCATAACAGGATCAACCGGCATCCGGTTGGTAGCGGTGCGCTCGCGCAGGATGTACTCTGCAATCAGCATGCCGGACATGTTGCCGGTGAAGGGCATGTACTCGCCGCTCTTGGAATCCTTTGCATAAATGCCGAGACGGTCTGCATCCGGGTCAGTAGCCAGAACGATGTCTGCGTCCACCTTCTTTGCAAGCTTTAATGCCAGGGTAAATGCCTTGGGATCTTCAGGGTTCGGGTAATCCAGCGTCGTAAATGCAGGATCGGGACGTTCCTGTTCAGGAACAACATAAACGTGCTTGAAGCCCAGCTCAGCCAGAATTCTTCTGACGGGCTTGTTGCCGGTACCATGGAACGGTGTGTACACGATTTTCAGTTCATCCGCTACTTCCTTGATGATTTCGGGATGAATGATCTGTTTCTTTAACTCTTCCATGTAGGCAACGTCGATTTCTTCGCCGATGTACTGATACAGACCGGCTTCGATGGCATCGTCCTTGGACATGGTTTTTACCGTATGGAAATCGGTTACATGCTCTACCTCGTCGATGATCTCATGATCCTTGGGGGCAGTTACCTGTGCACCGTCCTCCCAGTAAACCTTGTAGCCGTTGTATTCCGGAGGATTGTGGCTCGCCGTTACAACGATACCGGAAATACAGCCTAAGGTACGCAGTGCAAAGGACAGCTCAGGTGTCGGACGGAGTTCATCGAATACATACGCCTTAATGCCGTTTGCAGCCATGCACAGTGCAGCCTCATCTGCAAATTCGGGAGAATAATAACGGCTGTCGTATGCAATTGCAACGCCCTTGTCAGCGCCGCCCTGCTTTAAAATGTAGTTTGCCAGACCCTGTGTTGCTTTTCTGACAGTATAAATATTCATCCGGTTGGTTCCGGCTCCGATCACACCGCGCAGACCGCCGGTACCAAACGCCAGATCCTTGTAAAAACGATCTTCAATCTCCGCCTGATTATCTGCAATTTTACGGAGCTCTTCCTTGGTTCCTTCATCAAAGTAGGAATCCTCCAGCCAGAATTTGTACTGATCCATGTAATTCATCGCTTTTGCTACCTCCATCTTTTCTGATGCCTGCCGTCTCTTACGTCCCTGCCTGTCAGTCTTCCCTTGGCTGCAGTGCATCTTCTTTAAGTCAGTATACACTATTTTTTCAGACCCGTAAAGAAAAGTCAGATTTATCTAACGAAAAATTCGGGTTGAAATAAGGATCTCCGGCTTCCAGCTCGGCTTTCCATTTGTTGCGGAAGCGTTCGGACTCTTCGTTATACCGTTTTGCTTTTTCTCCCTGATCGTCTAATCCTCTCGAAATCGATTCGAAGTGATACAGCTCGGCAAAGGGCGTAAAGACGTTCAGATAACCAGCCTTGCGCAGCTTCAAACAGAAGTCCACATCGTTTAATGAAATTTCAAAGCTCTCGTCCAGACCGCCGACCTGCTCATAGAGCGATTTTTTCACCAAAAGACATGCTCCGGTTACTGCCGTCATGTCCTGCGCATAGCACAGACGTCCCATGTATCCTAAATTTTCCCGTTTCTGGCGGTAATGCACATGTCCTGCCGTCCGATGCGCGCCAAGCCCGATCACGACGCCCGCATGCTGGATCGTTTTATCCCCATAGTAAAGCTTTCCGCCGACTGCGCCGACATCCGGGCGCTGCGCATACATCAGAAGCTCTTCCATCCAGTTGATCGTAATTACCTGCGTATCATTGTTTAACAACAGCACATAGTCTCCGGTCGCAAGAGAGACGCCGAAATTGTTGATTTTCGAATAATTAAACTTGCCCTCGTAAGTCACCACTCGGATCTGCGGATTATTCTGCAGCTCGTCATAGTAGGAAAAAATCTCCTTCGTCTCGCTGTTGTTCTCCACGACAATGATCTCGTAGTTTTCCCAGGTCGATTTTTCCACAATGGAGCTGATACAGCGGCGCAGGTCTTCCACATGATCCTTGTTCGGAATAATGATAGAAATCTTCGGTTCCCCGATAATTTCATAACTGATTTTAAAAATCGTCTCAAACGCGCGAGTGCTCGTAATTGTAAAGTTTTTGAAGCCGTGTCTGCGCAAATGATCCGCAACCGCGCCTCTCGCCGCTTCGACCACGTAAGGCTTTGCCTCGATATTGCCCGCAACACTGCCTGCATGGGAACGCCAATAATACAGAAGCTTCGGCACATGGACGATATGCTTCGCATTGTCCGTCAGGCGCAGAATCATGTCATGATCCTGGCTGCCGTCAAATTTTGTCCGAAACAGCTCCGTGCCATCCAACAGCTCTCTGGAAAATACGCTGAAATGACAAATATAGTTGTTCGCGCGCAGGTTGTCGATCGCATAATCCGGCTTGAAGTGCATCGTGATCATCTTGTTGATGTCCGGGCTCTTAAACGTCGCCTCATCACAGTAAATAAAGTCCGCATCCTTTTCGTTGATCGCCTTTACATACTCGTAAAGTGCGCAGGGATGCAGAATATCGTCGTGGTCAAACAGCCCGATAAACTCGCCGGATGCAAGCTTATAGCATTCGTTCGTGTTGCCCGAAATGCCCTCGTTTTTGGCAAGCTTCTGATAAACGATTCTCGAATCCTGCGCCGCCAGCCTTTTGCAGTATTCACCGACATAGGCGTGCGCATCGTCCGAACCGTCCGCCAGACACAGCTCCCAGTTTTTGTAGGTCTGCCACTGAACGGAGCCGATCATCTCGGTTAAAAAGCTTTCCGGCGTGTTCCACAGCGGAACAAGAATACTGATCTTTGGCATCCGTTCAAAGACAGCCGCCTCCTGCTTCTGTCTTTCCTCTGCGGACGGGAAGCTCTGGGTGCCGTAATGGGTCATCGCCTTCTTTTCCCAGGATTTATAGCGCACCTTTGCAATCACGCCCGACAGGCTGCCGCAATTTTTCAAACGGTCCTTCTGGCGGATCACAAAATGCATGCACTTTCTGGCAGGGCCGGACGCTTTCCAGATCGGATTGTTTTTGATGCGGTTCAATTTGAACTGCAGATCGTCCACCTGATCCTCCAGCTCAGCGACCCGGTTTGCCAGATAAACGGCTTTATAATGTTCTTTCTCGTAAGCGTCCTGATAGTCCTTTTTTTCTTCCATGATTTTATTATTTCCTCACTGTAAGCATTTCCGGACTGAAGCGGTAAAGCTTCTGCCGCGAGCAGGTATCTTCCCACAAAAAGCCGATCAGGTAGTCTCCCTCCGGCAGGCTGTCCCGATCGAAGGTCACGCACACGCCCGGCAGCTCGGTATGGACAATTCCGTGCAGATTTTCGTCGATATCCGGGCGGAACTGCCTCGTACAGGGAATCCTCCAGACCTCGCTCCGATCCTCGGGAAGTGCTTCCGTACTGGAGCCGGGCGCAATATAGCCGGTCTCCACCTTCTTTAACAACAGGGAAAAATCGTACCGGCAGTTATCAACCTGCAGTGCCCACGTCCAGCCCTGGATCATCCAGTCGCCAGTTCCTGCTCCTGCAGTGCCCCTTTGCCAGCGCCCCATGTCCCCGGCGAACTCCACACCAATGCGCAGCACCTCGTTATGCCACTGTGGTTCCAGAACACCCTCGATCTTCTCAGGGGAAACTTTTTCCACTCTTTTGTCAAAATCATAACGGCAGCCCGTATAAAATTCCGCATCCAGCACATCCTTTACCAGATATCTGTGATAGAACGGGTCGGTTCCGTATAGGGACGGGTGCAGTTCATAGAGCAAATTCAGTTCCTGATGCAGGCGGCGCAGCTTTTCCGTGCTGTCGTCCGCACCGCGGCTTAAGGATTCATGATGCGTCAGCGTCACGTCGTTGCGTACCACGTTGTAATAGCCCATTTCATATACATGATAGCAGAATTCCACGTCGTTGAACGCGACACGCAGGTTCTCAGACAGTCCTTGCGCCTGATCGTAAATGCTTTTTTTCACCAGCAGGCAGGCTCCGGTTACACCCAGGACATCCATCGCCATGCGGTTGCGCCCGAAATAAAATTCCAGCGCATCGGAGCGGAACTGCAGCTTGTGTGCAGGCCCCAGATGAATGTTGGTGATGCCCGCGTGCTGAATGATCTCCGTGCCCGGATAGATCAGCTTTGCGCCCACCGCGCCGACGTGCGGCAGAACCGCCTTTTCCATCAGCTTTTCCAGCCAGTTGTCCTGCGTAATTTCGATATCGTCATTCAATAACAGGATGTAATCGCCGGTCGCCAGGGACACGCCAAGGTTGCACATTTTGGAAAAATTGAACTCCATCGGTTCATAGTGATAAACGAACCGGAAATCCTCGTTCAACATATCGCGCATCCGTTCAATTCTTGCACGGTTTTGTTCATTGCTTCCGTTATCCACAACGATGATCTCAAAATCCCGGTAGTTTCCACTTTCCAGGACAGAATGAATGCAATTCGATAAAATATGGGGATGATCCTTGGTCGGGATGATGATCGAAACCTTCCCGGAGGGCGTAAGAGGCCAGCCTCTTCTTACATATGCCGCCTTTTTCAGATCATCATACGTCTCTTCCATACCCCAGACTTCGATTTTTTCATGATGAAACAGCACGCTGTCGATATGCGCCGTTCCATTCTCGATTTCCGTCAGGCGCAGCACCAGGTCATAAAGGTTGCGCAGTGGGTTCTCATCTGCCAGCCACGGACAGTTCTCCATCGCCTGTCTGCGCACCGCAAAGAATCCGCCGAAATAAAAGCAGGACATCAGTGTATCCGGCGACCAGTCCGGCTTCAGCCAGGGATTTTTGCGCTTACCGGCTTCGTCGATTTCATCCTCGTCCGCGTAGGCGATCACCGTTTCAGGATGGGCTTCAAACCAGCTGAGCACATGTGAAATGCCTCTCGTGTCCGGGCTTGCGTCCGGCGCGTGGAAAATCAGGACGTCCGCCGGCGTCGCGCCGTGGGCATACCGACGCACATCAAAATCCGCACGGCACTCGTCGTAGGAGATCACCTCCGCGTGCTCTACCCTGTGCTCTGCGCGCAGTGTCTCGTCCTCCTGGGCTTCCTTTTCCCGAATCCACTCGTCATAGGTGAGGGTCTGTTTCTGAATCTGCTCCTGATACCAGCGGTATCTTTTCTTTACCAGATTATTCTGAATTGCTTCTTTTATCTTTGAAACCAAAAACCTTTCCTCCTTGCCGCTGCCGCCAGGCGCGCCTGAATATCCTGCAGCATTTCCGCCGACAGCCATGCGATCTGTGCCCGGATGATCAGCGCTTCGCCATCCGTCGCCTCGCTGTCCAGGCAATCCAGCCGAACGCTGATGTTCGGATCTCCTGTTTCAAACAGTACCGTCGGAACATGGGACGGGGTATCTGCAAGCACCTGTCCGTTCGTCGACAGGCACTGATCCAGCTGTGCCCGCGTCAGCGCTTTTCCGCGCCATTCGATTCCATGAATCTGTACCAGACACGGCAGCTCCGCAGGATCTAAGCGAATCGCTTTTGTACCTGCTTTGCAGATGATCCTGGCGTTGATCAGATCGTCCGCCTCATATGCATCATATTGATAATAAGAATGCTCCGGTGTATATCCTGCGCCGAAGTCTTCAAATACCTGCACCTTTTTGCGGTCCGCCCGGGCAAAAAATTCCTGATACGGCACAGCACGGTTGCCGATCAGATGCCGAAGCTGCCCAAGAGCCGTCCGGCTCCGCCCGTCCTTTTCCTGCAGGACAAAGTGCTGGAACGCCAGCTCTTTTTCCGAAAGCTCCCGCATCTGCTCTTTGCCGATGCCGAGGGCTTCCAGATGCTTTTTCACAATCGGATGCTCCATCCGAACCGGATCCTCCTGACCATAGCAGTTCAATGCCCGGCTGATGATCTGCTGCGGCGTCAGCTTGTCTGTCGTCCACTCGTAATCGATCATCGTCCAGATATCACCCTGTACGCAGATATTCGGGAAGGTCAGGTCATAATCCTGCTTCGTCCCCTCCGCTTTCCACGCTGCGATTTTGCAGTAACGGTCAAACAGCTTATCAAAACCGGCTTCGTCATTGTTCTGTAAGCACTCATCCAGCAGCTCTTCCAATGTCCGGCTATTTTCGAGATATTCGATTTCCGCAAAGGGCAATCCATCCGGATTCCGTTTCAGCTCCAGACGGTTGACTGAGAGGGTGCTGCCTTTAAACCGTTCTGTGAAGACGCATTCATTTTCTGCCAGGGCTTCAATATGTGCCGCAGCAGCTGAGGCTGCCGGATATTTCCGGACAATGTGTTTTCCGTCCTTTTCCAGAATATCCGTGCGGATGCTCAGATGCTCCGCCCTGTCGTTGGAAAAACGGCTGTATACAATATCCGTCATGGGTCCTGTCATCACGAGGAACGAATTGCTGTACTGTCCAAACAGTCCCTCGCGGATGAGCATGTCGAACACCTTTTTTTCATCGAACAGCAGCATCCGGTCGCGGTCGAAATTTCGTAGGTTATTAGATAGTTCTCCGACTTTCGGCAGATACCGGTCGGAGTACAGCGTCGTCATAAATTTATAATCCGGATAAGGGTAGTAGAAATGATATTCCGTCTCACCGCATTCTTTCAGGATTTTTTCCAGACCGCTCCGGGAAAAGGTGCGAGCCGCACCGCCCTGGGGGTAATCCTCCAGGCCTGAAAAAAACGTGCCAACGTGGTCTTCCCGGCACCCCGCCCAATATTTTAAACCAAGCTTATTCTCTATCGCAATCACGATATGTCCATCGGATTTCACATGTTTTTTGATAATCCGGTAGAAATCGTGAAAGGGGGTTTTCCCGCCGATATAGCTCTGCCCGTATTCGAACACGCCGATCAGACAGACAAAATCATAATCCGTCGGCAGATCCGGCTCGATGTCCGAAAAGTTGCCCACATGGATCGTCACGTTATCACAGTCCTGATGGCGGTAAGCGTTGATCAAACTGCGTTTTTTCGAAAGGTCGACGCAGGTTACGCTGCCTGCCTTCTGTGCGAGGCTTCCCGTAATCGCGCCGCAGCCGGAACCGATTTCCAGCACCTTCATGCTTTTGTCAACAGGCAGCCATCCGACGATATTTTCCCGCAGGTCTGAAAGGTGGTAAAGCACCTCCCAGCTCGCCGCTTTATAGATTTCCTGGGGATATTCCCGGGGCGGGATTGTTTTTACCAGCTCCAAAAGTGCATCCTCCGACGCTCCGTCGCAGTAAAAATCCTGTTCCGGATAATGGGAATAATCCAGCACAACATTCCCGATCTTCTCTGTCCTGCCTGTCTGCATACGTTAAATCTCCTTCACCTCAACCTGAGATTCCATATCAAAATAGCCCACCGTATCCTTGTCGGACACGACCGTAATATTCAGCACGTCATAAAGACGATGATACACTTTAAACGTATCTTTTTCATACCCTGTCACACCCAGGGATATGAGATAGTCACCGCCCTGCAGGCGCATCTTCTGGCGGAATGTAATTTCCAGCACCTGACCCGCCTTTACGCTCTCCAGAAACGTCTTTTCAAACATCGTGTTCGTTCCCGTGATCTCCACGCCCTTGATGTTTTTGATGGAAAAAGCAAAGATCGGTGCCGGAAGATCCTGACCGATTTTCACCTTCATATGCATCGTGAATTCGTCGCCCTTTAAAATTGCGGTCGTCTGCACGTCGTTTTTGTCCGTAATGTAATACGAAACAATTTCCGCCTGCTTCGTGCCGTATTCCAGTGTCTCCGGGTTGACGCCCATGCGCGCCGCTTCCTGCTTCTTTTTCTGTTTGTCAAGCGCCGCCCGAACATCCCCGTCCGCCGTCAGGTCAGGTACATCCACGCCAGCCTTAGGCGTTTCGTACTGTCCCACCAGCACCTGCTTGTAGGCGTCGATCATGTCTTTGGGCGAGCCTTCTCCGAGCTTTACGCCCTGATTTAACAGAATCGCACGGTCGCAGTATTTGCTGATCGCGCTCAGATCGTGGCTGACGAACAGGATCGTCTTGCCTTTTTTCTTGAATTCCTCGAATTTTCGATAGCATTTTGCCTGGAAAAATACGTCGCCAACCGAAAGCGCCTCATCGACGATCAGGATTTCCGGGTCGATATTGATGGCAACTGCAAATGCCAGTCGGACAAACATACCGCTGGAATAGGTCTTTACCGGCTGGTACACATAGTCCCCGATATCCGCAAAATCCAGGATATCCTGCAGCTTTTCATCAATTTCTTTTTCAGAAAAACCGATCATCGTTCCATTCAGATAAATATTTTCGATGCCGTTGTATTCCATGTTAAAGCCTGCGCCCAGCTCCAGCAAGGCGGAAATTCTGCCGTTTACCTGCACAGTGCCGCTCGTCTCATGTAATACGCCGGTGATAATCTTTAAAATCGTCGATTTGCCGGAGCCGTTCGTGCCAATAATGCCGACAGTCTCTCCTTTATAAATGTCCAGACTGACATCCTTTAATGCGTAATGCGGCGTGGAAAGTTTCTTTTTTGTCAGTCCCAGGGATTCGATCAGACGGTCCCGGTTTCTGCGGTACAGCTTGTATACTTTGCTCACCCTGTCCACATGAATTGCCAGTTCTTTTTGTTCCATAACCAGTTTTCCTTTACATGATATCCGCAAAATGAATCTTGAGTTTCTTGAAAATCAGCGCACCAATGCCAAACAGCACCACCGTGATAATCCAGAAATAAACCGTGGAGTAAAAGTCCTCCCAGAACCACTGTTTTCCGTATACAGCGCTTCTGTAGCCCTCCACAATGTATACAAGCGGATTGATTTTCACGATCATCTGAAGCTTCATCGGAAAATCATTGATATTCCACAGCACCGGAGTTGCCCACATACCGACCTGCAGAAAGATATTGACAATGGACTGCAGATCCCTGAAAAAGATGACAACCGAGCAGGTCGTATAACTGAGTGCCAGTACAAAAACGAACATGCAGAAGCTGTAATAAAATACCTGCAGTGTATACAGGCTCGGATAATAGCCGTTCAATGCTGCCACGATCAGTAAAACCAGCACGAAAAACGCATGAATAAATGTCGCTGCAATAATCTTGATAATCGGCAGGATACTGATTTTGAATACGACTTTTTTTACCAGGTAATTATATTCCAGCAGCGATACCATTGCGCTGGCCAGGGCTTCGGAAAAATAAAACCAG
>ERZ1106954.2075-NODE-2075-length-14250-cov-23.388728_pt1 | contig 14250 bp, 6 predicted proteins | sample MGYA00403678_ERZ1106954 | MGnify/ENA primary metagenome ERZ1106954 (study PRJEB35170, sample SAMEA104062445) | human gut metagenome | biome: human gut; feature: human-associated habitat; material: faeces | place: Denmark | collected 2012-08-20 ... | reverse complement strand
ATCTGGGTTCCGGGCGCAGGTTATCAGAGTCAGTACCAGGATTACGTCAAGTATCCTATCACCGATAGCGAGGACAACTTCTCTTATGCAGTACATGTTTATTCCGGGTGGTATGGAAATATGACCGATAAGAATTACGATCACGATACTTTCATCCGCAACTTCAAAAGTCAGGTGCCGATGGTAGAGACGAAGCCTATCATGGTAACGGAGATAGACTGGAGTCCGGAAGATCCGGACAAGGCGAGCGAAGGTCACTATAATGAGTGGGGACAGTGGATACAACCTAACCTGGGAAGCTGGGCAACAGCATCTACCTCGAAATGGGGATTGGCATGGAAGGCTGTTCACGACCACTTTGGCAATATCGGAATGACGATTACCCATCCACAGGAATATTACGATATTGATGTATATCTTAAAACGGGCAAGGTGATTCCAGGTTTCCAGAATGCCAAGAAACACGGATTGTTCGAAGAGTGTTGCGGCTATGCCTGTATGAACTGGTATAAAGAGTGGTATTTGAAACAAAATACAACGGGAATTAAACAATTAGAAACCCAGGCAGACGTGGTTTCCACCTTATATTATAATATAGAAGGAAAAGAAGTTGAAAAGCCAACTGCAGGTGTTTATATAATAAAACAACTGTTAAGTAATGGAAAAATACGTTCTCGCAAGGTTTTTCTAAAATGATAAACTTTCTGTTACACCACGCAAAGTATGTTTCGAAAGAAATCCATACCTTTGCCGCCGTGAATAAACAGTTTTAGCGCACGCCTAAATTTTTAAAGCATAAATCAAAAATGAATAGAACATGATTGAACAAGTGTTAACAATGAAACGGACAGCAGCCTTATGCTTGGTGGGAGCTTTCTGCAGCCTGAATGCTCAGGCACAGAATATCCAGGTCAAGGGTAATCTTGTTGACGGTACAGGTGAGCCTCTGATAGGTGCCACTGTAAAAGTGAAAGGTAATGCCAGCGTCGGTGCGGTCACCGACTTAGATGGTAATTTCAGCATCAGTGTTCCTTCTGAGAATTCTATCCTCGTATTTACATACGTAGGTATGAAGACCAAGGAAGTAAAGATTGGTAAGAAGAGAGAGTTCAAACTTACTCTTGAAGATGACAACGCCATCGGCGAAGTTGTAGTCGTTGGTTATGGTCAGCAGAAGAAGGCTTCTGTCGTAGGTTCCATCACCCAGACTACTGGTGAGGTTTTGGAGCGTGCAGCTGGTGTCAGCGACGTCGGTTCAGCCTTGACAGGTAACCTCCCAGGAGTTGTTACAATCCAAGGCAATGGTATGCCTGGTGAGGAGGAACCTCAGATTATCATCCGTGGTTCTAGTTCATGGAACAATTCCGACCCTCTCGTTCTCGTTGATGGTATTGAACGTCCTCTGAGCAGCGTGGACATCTCTTCTGTGGAGAGCATCTCTGTACTGAAGGATGCTTCTGCTACTGCAGTCTATGGTGTGAAGGGAGCCAATGGTGTCATCTTGGTTACCACCAAGCGTGGTCAGGAAGGCAAGGCTAAGATTGACATTGGTTTCAATGCTACGTTGAAAGCTCCTTCTAAGTTGCCTAATAAGTACGACTCTTATGATGCGTTGATGCTTCGCAACCAAGTGGTAGAACGTGAACTGGGCATTTATCCTGAAGGTGTTTCATATCTTCGTCCTCAGTCTTTTATAGACAACTATCGAAACCAGACTACGCAGGAGCAGCGTGAACGTTATGCCAATGTGGATTGGCAGGATGCACTTTTCAAAAAGTCTGCTATGTCCTATAATGCGAACGTGAACGTGAGTGGTGGTACAAAATTCGTTAAGTACTTCGCTTCTGCTGATTTCGTGCATGAGGGTGACCTCTTCCGTGAGTATGATAATGGTCGTAACTACAACTCTGGCTATGGATACAATCGTATCAATGTTCGTAGTAACTTGGACTTTGCCATCACAAGTAGCACTACTTTGAAGGTAAATGTGGCTGGTAGCAATGGCGTAAGAAAAGCTCCTTGGAGTAACATGAGCAATAGTGAGTGGCAGATTGGTCAGCAGTGGGCTGGTGCTTATAACATCGCCCCAGATGTGTTCTTGCCACAATATTCTGACGGCTCATGGGGATTCTATCCATCTGCTTCCAATGTAAGTAACTCTGCACAGAATCTTGCTATCGGTGGTACAGCACAGGCTACAACCACTCGTATCAATACAGACTTTACCCTTGAGCAGAAATTGGATTTCATAACCAAAGGCTTAAATTTCCGTGGTACTATCTCTTGGGATAATGTTTTTGTTGAGACAGGACGAGGTATCAATGACTTGAATAATGAAGCCCAGACTAAGTATATTGATCCTGAAACAGGTCAGGTTACTTATGGTAAAGAACTTGAAGGAAATAATAAGTTTGATTGGCAGCAAGGTGTGAACTGGTCAACGGAAGGTGGTTCTGTAGATAATAACCAGACTGTTCGCAACCTCTACTATCAGTTGCAGCTCAACTGGGCTCGCAAGTTTGGACAGCATGATGTATCAGCCATGGGCTTGTTCTCACGTCAGGAGAATGCACGTGGTAGCGTGATGCCAACTTACCGTGAGGACTGGGCGTTCCGTGCTACCTATAGCTATGCAGGTCGTTATAACATCGAGTATAATGGTGCCTATAACGGATCAGAAAAGTTCAGCAAGGACAATCGTTTTGCCTTCTTCAATTCAGGTGCTATCGGATGGACCATCACTGAGGAAAACTTCATGAAATCTCTGCGTGACAATCACATCATCGATATGTTGAAGTTCCGTGCTTCCTATGGTGAGATTGGTGATGACAACATAGGTGACCCATTTGATTCTAGTCGTCGCTGGTTGTATATGAGTCAATGGGCGTATGGCGGCAAGACCACGATGGATCTCGACCATACAGAGAGCATCTATACATGGTATCGACAGAACACTCTTGGAAATGATAATGTGAAATGGGAAACAGTTAAGAAAACCAACTTCGGTATTGATTATGGTTTCTTGGGAGGCTTGATTACTGGTTCTTTGGATTTCTTCTGTGATCGTCGTAATGACATCTTGATTTTCGGCTCCAACCGTTCTGTTCCTTCTTATTTCGGAACGACAGTACCTACTATTAATAAAGGTAAGGTTCGTACCAGTGGTTACGAGTGGGAATTGAAACTTAATAAGGTGTTTGCTAATGGCTTGCGACTCTGGGGTAATTTCAATATGACCCATGCCAAGAATAAGGTGATTTTGAAGGATGATGCCCTCTTTACTCCAAATTATCAAAAGGAGGCAGGATTTGCCATGAATCAGTATCACTCTTATATAGATAAGGGCTTTATCAATAATATTGATGATTTGATAGGTTCTCCGGCGCACGACTCCAATGACAATCACCGCTTGGTTGGTGACTATTACATTGTTGATTTCAATGGTGATGGTGTTGTTGATAGCAGGGACTCGGCTCCTGTAGGTTATAGCAGTAGTCCGCAGAACACCTATAATGCTACTATTGGTTTCGAATGGAAAGGGTTCTCAGCTTTCGCTCAGTTCTATGGAGTAACTAATGTGACCCGTGACGTATCATTGACAAGCTTTGGTAATATGCTTGATAATGTTTATGATACTGGTACTTGGTGGAATAAGAATCAAAGCAATGCAGAATGTATCCTTCCTCGTTGGGGTGCTACTGCTTCAAGTTACACCTATGGTACACAGTTTATGTATGATGGTTCTTACATTCGTTTGAAGAATGTCGAGATTGCTTATACCTGGACCAAGGGTTGGATTAAGGCATTAGGCGTAAACTACCTCAAGATTTACTTGAATGGTAATAACCTCTGGCTTTGGACTCGTATGCCTGATGACCGTGAGGCAAACCTCGGTGGTGGTGGCTGGTTGGGAGCATACCCTACGGTTCGCCGCTTCAACTTAGGTGTTAAATTCTCATTGTAATTATTAAAAAAAATATTCAGATGAAAAATAAGATAAAGACATTATTGTTGACGGGATGCGTCTCGCTGGCTCTCGGTACTTCGCTGAGTTCTTGTCAAGACTACTTGGACAAGGAGCCAGACTCAACAGTTTCTGCAGACGATGCCTTTGCCAATTTCCGTAATTTCCAAGGTTTCGTTGAGGAAATATACAACTGTATCCCTGATAAAGAGAAATGTAACTATTGTCCTTCATGGAACTGGGGTGATGATGAAATCTTCAATCCTGAGGCTGATAATAGAATGACCCATCAGGTTGATTTAGGTAACTTCCGTGCATGGGAATCTACTGGTAACTGGCTAAAGCGTGATGGTTCTTCTACTTCCACAGATAAGTTCGCACACGGTATTTGGAACCATGCGTGGTATTGCATCAGAAAATGTAATCTCGGTTTACAGAATATCGACAAGTTTGTGACTGGAAGTGCTGAAGAGAAAAAACTGATAGAGGGTCAGCTCTATTTCTTCCGTGCATGGTGGCATGAGGAAATGATGGAGTATTTTGGTGGTATGCCTTATGTGGATACTTATCTCGATGCCAATGCCGAGCAGAGATTGCCACGTCTTTCTTATCAGGAATGCGCTGATAGAGCGGCAGCTGATTTCCGCAAGGCTGCCGATTTGTTGCCTATTAATTGGGATAAGACTTCTGCAGGTGCTGCCACACAAGGTAAGAATGATCTTCGCATCAATAAGATCATGGCTCTTGGTTATCTTGGTAAAACCTATCTTTGGGCTGCTAGTCCTTTGATGAAGAATGGTGCGCAGATTGGTGCCAGCAAGAATGGCAAGACTTATGATTATGATCAGGAATATGCTAAGAAGGCAGCTGAGGCTTTTGGTGAACTGCTCTCTCTTGTGGAAGCTGGTCAGACACAATATGCATTGGCAGAGTTTAAGTACTCAGACATCTACAATCATGAGAAATCTGCTGATGCCAATAGCTGTTTTTCTGATATATTCTATACCAAGAAGCAGAACTGGAAAATGCCTGGAACGGTTGAAGCTATCTTCCGTGGTCCATCTCCTGATTTTAATGGCTCTAACTGGAATACCTCTAAGGTCTTTGGCCCTAAGGTACAGAAAGTAGTTGCTCATGATAATGTCATTCACCAACCTACGGCCAACCTTGTAGAGGCTTATGGAATGGCTAACGGAGAACCAATCTATTTGGTTGAGAATGGTCAGTATGTACCCAATCCAAAGTCTGGTTTCGACCCTGAGCATCCTTTCAAAAATCGTGATCCCCGTTTCTACCACGATATCGTCTTCGATGGTTTTAAGTATTTGAACGGAACACCTGGTCAGTATGCAGATTTACAGTATTGCCAATTATATACGGGTGGTAATATGCGCCCAATAGCAAATGCAAGCCGTACGGGTTATTTCATTCAGAAGTTGGTGCCTCATACTTGTAATGAAGTGGATAAAGATTACGATTGGGGTTCAGCTTTACACTGCTATTTGCCATATATGCGTCTTGCAGACATATACTTGATGTATGCAGAGGCTTGTGCTGCATTCGGTGGTGCTTCTGGCAAGTCTTCAAACTTTGGCAAGACCGCAGAAGATGCAATTAATACACTTCGCGACCGTTGTGGTGCAGGTCATGTTGCTCCAGAATTTGTTGCAGACAACCATAAGTTCATGGACGAGGTCCGTCGTGAGCGTGAGGTAGAACTTTCTTTCGAAGGATTCCGTTTTTGTGACTTGCAGCGTTGGTTGCTTCTGACAGAGGCACCATATAATCAAAAATTCTCACAGGAGTTTGACCGTGTGGAAAGTGCAGACTTCTATACGAAGAATGATCCTAAGGACGCTCGGGTTGCCAATTATCGTAGAAAGTTGATATTGACTCGTAATTTTGGTACCAAGCACTATTGGTTCCCATTGCCAATCAAGGAGACTCAGATCAGTTCAGAGTTTAAACAAAATCCAGGCTGGTAAGGTTTAAAATTATAAATTAGTAATACTAAATGAATAATGATAGTATGAATTCAAGATTCAAATCATATAATTATAAGCTTTTTGTAGCAAGTCTCGTGGCTTTGGCTCCTCTTGGTGCCAATGCCAAGACTGCACAGACAAGCGAATCCGATACAGCCAGTGCCGACAAGGAGATGGTTCAGGTGGCTTACCGAAAGGTAGCCAAGGATGACATCTTGGGCGGTGTGTCTGTAGTCGATGTAGAGAACTTGATGAAGAAGAATTACCATACTTATAGCCTCGACAATATGCAAGGTTATGTAGGTGGTTGGAATGGCAATTCTCTCTGGGGTATGGATGCCGACAACGCTGGTTATCTCGTCTTGGTAGATGGTGTGCCTCGTGAAGCTAACAACGTTCAACCAAGTGAGATTGCACAGATTTCTTTCCTCAAGGGTGCGCAGGCTGTGGTGCTCTATGGTAGCAAGGCTGCCAAGGGTGCTGTAGTCATAACTACCAAGCGTGGTCATAATGACGGCTTGAAGGTCGAGGTGCAGGCTAATGCAGGTTTGAATGTAGCAAAGTCTTATCCTGAGTATCTTAGCAGTGCAGAGTATATGACTCTCTATAACGAGGCTCGTCGTAATGATGGTCTGTCTGAGCTTTATTCTGCTGAGGACATCTATAATCATGGAGCAGGTTTGAACCCTTATCGTTATCCTAATCTCGATTTCTATTCTTCTGATTATCTCAGAAAGATGAACAGCCGTTATGAGGCTACTGCAGAAATCAGCGGTGGTGGTAAGCGAGCTCATTTCTATAGCAATATCAACTATTATCGCCAGGGCGATTATTTCAAGTTTGGTGAGGCTAAGAATAATAATACCCAGCGCTTCAGCGTTCGTGGTAATGTGGATATAGACATTACTGATGATATTAAGGCTTGGGTCAACTCCAGTGCAACCTTCTATGATTCTCATTCTGCAAAGGGTAATTACTGGGAAGCTGCTGCTACTTGGCGTCCTAATTTTCCACAGAATGCAGCTCCTCTTATCTCCACAGATATGATAGCCCCTAATGCTAAGGCTGCTTGGGACTTGATGAGTGTTGCGAAGTTGGTAGATGGCAAATACTTCCTTGCTGGTACTCAGGCAAACTCTTCCAATGTTTTTGCTGATATCTATTCTGCAGGAAGTAGTAAATTTACTAGTCGTCAATTCCAGTTTGATACGGGTATCAATATCAACTTGCACAAGGTGTTGAAGGGCTTGTCTTTCGAGACTCATTTCGCAGTTGACTATGCCACCTCTTATAATACTTCTTTCGATAATAGCTATGCTGTTTATATCCCAACATGGGCTAACATTGATGGCAAGGATATGATTGTCGCATTGAAGAAGGAAGGTGAGGATAAAAAGTCTGGCAACCAGAACATCAGCGGAAGTACAGATAACCAGACCATGTTTTTCTCTGGTCAGTTCAACTACAACAATACTTTCAACAAGGTTCACAATCTGTCGGCAATGTTGATAGCTTCTGGCTTCCAGCAGTCGAAGTCTGGACAGTATCATAAGAACTCTAGTGCCAATCTTGCATTCGATGCTTCTTACAATTATGACCAGAAATATTATGCAGATTTTGGATTAGCTGCTATTCACTCTGCTCAGTTGGCTCCAGGTCATCGTGAGGCTCTCTCACCATCACTTTCTTTGGGTTGGAGACTCAAGAATGAGTCTTTCTTGAAGAATTCCAAGGTGGTAGATGACATGATGATTAGTGTATCAGGTAGTATTATCAATGAGGATATTGATATAGCAAATGGTGACAATCGCTACTATCTCTATCAGAGTATTTGGAGTTCTGATTACGGCTATGGATGGTATGATGGATCTAGCGATAAATACACCTATTCAAAAAGAGGTGAGAACAAAGACCTTGATTTTATCAAGCGCAAAGAGTTGTCTCTGAATTTCAAGACATCCCTGTGGCAGAAATTGGTGACATTGGATGCAAGTTTCTTCATCAATTCGATGGAGGGTTATCTCATCTCTTCGCCAACATTCTATCCATCTCATTTGAATACTGGTTATCCAGCGGCTTCGTTTATGCCTGTACTGAATTACAACAATAATCGTAGAGTAGGATTTGATTTCGCAGCCAACTTCAATAAGAAGGTAGGTGATGTGGATCTCTCACTTGGTGTGACAGGTACTTACTATACAACCAAGGCTACCAAACGAGATGAGAACAACGTAGAGCAGTATCAGAACAGACAAGGAAAGGCACTTGATGGCATTTGGGGTTACAAGAGCGCAGGTCTCTTCCAAAGCGAGGAGGAAATCAAAACTTCTCCAGACCAAAGCTATTTTGGTGGAACAGTTAAACCTGGTGACATCAAGTATGTGGATGTAAATGGTGATAATAAAATTGACCAATACGACCAAGTCTTCTTGGGTAAGGGTGGTTGGTATGGAGCACCATTCACGCTTGGTGTCAATCTTACAGCTAAGTGGAAGAACTTTACCTTCTTCGCTCTTGGTACCGGTAACTTCGGTGCTTGGGGAGTCAAGAATAATTCTTATTGGTGGGTAAAGGGCGATAGCAAATATTCTGCTGTAGTTCGTAACCGATGGACAGAGGAAACCAAAGAGACTGCAACCTATCCTCGTTTGACATCTCTTGATGGTAACAACAACTTCCAGACATCAGACTTCTGGATGTACAAGACGGATGCTTTCAGCTTGGCTAAGGTCCAGATAACTTACGACTTGCCTAGTACTTTGTTCCAAAAGACATGGCTTAAGGGGTTGTCGGCATACGTAAGCGGAGCTAACTTGCTTACCATTTCAGGAGAGCGCGAAGTCTTAGAGATGAACGTTGGGTCTGCGCCTCAGACACGCTATTATAATATAGGTGTAAAGGCAACATTCTAATCATTTTAAAATGTAGAAAGAAATGAAAGTAAAAAATATATTTATATTAGCAGCAATGTCGCTTACCTTGGTTTCTTGCTCAGATCTCTTCGAGCCTGCAGAGGAAAACAACCGTGGCTTGGATGAGATTTACAATGAGCCAACATACGCTCAGGGACTATTGGGATATGGTTATGCGATGCTTCCTTACAATACCAAGAGTGTTACTGATATTGCTACAGATGACGCTGTAAGCAATGACTTGACAAATAGCTTTCTCAAGATGGCTACAGGTTCTTGGACTGCTAATAGCGATCCTATGTCTAAATGGACAAATGGTCGTGCTAGTATCCAATATCTCAATATCTTCCTTCAGGAGGTAGATAAGGTAAACTGGGCAAAGGACGAGAATGCCCGTAAGATGTATTGTGATAGCCGTAAAGGTGAAGCTTATGCTTTGAGAGCTCTCAACTTGTATTATCTTTTGATGAATCATGGTGGATGGACAGCCGATGGCAAACTGCTTGGCGTTCCTAATTTGACAGAACCAGAGACTTCTACTGATGATTTCAACAAGCCACGTAATACATTCCAAGAGTGCTTGGATCAAATCTATAGCGATTTGGACGAGGCTGCCAAGCTTCTCCCTCTTGATTACAATGATTTGACTAATGATAACGATGTTCCTGCCAAGTATAAGGAAATCGGAGTAAAGACCGCAGGAGACTACAACCGTGTGTTTGGTTCCATTATGCGTGGTCGTATCAGCGGTCGTATCGCTGAGGCTATTCGCTCACAGGTATCTTTGCTTGCAGCTAGTCCTGCTTTCTCTGAAGGTACAAACGTGGATTATGCTAAGGCTGCTGACGATGCAGCTACCGTTCTTGACCGTATCAATGGTGTGAATGGATTGTCTGCTACAGGTAATAATTGGTTTATGCAAACCAGGGAAATCGATGCGCTTGGCTCAGGTGCTTGTCCTGCTGAAATTCTTTGGCGTGGCAGTCGTACCAATGGTGCTGATGACTGGGATCTTGGTCTGAACCAAGAGTCTGATAATTTCCCTCCGTCTCTTTATGGTAAGGGTAGAATCAACCCAACTCAGAATCTGGTCGATGCATTCCCTGCTGTAAATGGTTATCCTATCACCGATGATCGTTCTGAGTATGATAAGTTGAATCCTTACAGCAATCGAGATCCTCGTCTTGACCTTTATATCATTCATGATGGTAGTACTTATAAGGGAAAGACCATTCATACAGACATTACGACGGCTAATAACAATGATGGTTTGAATAAGATTTCCAATTCTACTCGTACAGGCTATTACATGAAAAAGCTGTTGCGTGAGGATTGTAATCCTGACCCTAATGCAAAGAATGCTCAGTATCATTATCCTGTGTATATTCGCTATACTGAGATATTCCTTGATTACGCTGAGGCTGCCAACGAGGCTTGGGGACCAAAGGGTAAGGGAACTCACAACTACTCAGCTTACGATGTAATCAAGGCAATCCGTGAGCGTGCCGGAATTGGCGAGTTTGGCGAGGATCCATACTTGGATGAGTGCGCTGGTAGCAAAGAGAAAATGCGTGAGTTGATTCGAAACGAGCGTCGTTTGGAACTTTGTTTTGAAAATAAGCGCTTTAGTGACCTTCGCCGTTGGAAAGCTCCTCTAAATGAGGCTGTGCGTGGTATAGAAATCACTTTAGAGGCTGGTGCCCCATTATACAAAGTCATGAAGGTTGAGGATCGCAACTATAAAGATTACATGTATTACGGTCCTATACCACAGAGCGAAATGTTGAAGTGGAGCAACTTGCAGCAGAATAAGGGCTGGGAAGTAAAAAATAACGACTAATATTTAAAATGATGAAAACAATGAAGATAAGCAAATATTTGTCCATGGCTGCATTGGGAATCTTGGCTTTAGGCTTTAACTCTTGTGAGAATGGCAACCAAGAATTTCCTGATTATGAGGGCGGTACTACTGTATATTATCCTTATCAGTATATCGAACGTTCTGTAGTTTTAGGCAATGATGAGAATCGCGATAATACGGATGATAACAATCATGTATTGTATATCGTATCTACAATGGGTGGAGCATATAATGGAAAAAACATCACATTGAATGTAGATGTTGATAATTCATTGTGTGACAATCTGTATTTTGAGGATGGAGTCACTCCTGTAAAGCCAATGCCTAGCAATTATTATACAATTCCTACCAAGACGGTTGCGTATAATGGGAAAATGCAGGGACGTCTTCAGGTTAAGTTGGAGGATGCTTTTTTTGCTGACCCTGATTGTGCAAAGAATACATATGTAATCCCAGTTCGCATCAAGGAAATGGTGGGAGCCGATTCTATTCTTTCGGGTTCTCCTGCCGTTGCAGGTACAACTCCTGTTCGTACTGATGCTTCAGCTTGGTTAATTGCTCCTAAGGATTATATCCTTTATTGCGTTAAGTTTATGAATCCATGGGATGGCTTTTATTTCCGTAGAGGAACTGACAAGATTACAGAGAATGGACAAACTCATGAGGTAAAGCGTGAAGGTGCAACTATTGAAAAGGATGAAGTGAGTCGAATTACAACCAAGAGTTTGAAGGAATGTAATTTCGTAGCCTCTGTAAATAAAGCTGACGGCTCAAAGGTCACTTGCAACTTGAAACTTACGTTCGATGATAATGGTAATTGTACCGTTTCTTCTGATACAGAGGGCATGACTGCTTCTGGTACAGGTAAGTTTGTAGAAAAGGGAGCAAAGTTGGCTTGGGGTAACAAGGATCGTGACATCCTGACTCTCAATTACAAGGTTGATTTCGGTTCAGGCATTGTTTTGGAAACATCCGATCAGTTTGTTGCCCAGACTCGTGGTAACACCAATGGTATTGTTCAATTCAGTCCTCAGTATATCAGGAAGTAATATTCTTGATAGATAAGTGTCATTCTAATAATTTGATTATTATGAAATTGAAAAATATTAATTTAGGTTTAGGCTTGATGGCTCTCTTGGCTTTGTCTTCTTGTGCTGATGACAAGTTCTCGGAGTACAGAACTGATATGACCAAGAATTTGAAGGAATATCAGTATCTGAATAACTACGAGCCTTTGAAGAAATACGTGGAAGATATGAAAGCTTCCGGCAAGTGCAATCCCGACTTTAAGTTGGGCATTGCGCTCGAAGCAGCCGAATTCAACAAGCAGGGACTTGTATATTGTCTTGCTGGTAGCAATTTCAATGAGACTGTAGCCGGCAACGCCATGAAGATGGCTTCTTGTGTTGCTGATGATGGTCGCATGAATTTTGATAATGTAAGTGAATATGTTAAGAATGCCACAGATGCAGGTCTTTCGGTTTATGGTCATACCTTGGCTTGGCATGAACAGCAGCCTAACAAGTATCTGAATGGGCTGATTGCTGATAAGGTAATAGAAGTAGACCCTAGTCAGAAAGTTGAGAAGACTGATTATGAACTTGACTGTTCTACTCTTTCATCTTACGATTGGACGGGTTCGCCTGCTTCTGTAAAAACAGAGTGGAATAAAGGTGGTGCTGTGGTCATAACCAATCCAGAGCCGATAGACCCATTTTATGAGCTTCAGTACTGGCTGGTAAATGGCATTCCTCTTAAAACAGGCACTAAATATAAGATTACCTTCCTTTGCAAGGCAGAAGGTGAATCGCCTGCTAATATCCGCTTTAAGTTGGGTAACTGGGGAGCTGGCGCCAAGAATACCTTCAAGATTCCTGTAGGTGGTGATTATAAAGAAGTTTCGTTCGATGTAACTCCTGTCATGGATAGTAATGGTCTCTTCTTCCAGCACGGAGATTTTGCAGGTAAGATTTATTGGAAGTCTATTAAAATCTCTCATTTCGAGGCTCCTTCTGTTGAAATCCCTGTAAGTGTTGGGCATCTTACCTTTGATGATGGTCAGAACCTTGGTGGATGGGGTATGGATAATGCGCCAAAGATTGTAAATGGTGTTTGTGAGGTTGGTAACAACGCAGCCAAGGAAAACCCTTGGAATGCACAGGTTAACTATGAACCAGGTTTCGCTTTCGAGAATGGTAAAACCTATCACTTGAAGATGAAAATCAAGGGTTCTGTAGCTGGCGAATTTGGTGCTGGATTCCAGAATCCTGAAGGATACATAGGCTGTGGTGACTTCCCTACCATCAAGGTTACAACTGATTGGAAGGAAGTTGATGTAGCTACCACATGTAATGGTGACAATGCCTTGCGCCTGCTGCTGAATATCGGCAAATATGCGGGTACCCTCCATATTGATGATTTTGAAGTTTACTACACGAAGCCTTCAAATACTATTCCTCTTACAGATGAGGAAAAGAAGAAAGCACTTACTCCTGTTTTGCAGAATTGGATTTACGGCATGATGGCAGCTACCGAGGGTAAGGTGAAGGCTTGGGATGTTGTAAACGAGTCTATCTCTGGTAAAGATATTGATGGCGATGGTTACTACGATCTCCAGTCTGCCACACGTGGTACAGTTTCTCCAGATGATGCCAAGAACAAATTCTACTGGCAGGATTACCTGGGTGACCTTGATTATGTTCGCACTGCTGTAGCTGCAGCTCGCAAGGGCTTTGCTGATGCTGGTGGAAAACCTGAGGAGTTGAAGCTCTTCATCAATGATTATAACCTCGAAACTGCTTACGACGATAACAAGAAGCTCAAGAGTCTGATTCATTGGATTGAGGAGTGGAAGAAGGACAGCGTTACCAAGATTGATGGTATCGGCAGTCAGATGCACGTTACTTGCAGCATGGATCCTGCTAAGCAGAAGGAAAATGAGGAAGCTTACGTGAACATGCTCAACCTGATGGTTGGTTCACATAAGTTGGTTCGTATCTCTGAGTTGGATATGGGCTTGGAGGATATGAACGGCAACCTTGTAAAAACTACTGATATGACCGAGGACCAGCACAAGGCAATGCGTGCTTACTACGAGTTTATCGTCAAGAAATATCTTGAGATTGTTCCTAAGGAGCAGCAGTGGGGTATCTGCCAGTGGTGTGCTACTGACAGTCCTGCCAATAGTGGTTGGCGTCCTGGTTTGCCAGTAGGCCTCTGGGATTTGGATTATTATCGCAAGCATACCTATGCAGGTTTTGCTGCAGGCCTTGGTGCTCCAGAATATTGGAAGGAAGCCAAGTAATTACTCTAAAAGACATTAGTTTTAGGTTTATCATACAAAGATTAACCGAAAAAAGATGTTAGTCGTTAAGGTTGGCTGTGTTGTGATGACACGGTCAACCTTTTTGCATTTTTTTAATGATGAAAATATTCTCTTTCTCCTATGTGTCATTCTTGAAAGAGATTGTCTAGTGTGACTTCGCTGTTTACTATACTTGAATGGATGCCATTGGCAACACCAAATGT
>ERZ1106954.2074-NODE-2074-length-14251-cov-5.331995_pt1 | contig 14251 bp, 11 predicted proteins | sample MGYA00403678_ERZ1106954 | MGnify/ENA primary metagenome ERZ1106954 (study PRJEB35170, sample SAMEA104062445) | human gut metagenome | biome: human gut; feature: human-associated habitat; material: faeces | place: Denmark | collected 2012-08-20 ... | reverse complement strand
AGGGATTCTCTTTGGCCACGCCCATCCGCAAGGCATAGGCGAACACGCTGGAGACGAACGAGAGGTAATTTCGGATGGATTTAGGGTGGAGGCCCTTGGTGGCGTCTTTCTCATTTGCTCCCGGCCCAGACAGACCGGAGATAAACTTCTGAAGCTGCCGCGCGGTGATCTTGTCGATGTAGAGATGTCCTAGAGCCGGATAAGCTAACGCAGAAATCTTCTGCCAGCTTCACCTATATTGCAATACAAATTCAACCGTGTATTCATCAACAACTTTAGCCTCTTTTACCGCAGAAAAGAGATAGCCAAAGCCTTCGCCAAGTGTAAGCATACGTGTCATCGTATTGAGCGAAAGCTGACCCGCACAGAAAATACGGTGACCGCGCTCTGCTGAAGGTTGATCTTACGGCTCATTGCTCGTGCTTGGCGAGGTATTGTCAATAATTTCCCATTTTTCGGTTTTCGGGTCCTGAACCAAATAGAAATACTGTTCCGTGTAACCGTCGTCCAGAAAGGTTTTTGTATGGTCGTACTCCACATAGTATTTTGCCGAAACCACGACAAAATGCTCGGATAGATATTCGTTCGTCCAGCCTCTTGATCCGGCGAGCTCGCTGCCGGCGTACATCCGGACAACACGCTCGGTTTCGCTTTCGTCCACGTTGATCGCCTCGATGCGCACGCAGATCGTATACACCTTGTCGGCCTGCCCCTCGATCGCACTTTGGACGGTTTGCGTCGGATCGGCGGATGGCTTTTGAAACCACCGGTCAAACAGCCCAAGCTCATGCACCGTAAAACCGCAAAGTGCCAATACGGCAACGATGGCGGCGATCAGTAGGACGAGCTTTTTGGGGCTTGCCTTCGATGTGTACGGGCGTTTGTAGGAGAGGGCCTCCGCGACATATCGGTCATCCAGCTCGCTCATGGCCTCGGCAAACTGTCTTGCATTCATATAAACACCTCTCGTTCGATCAGATATTGTCTCAGCTTTTCGCGGATGCGGGTCAGCCGGACGGAGACATTTTTCTCTGTAAGCCCTATAAGCCCGGCGATGTCCCTGCAACTGTCGGAAAACCAATAGCGGCGCATAAAGAGAACGCGGTTTTCGACGGTCAGCGTGTCCAAAAATCTTTCGATGATATGAGCTAACTCTACGGCCTCGATCTCGGCTTCCACTGCGTTGGTGGCTGCTATGCAGGCTTCGATCTCCTCCATAGCAATTGTATAGTGACTGCTTCGTTTGGCTGCTTCTTTTCTGTGATAGAGGTTCAAGGAAATGTTCCGGACGATTTTACAGATGTAGGTCAGCAGCGGGTCGGGCTTCACCGGCGGGATCGCGTTCCATGCGCCTAAGTAAGCGTCATTGACGCATTCCTCCGCGTCCTGCCGGTCGTTCACAATGTTGTATGATAATTTGCGGCAGGCTTTACCGTATTTTATATCCAGCTCTCGTATGCCCTGCTCTGAACGCTCAAAGAATAATTCGATGATTCCAGCATCTTCCATCACTTGTACCGCCTCCTTTCCGGCTTCACCTGTATATTACGGCTTTGACCGCAAATACTACATGATTTTCAAGGCTTTTCCAAAAATTATAGCAGAATTTTGAGAGCGCTTCTACCCATGCCGCTTACGTTGCTTTTCCGCCGCTTCGCTTGCCGAATTGCGGCGTCTGCCGTTTGGCGGTGCGGCTGCTCCGACGAGCGGGGCTTCGTACAAAAAAGAGACGAGGCGGCCGGATGGCTGCTTCGTCTCCTGACGTTTTGTCGGGGCGCGATGGCGCCTGTATTGCCGCCGCTCCTCCCAAACATACTCCGTCCCTGAATACAAGCTCTGCGCCGCAGGCTACGGCTCCGAGAACCGCTCGTTCTCCGGCTCCGCCGCGTCGGCGGCGCGGCGCTCCGTTTCCGCAAGGGCGGCGCGGTGACCGGTGAGCGCCGCAAAGGGCGCGAACTGCGCCGCGCGGTCGCGCATGGGCATCCGCGGATGCGTCTGCGGCTCGGGATGCGGCAGGTCGATGATATCGTCGTATTTTCCGCTCATGCCTTGTGTCCTCCGATCTGGCGGTTCCGCTCGCGCGCGGTCGCCCCGTCAAGGTAGCTGCCGCCGCTGAGGATGGCGTTTTTGCCGTACTTCTTCTTGATGCCCAGCAGGGCCTCCTGGATCCGGCGCTCCCGCTCCTGCTTGGCTTCCTCCTGCCGAAGCTGCCGCTCCCGCGCCGCGGGATCGTCAAAGAGGCTGAACTGTACCGGCTGCTCCGGCTCGCGCAGGATATCCTCCTCGCGCATGAGCCGGTTGGCGGTGACGGTCAGGCGGCGGACCGTCAGCTTCGGGTCGGCCTTTTCGTCATAGATGCCGAGCACGGCATCCACGATGCGGCGCACCGAGGATGTTTTCTGCCCCAGCGTCGCTGTGCCGTGCGCGTGCTTCGGAATTTTTCGGCCGTAAGGGTCGAGCACCGTCTCGCCGCGGTAGCTGCCGCTTGCCGTGTTTTCAATGTCGTATCCGACCGTCAGCGTGAGCTGGTCGGTCACGATCCGCTTTTCCAGCAGCTCCAGCGCGACCGCCTCGGCCATCTCCCGCACGACGAGCCGCGCCTTGTCATAGGGATAGGGGCATTGCAGCACCTGACCGGAGCTGATGCTGTTCGTTTCCGGCCGGTAGGCCTTGATGTCCGCCATGCGGCACGGCTCCCAGCCCCAGGCGTGGTCGATGAGCAGCTCGGCATTGACGCCGAATAGCTTATAGAGGAGTCCCTCGTTATAATACTCGTTCGGCTTCCCGATGGAGCAGCGCGCGACGTCGCCCATCGTATACAGCCCGTGCTCCTCCAGCTTTTTCGCATAGCCGCGGCCCACGCGCCAGAAGTCCGTCAGCGGACGGTGCTCCCAAAGCAGCGCGCGGTAGCTCCGCTCGTCAAGCTGCGCGATGCGCACGCCGTTCTCGTCCGGCGGAACGCGCTTGGCCATCATGTCCATGGCCACCTTGCAGAGATAGAGGTTGCTGCCGATGCCCGCCGTCGCCGTGATGCCCGTCGTGTGCAGCACGTCGAGGATCATGGCCCTCGCCAGCTCGCGAGCGGTCGTGCGGTAGGTCTCCAGATAGCCGGTGACGTCCATCAGCACCTCGTCGATGGAGTAGGTGTGGATATCCTCGGGCGAAATATACTTTAGGTAGATGCCGTAGATCTGCATACTGACCTCGATGTATTTCGCCATGCGCGGCGGCGCCACCAGATAGTCGACCGCGAGGGACGCGTCGGCCTTCAGCGTGAGGTCGTCCGCGCTCTTTCCGGTCAGCCGCCCGCCCGGCGCGCGGCGCTGCCGTTCGGCGTTGACCTGCCGCACACGCTCGACCACCTCAAAGAGCCGCGCACGGCCCGGGATGCCGTAAGCCTTCAGCGCCGGCGACACCGCGAGGCAGATGGTCTTTTCCGTGCGGCTCGGGTCTGCCACCACAAGGTTCGTCTGCATCGGGTCCAGGCCGCGCTCCATGCACTCCACGGACGCGTAATACGACTTGAGATCAATGGCGATATAGGTCCGCTCGTTTTGCGGCATGGCGCAGCCCTCCCCTCTGTCGGACAGTATACCACAACGTTTAAATTAGAACAAGAGTTTTATTTTGTAATATTTTAGCGCCAGAAGTATCGTTCAGCGGGTGAGGGCGTCGAGCTCATCGACCAGCTCGCCGAACATGGCGAGCGCGGCGTCGACCGGCGCGGGGGTGCTCATATCCACGCCCGCGAGCTTCAGAAGTGAGATAGGGTCGGTGCTGCTGCCGCCGGAAAGGAAGCGCTTGTAGTCCGCAACGGCAGGCTCGCCCTCGCGCAGGATGCGATCAGCCAGAGCGACCGCGGCGGAGAAGCCGGTGGCGTACTGGAACACATAGTAATTGTAATAGAAGTGCGGGATGCGCGCCCACTCGAGCGCGATCTGCGCGTCGCTGATCATGTCGGGGCCGAAGTAGAGGCGGTTGAGCGCGAGGTATTTTTCGTCCAGCGCGTCGGCGGTCAGCGTCTCGCCGCGCTCTGCCATGCGTCCCAGCTCGCGCTCGAACTCAGCAAACATCGTCTGACGGTAGACCGTGCCCTTGAACTGGTCAAGGAAATGATTGATGAGATAGGCCCGCTCGCGCCTGTCGGTGCTCTTGCGCAGCAGATGCCGCATGAGCAGCACCTCGTTGCAGGTCGAGGCGACCTCGGCGACGAAGATGACGTAGTCGCTCGTGCAGACGGGCTGATGCTTGCAGCTCAGATAGCTGTGCATGGCGTGGCCCATCTCGTGCGCGATGGTGAACTGGCTGTCGAGGTCGTCGGTCTGATTGAGCAGAACATAGGGGTGCGGGCGCGCGATGCCGGAGGAGTACGCGCCGCCGCGCTTGCCGACGTTGGGATACACGTCGAGCCAGCGATGGTCAAAGCCCTCGCGCAGCATGGCGGTATAATCCTCGCCGAGCACGGCGAGCGCGTCGAGCACGGTGGCCTTCGCCTGCTCAAAGGGGATCTCCTCCGCCACGTCGGGGACGATGGGCGTATAGACGTCGTACATATGCAGCTCGTCCACGCCGAGCAGACGGCGGCGCAGGGCGACATAGCGGTACATCTTGTCGAGGTTCGCGTGGACGCTCTCGATGAGGCTGTCGTAAACGCTCACCGGCACTTCGGTCGCGTCGAGCGCGGCGTCGAGTGTGGAGGGGTACCTGCGCGCGTTTGCAAAAAAGCGGAGCTGCTTGAACTGCGCGTCAAGCGTCGCGGCGAGCGTATTGCGATAGCCGCCGAGCGTGGCGTAGTAGGTCTCAAACGCATTGCGGCGCAGGGTGCGGTCGCCGCTCTGGAGCAGGGGAACAAAGGTCGCATCGGTCAGCGGCTGCTCCGCGCCCGCGCCGTCGGTCACGGCGGGAAAGCGGAGGTCGGCGTTGTGGAACACGCCGAAGATGGCGTCGGGGCTGTCGGCCATCTCGCCGGCATTCGCCAGCAGCGCCTCGCACTCCGGGGAGAGGATGTGCGCCCTGCGGCGGCGGACCCGCTCGATGGGACGGCGATAGGTCGCCAGCTCCGGCTGCTCGGCGTAGAAGCGCGTGAGCGTTTCATCGCTGAGTGCAAGCAGCTCGCTCGCGGCAAACGCGCCTGCGCCGGAGAGCGTGACGGAAAGGCTCAGCGCCTTGCCGCGCAGGTCCTGATAAAAGCCGTTCGAGGTATCCTCGTCCGCCTTGCAGTTGGCGTAGCCGTAGAGCCGGCCGACGCGGACGTTCAGCTCATCGTCGAGCCGGAAATAGGCCAGCAGCGTCTCCGCGCTCTCACCGAGGCGGCCCTGATAGGCGGCGACTGCTTCGGTATAGGGCTTGAGCGCCTCGTACTCGGCCCTCCACGCCTCGTCTGAGGGGAAGATGTCGGTGAGATCCCATGTAAACTCGGCAGCGACCTCGCTGCGCTTGCGAATTGGCTTAGACATAAAGCAACCTCCGTCAGGGAAAATTCTTGTCCCTATTATGTGCAAAAAAGCCGCGGCGCGCAAGCCTTTTTTGGCGCACGCCGCGACAAATTTCGCTTTCGCTTACCGCAGCCCGACGGTGAATCGGATCCCGTCGCCGCGATCCGGATTCGTTTTCCGGAAAAAGCTTGACTTTTACGCATCAAAGCTTTAGAATAACAAAGTCCTGACCGCTGCGGGTCGGGGCTTTGCTATGATTACGGAAGGAAGCGGGCCGCCTTGCCGGGATGCGGACGGCCCAAGGGGAGAACACCATGAAGCACACGAAAAACACAAAGAGCTTTGCCAGCCGCTGGGGCTTTATTCTGGCCTCGGTCGGCTCGGCGGTCGGTATGGCAAACGTATGGGGCTTTCCCAACAAGATGGGCAGCAACGGCGGCGGGGCCTTTTTGCTGATCTACCTGCTGTTCGTGTTCATTTTCAGCTACGTCGGCCTGCCGGCGGAGTTTGCGATGGGCCGCCGCGCGGCGACCGGCACGCTGGGTGCCTATGAAAATGCCTGGGCCACGCGCGGCAGGAGCGCGGGCAAGGCCGGCGGACTGCTCGGCTGGCTGCCGCTGGCGGGCTCCATGTGCATCGCCATCGGCTACGCTGTCATCGTGACCTACATTCTCAAGGCGCTGGCGGACTCCCTCCTCGGTACGCTCATGACGGCGGACGCCGCCGCGTGGTTCGGAGCCTTCTCCGGCACGCCCTACTCGGTCATTCCCTATCACATCGTCGTGGTCGTCGGCACGCTGCTGACGCTCTTCCTCGGCGCACACAGCATCGAAAAGACCAACAAGGTCATGATGCCGCTCTTTTTCCTCATCTTCCTCGTTCTGGCGGTGCGCGTGGCGCTGCTGCCGAACGCGGCGGAGGGATATCTTTTCATGTTCACCCCGCGCTGGGAGGCTCTGACCGACCCGATGATCTGGATCTGGGCGATGGGGCAGGCGTTCTTCTCGCTGTCCGTCACCGGCAGCGGTATGATCGTCTACGGCGCGTACCTCTCCAAGGACGAGGACGTGGTGGACGTCGCGCAGCACACGGCGCTCTTTGACACCATTGCCGCCGTGGTCGCGGCGCTGGTCATTATCCCCGCCTGCTTCTCCTACGGACTGGACGTCGGCGCGGGCCCGAGCCTGCTGTTCGTCACGCTGCCGACCATCCTGCAGGATATCCCGCTCGGTCGCCTGTTTGCCATCATTCTCTACGTTGCGATGATCTTCGCGGGCGTCAGCTCGCTGCAGAATATGTTCGAGGCCGTCGCGGAATCCCTGATGCACAAGTTCCCCAGGCTCAGCCGCACGGCGGTGCTGGTGATCCTGTGCGTGGTGTGCCTCGGCTTCGGCATCGGCATGGAGACCATCGACAAGTGGGGCCCGTGGATGGACCTCGTCTCCATTTACATCATTCCCATCGGCGCGACGCTCGGCGCGATCTCCTGGTTCTATGTGATGAAGAAGGACGAGCTGCTCGACGCCGTCAACACCGGCAGCGGCAAGCTGCGCGGAAACCTCTGGTACAGCGTGGGACGCTACGTCTATGTCCCGCTGGCTGTGATCCTCTGCTGCGTGGCGCTGTTCATGCACGTCGCGTTCTGAAAAGTGAAAAGGAAGGGGAGCTCCCATACGAAACGTATGGGAGCTCCCCTTTTGCCGGTATCGCGCCTTACTGTCCGCCGACCATCACGCCGACGTTGCCGTAGAGCAGGATGCGGACAAGGCCGCAGAGGAAGAGGTGCGCGGGATAGTAGAGATAGAAAAGATATTTCATGCCCCGGCCCGCGCCGCGTGTGCCGTTGTAGCGCTTGAGCAGCGGAATGGTCAGCCCGGCGAAGAGCTGAAGTATACCGTAGACGGGGTCGATGAAGAGCGCGTAGATCAGCGCGTACATCGCGACCCAGAGCATCATGCGCGTCATCTGGCGGCGGAAGTCGCCGCGGTTCTGCCCGATCTCCAGAATGGCAAGCACGGCGATGCTGCTCCAGTCGCCCGGGAAGGCGAGAAGCGTAAGGGCGACCACGGCAAGCGTCTTTTGCCATTGCGTGAGCTCGGGCCGCTCCACCGTGTAGAGGCCGACGACGCCGAGAAACAGCGGCCACATCACGCTGGTCTGGTTGAATACGCCGGTTTTGAGCGGGACAAAGGGGATGCCGAAGGCAAAATTGTAGGCGAAGTGCCCGATGACGGCAAAGAGCAGAAGCCGTCCGGCGTACTTTTTCAGATCGCGGGTGTAGTGGTAGCCCTCGGCCACCATGAACCAGAAGATCGGCGCGGCCATGCGGCCGATGATGTGCAGCAGCAATATCCACCAGTCCCGCGGATAATCCGGCCAGATCACACTGGTGAAGTGGTCGACCGTCATGGCAAGCATGGCGAAGAGCTTGAGCTGATTGCCGCTCAACCCTTTATTGGTCTGTTCCATTTTCTCTCCTTCGCGGGCATTGCCGCATCCCAATAGGCTGCTTACAGTGTAGCAGAAGCCGCCGCTCTTTGCAAGAGCGCGCACAGCGTTGATTTGCTTCAGGATTATTTTTGAACACTTGACAAAAATGAGAAAGGGCTCTACAATGTCGTTCTCTGCGGCGAAGGGAAGAACGCCGCGGAGCATTTAAACGATCCAAGCATCCAAAGGAGAGATGACATGATGAAATTCCAAAAACGATTTGTGCCGCTGCTGCTCGCACTGGTGCTGGCGCTCGGCACGCTGCCCGTGCAGGCGGCGGCGCTCACGCGCGGCGAGGCCGCGCAGGCGCTGCTCTCCGCCGCGCAGGACTATAACCCCGGCGTGCAGCGGTCCGACATTCTCAAGGGCTATCCCGACGGCAGCCTTGCGCTCGACGGCACGCTGACACGCGCACAGGCGCTGGTGATGCTCACGCGCGCCTTCGGCGGCTTTGCCGCCCCTGTGGGGGACAACGCCCGCATGGCAGCACTACCCGCAAGCAGCCTGACAAACGTCCCCACGTGGGCGGCAGAGGAGCTTTCCTCCGTTCTCGCTGCCGGCCTTGCAGACGGCGACGCGAACGAGGCTATGAGCGCCGAAGCGCTCTCGACACTACTCCGCCGCGCCTACGCCGCCAAGGGCACGAACCTCAAGGACGACTACTACGCCGCCGTCAACAGGAGCTGGCTGGACGGCTCCGACATTCCCGCGGGCCTGTCCATCAACGGCCCGTTCTACGGTCTGAGCCTGACGGTCAACGAGCAGATCGCGGCGCTCATCCGCGAGATCGACGCGCATGAGCAGACTCCCGGCACCGCCGAGGCGAAGATCAAGGCGCTCTACGACTGCGTGATGGACGCCGAGGGCCGCGAGAGGGCCGGCGTCGCGCCCATTCAGAAGTATCTTGACGCCATCGAAAACGCCAAAACGCTCGACGAGCTGGTGAGCGTCGATGCGCAGATGCAGAAGGAGCTGGGGCTGTCCATGCTCCTCGGCTTCGGCCTGACGACCGACCTCGCGGATTCGAGCCGCAGGATCGCCGCGTTTTCGCTCATCGGCGCGGGTATGGACAAGGACTTCTACGTCAACGGCGCCGATGCGCAAAGGAGCGCCTACACCACATATCTCACATCGCTGCTGACGCTCTCCGGCCTTGGCGCGGACGAGGCGGCGCAGCGCGTCGCGGCGTTCTATGATGCCGAGGCGGCGATCTCCGCGGCCTCGCTCGACCCGCAGGACTACAGCAACGTGGACAAGACCTACAACCTCTTCACGCTCGGCGAGCTCAAGGCGCTGCTGCCGAACGTGGACCTTGACGCCGTTCTTACCGCCAGCGGCATTGAAAACGCGGAGCGGATCATGGTCAGCGACGTCGGCGCGCTGAAGGCAGCCGCGGCGCTCTACGACGACGCCCACCTTGCCCTGCTCAAGACCGCGGCGCGTCTGGCGCTGCTGCAAAGCGTGGCCACATCGCTCAATCAGGGATTTATGGACGCGTACTTCGACTTCGTGCTGGCCTACTACGGCGTAGATGCCCGCCAGAGCAATGAGCAGATCGCGGCGCAGCAGGTGCAGGCGCTTCTGGCGGATTACCTCAGCCGCGCCTATGTGGACGAATACTTCTCCGCCAAAGCCAAGGCCGATGTGGAGGAGATGATCGGCGAGTTCATCGCCATCTACAAGGAGCGCATTCTGGCGCAGGACTGGATGAGCGCCGAAACCAAGGCCAAGGCCGTAAAGAAGCTCGACACCATGGGCGTCAAGGTCGGCTATCCCGACAGCTGGGAAAGCTGTCTTGACCGCGCAGAGATCAAGTCCCCCGCCGAGGGCGGCTCCTTCTTCTCCAACGTCATCGCCATTCAGATGGCGATGAAGCAGGATGTCCTCGCCCACCAGAACGACGCGCCGGACAAGAGCGAATGGATCATGACGCCCTTTACGGTCAACGCCTGCTACAATCCCAGCGCCAACGACATCACCTTCCCCGCCGCCATTCTGCAGTCGCCGCTTTACGACGTGAACGCCAGCCGGGAGGAGAATCTCGGCGGCATCGGCTACATCATTGCCCACGAGATCACCCACGCCTTCGACAACAACGGTGCGAAGTTCGACGAGAACGGCAGCGCCGCCGACTGGTGGACGGCGGAGGACTACGCCGCCTTCCGGCAGAAGTGTCAGGCTGTGGCCGAATGGTACGACGGGCAGGAGGCCTATCCCGGCATCGCGTGCAGCGGCGCACTGACCATTTCCGAAAACGTGGCCGACCTCGGCGCGGCAAAGTGCATCGTCGCGGCGGCGAAGAAGCTCGACCACCCCGACCTCGACAAGCTCTTCCGCGCCGTCGCGAACACCTGGGCGTCCACGACCTCGCGGCAGATGCGCGAGTATCTGGCCGTGACCGACGTCCACGCCCCGGATAAGCTGCGCTGCAACCGCGTACTGCAGACGCTGCCGGAATTCTACACGACCTATGATATCCAGCCCGGCGACGGGATGTGGACCGCACCGGAGACGCGCGTGAGCGTTTGGTAACAAAACGTCCGAAAAGCAGCCCTTCTCTCGAACCTGCATATTTTTCGGTGAAACGACAAAATATCTTTCTTGACAAAAGCACATTGCGTATGTTACCTTAAAAAGGCAAGTGGATAAGGTGATCGGATGATGGGTCACGGGAGAGACCGCGGAATATCCGCCGCGGCGCCGAAGGGGAACGCAGAAGCTCTCAGGCAAAAGGACCGGACTCGGACGACGCTCCGAAAAGTGCGGCTTGCCGCACGCCGAAGGTGCAACCTGCAGGATGCGATATGCTGTGTCAGGGAAACTCTCAGGTCATAAAACGGAGGCACAAAGTTCCAAGGGGGACTTTGTGCCTTTTTCTATGCCATATTTTAATCATTTTTATGCTATCGTTCAAAAATGATAATAGAGGAGGAAACAGCTTATGGAAAGGAAAACACCCCTGTATCAGACCCATGTGGACGCGGGCGGAAAGATCGTTGAGTTCGGCGGCTTTCTGATGCCCGTGCAGTATCCCACCGGCGTGCTCGCCGAGCACATGGCCGTGCGGCAGAAGGCGGGACTCTTTGACGTGTCGCACATGGGCGAGCTGCGGCTCAAGGGCCCCGACGCGGTCGCGAACGTGCAGAAGCTCATCACCGCGGATATCTCCGCCATGCAGGACGGCGACATCAAGTACGCCATGTTCTGCAACGACGCGGGCGGCATTATTGACGATTTCATCGTTTACCGCTGTGCCGCCGACGACTACTGGCTGGTCGTCAATGCGGGCAACCGCGACAAGGATGCCGCGTGGGTCGAGAGCCATCTGTTCGGCGACGTGGACTACCGCGACGAGGGTGACGACTGGGGACAGGTCGCGCTGCAAGGGCCAAAGTCCGGCGACATTCTCAAAAAGCTCTGCGCGGAGCAGTACATTCCCGCGAAGTATTACACCTTTATCGACAACGTTCCGCTCGACCTCGGCAGCCGCACCATTCACGCTCTCGTCTCCCAGACGGGCTACACCGGCGAATACGGCTTTGAGATCTACTGCAAGGCTGAGGACACCGTCGACCTCTGGCACGCCCTGCTCGCCGCGGGCGAGGAGTACGGCCTGATCCCCTGCGGACTCGGCGCGCGCGACACGCTGCGGCTCGAAGCCTCCATGCCGCTCTACGGCCACGAGATGAACGAGGAGATCACGCCGAAGATGGCGGGACTTCCCTGCAAGCTGACCGGCAAGGACTTCATCGGCCGCGACGCGCTCGTCGCGCTCGGTGCGCCGAAGTTAAAGCGCATCGGCATGAAAGTGGTCGGCCGCGGCATCGTGCGCGAGCACTGCGACCTCTATACGATGGAGGGCGAGAAGCTCGGCTGGACGTCCTCCGGCACATTCGCGCCGTTTATCGGCTGCGGCGTCGCGATGGGCTACATCCCGGTCGAGGATATCGAGATCGGCCGGCACCTCAACGCCGACGTGCGCGGGCGCATGATCGAGCTGGAGATCGTGCCCATGCCGTTCTATAAGCTGGACAAGTAAGCATACATACTACCACAACGATTTCTACAACAAAAATTTGAGGAGGACAACACAATGAATTTTCCTGCTGAGCTGAAGTATTCCAAGTCCCACGAGTGGGTCAGGATGGACGGCGAGATCGCCGTCGTCGGCATCTCCGATTTTGCACAGGACGCGCTGGGCGATGTGGTGTTTATCAACCTGCCCACCGAGGGCGACGCGGTCACCGCAGGCGAGAGCTTCGGCGATGTTGAATCCGTCAAGGCGGTCTCCGACATCATCTCTCCCGTCTCCGGCACCATCTGCGCGGTCAACGAGGCGCTGGCCGACGCGCCCGAAACGCTCAACTCCGATCCCTACGGCGCGTGGATCATCAAGGTCGAGGGCATCGGCGGCACCGAGGAGCTGCTCGACGCGGCGGCTTATGAGGCGCATTGCGCCGAGGAGGGCTGATGGGCTCTTATGTTCCGACCACCGCGGCGGAACGGGAGGAAATGCTTGCTGCCATCGGGGTCAAAAGCCTTGAGGACCTGTATCAGGCGGTCCCGCAGGAGATGCTGCTGAACGGGACGCTCAACATCCCCGAGGGCATGAGCGAGCTGGAGGTACGCGAGGCCGTCACCGCCATGGCGGAGAAGAACAAGGTCTACAAGACCGTTCTGCGCGGCGCGGGCGCCTACCGCCACTTCATTCCCGCCGTTGTGAAGTCCATCACCTCCCGCGAGGAGCTGGTCACCTGCTACACGCCCTATCAGGCGGAGATCAGTCAGGGCGTGCTGCAAGGCACGTTCGAGTTCCAGACTATGATCTGCGAACTGACGGGCATGGACGTTGCCAACGCCTCCCACTACGACGGCGCGACCGCCGCCGCCGAGACCATCCCCATGTGCCGCGACCGCAAGCGCATGAAGGCGTATGTCTCCGCCTGCGCGAATCCGCAGGTCATCGAGGTCATGCAGACCTACTGCTTTGCCTCGAACACCGAGCTGACCGTCGTTCCCGCAAAGGACGGCAGGACCGACCTCGACGCGCTCAAGGCCGCGCTCGGCGAGGACGCCGCGTGCTTCTACCTCCAGCAGCCGAACTACTTCGGGCAGATCGAAGACGCAAGAGCCATCGGCGAGCTTGTCCATGCTGCGGGCGCGAAGTTCGTCATGGGCGTGAACCCCATCGCCTGTGCTCTTTTGCCGACTCCACGTGAGATGGGCGCTGACATCGCCGTGGGCGACGGCCAGCCCCTCGGGCTCGACACCGCCTTCGGCGGCCCCTACCTCGGCTTTATGGCGACGACCGCCGCCATGACGCGCAAGCTTCCCGGCCGCATCGTCGGTCAGACGAAGGACGTAGACGGCAAGACCGGCTATGTGCTCACGCTCTCCGCGCGGGAGCAGCACATCCGCCGCGAGAAGGCCAGCTCCAACATCTGCTCGAATCAGGCGCTGTGCGCCTTCACCGCGGGCGTTTACATGGCGGCGATGGGCGAAGCGGGCATGAAGCAGTGCGCACGGCTCTGCACTTCAAAGGCGCACTACTTTGCCGCCGAGCTTGTCAAGGCCGGCTGCAAGCTCAAGTATCAGGGCGAATTCTTCCACGAGTTCGTGACCGAGGTTGAGTGCCCCAACTGCCGCAAAAAGATCCTTGACGCGCTCGACGCGGCGGACATCCTCGGCGGCGCGGAGGTGGACGGCGGCATCCTCTGGTGCGTGACCGAGCTTGTGAGCAAGGCGCAGCTTGATAAAGCCGTTTCCATCGTGAAGGAGGTGCTGAAATGAAGCTGATCTTTGAGCTTGGCACGGAGGGCCGCGGTCTGAGCCTGATGCCTGCGTGCGATGTGCCGGAATACACGCTCCCAGAGGAGCGCACAGCGCCCCTGCGCCTACCCCATGTGAGTGAAAATGAGCTGACGCGCCACTACACGGCGCTTTGCAAGCGCATCCACGGCGTGAACGACGGCTTCTATCCCCTCGGCTCCTGCACGATGAAGTACAACCCCAAAATCGACGAGGACATGGCGGCGCTGCCTGGCTTCACGCAGCTCCACCCGCTCCAGCCGGTCGAAACGGCGCAGGGCGCGCTCGAGGCGCTGCATGTTCTGGGCAGCGAGCTGGGCGAGATCTTCGGCATGGACGCGGTCACGTTCCAGCCTGCCGCGGGCGCACACGGCGAATTCACCGGCGTGCTGCTCATCAAGGCATACCATACCGACCGCGGCGACGCTGCGCGCACGAAGATCATCGTGCCCGACTCCGCCCACGGAACGAACCCCGCCACCGCCGCCATGTGCGGCTATCAGGTGGTGAACATCCCC
>ERZ1106954.2072-NODE-2072-length-14254-cov-19.249384_pt1 | contig 14254 bp, 10 predicted proteins | sample MGYA00403678_ERZ1106954 | MGnify/ENA primary metagenome ERZ1106954 (study PRJEB35170, sample SAMEA104062445) | human gut metagenome | biome: human gut; feature: human-associated habitat; material: faeces | place: Denmark | collected 2012-08-20 ... | reverse complement strand
CGCACGGCGGCGAATACCCCGCGCTCACGGAGTTTCTGCGCGAGGTGCGCGGTGCGCGTCCCGACGCATTTATCGTTGCCGACCTCGGCGTTATCGGACTTCTGAAAGAGGAGATCCCGGAGGCGCACATACACATCTCAACACAGGCAAGCATAACCTCGCCTGCTGCGGCAAGGGCATACGCCGCCCTCGGTGCCTCAAGACTTGTGCTGGCGCGTGAGCTGAGCCTTGCGGAGATCGGTGAGATACGCGCGGCACTGCCCGACGACGTGGAGCTTGAATGCTTTGTACACGGCTCGATGTGCGTGTCATACAGCGGCAGGTGCCTGCTTTCAAACATGATGGCAGGGCGTGACGCCAACCACGGCAGATGCGCTCAGCCCTGCCGTTGGAACTATACCCTCATGGAGGAAAAACGCCCCGACGAGCGCTTTCCGATAGAGGAGACACCTGCGGGGACCTTCATCATGTCCTCAAAGGATATGTGCATGATAGAGCACATCCCCGAGCTCATCGACGCGGGGATCGCCTCGTTCAAGCTTGAGGGCAGAGTCAAATCAGCTTATTACGCGGCGGTCGTGACGAACGCCTACCGCATGGCTGTTGATGCCTACGCCGCCGACCCCGACGGCTACCGCTTTGACCAGCGCTGGTACGACGAGCTTTGCTCTGTCTCACACCGCGAATACGACACGGGATTTTATTATGACAGCCCCGCCGACGACCCAAAGCTCTGCCGCGAAAAGGGCTATATCCGCGAAAAAGCATACCTCGCGCTTGCTACCGACTGTGATATACTGCCCGCGCCGCTCGTGCGTGAAACCGATGGCGGCACGCTCTTCCGCTTCACGCAGCGCAATAAGCTGACCGTAGGCGAGACCGCCGAGCTGCTCACACCGGGAAAGCCGGGGCAGGCGTTCCGGGTGGCCGAAATGTATGACGCCGACGGCCTTCCCATCGACTCGGCGCCGCATCCTTCAATGGTATTTTACCTGCGCGTGCCGTTTGAGGTGCACGCGGGCGATATTCTTCGCGCGGGCAACTGACAGCCGGCGCACGGGACGTTCAAAAGCATTAAAGGACCGAAAGGCGAAACGAAATGTTTTTTGAGCTTTTGCGCGCCCTGCTCTACGGTATTATCGAGGGCATAACCGAATGGCTGCCTGTCAGCTCTACCGGGCATCTTATTATCATTAACGCCATCCCCGCACTGGAGCTCGGCTCGTCGCTTCCCGGCGAATTTCGAGCCGAATTCTGCGAGATGTTTGAGGTCGTGATACAGCTCGGCGCGATAATGGCGGTCGTTGTGTTCTTTTTTGACCGGCTTTATCCCTTCGGACGAAAATCCCACCCGAAAACCGCAGCCGAAAGCCGCGCTTCTCTCATGCTGTTGGCAAAGATCGCCGTCGCATCGCTGCCCGCAGCGGCAGCGGGGCTTGCCGCCGACCGGCTGCTCGAGCACTTCACCGGCTGCGGTCTGCACGCGCTGCTTTATACTCCGCCCGTCGTCGCCTCGGCGCTCATAATATACGGAATATTCTTTATCGCCGTCGAACGCCTGCGCCGCGGCAAAGCGCCAGCCGTTGAAAGCGTAAACGATATAACATTTGCAAACGCTTTGCTAATAGGCGCATTTCAGGCACTTGCGATAATTCCCGGCACGTCACGCTCTGGCTCAACGGTGCTCGGCGCTTGCTGCCTCGGGATATCGCGCACCGCCGCAGCCGAATTTTCGTTTTTTATGGCGATACCCGCAATGCTCGGCGCGTCTCTCATAAAGGGAGCAAAGTTCTGCCGTTTTCTCGCCGCGTCGGGCGAAACGCTCCCCGCCGCGGAGACGGCCGCGCTTGCCGCCGCCTTTGTCACGGCTTTTGCCGTGTCCGTTGCGACCGTCAGGTTTTTGCTCGACTTTGTAAAGCGGCATACATTTTCCGCCTTCGGCGTTTACAGAATTCTTCTCGGCATTGCCGTGATAGCTTGGTTCGGACTGAAAAAATGAATGACGAAAAACTTGTTATCCCATACCCCGTGATAGTGGAGGGGAAATACGACCGCCAGAAGCTCGCCTCGGTCATCGACGCGCAGATAATCACGACCGACGGCTTCGGCGTATTCAAAAACCGCGAAAAGGCGGCGCTCATACGCGCGCTGGCAAAAAAAACACCCGTCATCGTCCTCACCGACCCGGACGGCGCGGGCAAGGTCATACGCTCGCACATCGCGGGACTCATCCCGCCCGAGCGCATGATAAGGCTGTACATCCCGCGCATAGAGGGCAAGGAAAAAAGAAAAACATTGCCGTCCGCCGAGGGCGTGCTCGGTGTCGAGGGCATGGATGTCTTGCTCCTGCGCGAGCTCTTTCTTCCCTTCCGCAACGGCGACGCCGTTGCACGTGCTGCAGTCAATCCCCTCTCAAAAACCGATTTTATGCTTGACGGGCTCTCAGGCGGCAGCAACAGCTCAGCGCGTCGTGACGAAATAGCGAAAAAAGTCGGGCTTCCCGCCGGCATGAGCGCCAACGCCCTGCTTGCGGCACTCAGGATAATGATAAGCTATGACGAATATCTCGCGCTCACGGAAAGAGAGCCGACCGAAAACGCTTAATGCGTTCGGTCGGCTCTCTTTTGCCTTCAAAGCCCGGCGCTGTCCGCAGATCGCAGCTCAGCCGATGCTTTCGGGAACTTTAATGTCGGGGAGGCTCACATCGGGCGTCTGACCCATTATCGTCTGGATTATACGCTCCTGAAGATCGGGGTTGGCGGCAAGAACTATCAGCACTATGAGTGCGATAACTACGCCGATGATGCCGAGGATGAGTCCCGCAAGCGCCATACCGTCAAGCTTGCCCGCTTTTTTGGAATAAATGATCGCCAGCACGATGGCAACCACGCCGAGTGCGACGCAGAGCGGAGTGCAGCAGCAGCAAAGTCCCGCAGCCGACAGAATGCCGAGCACGAGGGATGCAACGGCAAGCCCGCGCGGAGCTGTCTGCTTCACCTCATCGGCAAAGGGGTCGGGCGTATACTGCGTGTTGGGCGCGGGCGTATATCCCTGATCGTTGAAATTGGGTTGGTTGTTCATTGAAATGACCTTTCCTTTCCTTTCCTGCCGGATCTTTACCGTCATAAATTACAGACCTTCGGTCCCGGATTTATGAAAAATATTTTTCGGCAACGTATCTCGCAACATGAACGCCGCTTGCGGACGCCTGCGAGAGAGAATGAGTAACACCGCCGCAGTCGCCTATGACGAAAAGACCGTGGTGCAGTGTTTCGAGGTTGCTGTCGATCGCGACCTCCATATTATAGAACTTGACCTCAACGCCGTAAAGGAGCGTGTCGTCGTTTGCGGTGCCGGGGGCGATCTTGTCAAGCGCATAGATCATCTCTACGATGCCGTCGAGGATGCGCTTGGGCATTACGAGCGAAAGGTCGCCGGGCGTAGCCGTGAGCGTAGGTGTGACAAAGCCCTCTTCGATGCGCGAATGAGTGGAACGCTGACCGCGCATAAGATCACCGAAGCGCTGCACCATCACTCCGCCGCCGAGCATATTCGAAAGCCTTGCTATGCTTTCGCCGTAGCCGTTGCTGTCGCGGAACGGCTCGGAAAAATGCTTTGCAACAAGCAGCGCAAAGTTGGTGTTGTGAGTATACTTTGCGGGGTCCTCATAGCTGTGACCGTTTACCGTCACGATGCCGTTCGTGTTTTCGTTAACGACCGCGCCGCGCGGGTTCATGCAGAATGTGCGCACAAGATCCTGAAATTTTTCGGTGCGGTAGACTATCTTGCTCTCGTAAAGCTCGTCGGTAAGGTGAGCGAATATCTCATAGGGCAGCTCGACGCGCACGCCTATGTCGACGCGGTTCGACATCGTGGGGATCTTAAGGTCATGTGAGACCTTCTCCATCCACTTGCTGCCGCTTCTGCCGCCCGAGATTATGCACACGCGGCAGCTGAAGCTTCCGTGATCGGTGGAAACTATATATCCGTCATCGGTCTTTTCGACCGACGTCGCCTCAGTATAGAAATGAAAATCCACTTCTTCCTTAAGCTCATCGTAAAGGTTGCCGAGAACGACATAGTTTTTGTCAGTTCCGAGGTGACGCACCGATGCGTCGAGCAGATAAAGACCGTTTCTCATGCAGAGCGTCTTTATATCCGAATTTGCGGTCGTGTAGAGTTTTGTATCCTCTCCGCCGTGAGAGGTGTTTATATCGTCAACATAGCGCATAAGCTCAAGCGCGGTGCTCTTGCCTATGTGCTCGTGCAGCGTGCCGCCGAACTGTGTGGTTATGTTGTATTTGCCGTCGGAGAACGCTCCGGCTCCGCCGAAGCCCTTCATAATGCTGCAATGCTTGCAGCCGACACAGGCTTTTACCTTTTCTCCGTCGATGGGACAGTGGCGCTGCGCGAGCGGTGCGCCCGCCTCGATAACAGCGATCTTTGCTTTTTTGTTTTTCTTTTTCGTCAGCTTGACAAGCTCATAAGCGGAAAAAATGCCGCCGGGACCCGCGCCGACAATGATAACGTCGTAGTTCACGGAATTCAGATTGCCTTTCTGCCGGCGGCATAAACAGACCGTCGGAATTTATAGCACACAGGTGCCTTTTACATTAATATAATACCACAAACCACCTCAAAAATCAACCGCCGCACACATTTTCAGAAAAGTATTTATGAAATCTTTACAATGTTCGGCTTTGCTTGACAAACCCGCGCATTTCATATATAATGGTGTTTGACATAATATACCCAAAGGAAAGGTGAATATTCAATGAAGGCTCAAAGATCGGCAAAAACGGCTCCGGTGCGCGCTCTGGCATCGGTGCTCGCGCTCATTTTCACTTTTGCGGCAGCTCTGCTTCCCTCTTCGGCTGCGGTAACGGACGACGGCGGACTGACAGTCCCCTACTCCTGCCCTGCGATATGCGCCGTTGAGGGCGACACGGTAAAGCTCGGCGATCATTCCGTTCAGTTTGAGAGCGGCAAGACCGTTGACGCAAAAAAGATCACATGGTCGTCATCCGATATCGCGATCGACGGCGGCAGCGTGACTCCCGCCGCGGGCATATACATCCTCACTGCAGCGGCTGACGGCAAGAAAAAGACCGTAGTTCTCACCGTCCGCGCCAAAAATGAGACGGACTATGTCCTCTACCGCAGCGATTTTTCGGGCACCGATGCCCGCGGGCTGCGCACCATTGAAGAAAAGAGCGGCGGCAAGGTAAAATACGATACCGACGGCTCGCTCATACTCGACGCCTCCTCTTCGCAGGACGCCTATGCGCGCGTTCTGCTGCCCGAATACCTTGACGGTTTCGGCGATATAAAGGTCGAGGCGCGCATGAAGCTCGACAGCGCCGTCAACTCAAAGCGCTGGGCATCCGTTATGCTTCGCGTGCAGACGGCAAAGAACTACCCGTATATGCAGCTCTGCCTGCGCTACGACGCCTCGCTTGCCAACGGTACCGAAATAGCCGAGCGCACCGTTGCCGACAAATGGAACGTCACGCAGAAGGCGAGCGCCTCGATAAAAAGCTCGGAATTCAACACCGTCGCCGCCGATGCCTCCGGCTCGACGCTGACATACCTGCTGAACGGAAAGACTCAGCTCACCGAAAAGAACGTACTGCTCCCCACGGGTGCCGTGGGCTTTCAGGCAAACGGCTGCCGCCTCACCGTCGATGAGGTAAAGGTGACGGTCGGCAAAATATCCGATTCCTCCGTTCCCGGAAATATAAACGAAATTCGCACGCCCGACTCGAACGTGATCCTTCCGCCCTCATCTGTCGTTCCGGTCGAAAGTGCCGACGCTCTCGCGGCAATACTCAAAGACCCGCCCGTCGCCGCGATACTCAATGTAAACAACGCGCTCGACGTTACCGACGGGAGCGGCACAAAATTCGCAACGCTCGACAGCGCGCTCGAAGCGCTCGGCGGCAAGGTCATTGCGGCATTCAGACCGGACGGCACGGCGACTGCCAAAGCCCTTTCGGGCTATCTCTCATCGCACGACCTGCGCGACGTGTTCGTTATTTCGGACAGCGCCGAGGTCCTCTCCGCGGCAAGAGCGCAGTGGCGCCACGCACGCGGCGTTTTCGACTTCACCTCGCGCACCGTCGGCAGCCTTGCGGAGCTTGAGGCTCTCCGCGCCGAGTGCAACACCGCCGACTGCCGCATAATGCTGCTCGCGCCCGAGGCAACGACACGCGAAAACGTCGAATACCTACGCATGAGATTCATGACGGTATGGACGCGCGCGGCGTCGTCGGGAGACGCCGATCTCGTCTCCGCTATCGTCTCTGGAGTTCACGGTATAATCACCGACGACTGCGCCAAGCTCGACAAATGCCTCACCGCATATTTCGGAGCCGGCACCCTCACGCGCGTGACCGGTGTCACGGGACACCGCGGCGTTCCGTCCCTCGAACATCAAAACACCGTAAAAAGCTCGCTTCGCGCATATGAGCTCGGTGCGACGATGATAGAAAACGACCTTCATCTCTCGCGCGGCGGCGTGATCATGGTCATGCACAACTCAACGATCGACGCAACAACAAACGGCAAGGGCACCGTTGCGTCGATGACACGTGCCGAGCTTGCAAAATATCTTGTCAAAACCAACAAGAATCTCGCCGAGGGCGATCCCATCCCCACGCTCGAAGACTATATCAAAGCACTCAAGGACAAGGACGTTGTGCTTCAGACAGAGCTCAAATCCACCGACCCGAACCTGATCCCCGCCTTCATAAAGCTCGTGAAGCAGTATGACTACGAGGACAAGGTGATCGTCGTATCCTTCTCGACGGCACAGCTTGAACGCATAAGAAAGCAGATGCCCGGCATCTCGGCGGGGCTTATCACCTCAAATACATATTCAAGTGCCAATCTCAAGCCGTCGCTTGCCGAAATACTCAACTCCACTCAAAGCATCGGCACGGTCTTTGTTCCCACATACGGCAAAGGCTCGCTCGACTCGACGCTGATACGCGAGCTTGCCCTGCGCGGCGTGACCGTGTGGACATGGACGGTCAACAGCGAAGCCGATTTTGCCCGCTATTTCGTCTCCGGCGTCTCGGGAATAACCACCGACAGCACGCAGTTCGCGTCAAAGTACACAAAATATCTCACCACCGACAAGACGGAATACGACCTCACTGCAGGTGAGATCCCAACCGTGACCGCCGTGACATACGAACGCAAGACCGACGACGTGACCGCAAAGTCCGAAATGACGGTCATCGAGACCACAGGCGACCTCACCGTTGCGCAGGATCCCGCGACCGGAGCCGTCACTTATACCGGCACGGGGAGCGCAAAGGTGATATTCTCTGCCGAATTCAATGCCCGCGGCAATAAATACCGCAAGGTGAGCGAGCTTGTAACGCTCACGGCAAACGCTCCCGGCGCACTAAAAAAGAAAAACCAGAACACAGATGTGTTCTGGTTTTTCTTGGTGCGACCGGGAGGATTCGAACCTCTGGCCTTCCGGGTCGGAGCCGAACGCTCTATCCAGCTGAGCTACGATCGCACATCTTCTGATTCCATCAGTGTAAAGTAGTATAGCACAGCCGCAGAAAAAATGCAAACCCAATTCATCGCCCTGTTTTTCTGCAGTTCCTTTTGTTATAATAAAACCAGAGTATTCCCGACAAAAGGAGGAGCGTTTCATGGAACTGTTCACCGCACAGCAGATCCAGAGCCTGAACGAGCTGGAACTGCTGGTCTACCGCTATATCAACGAGCACCCCAACACGGTGCCTTTCATGCGCATCCGCGAGCTGGCTGCCGAGGCCCACGTTTCCACCACCACGGTGCTGCACTTCTGCAAGAAGATGGGCTGCGACGGCTATGCGCAGTTCAAATGGAAGCTCAAAGAGCAGGCGGGCACCAACCAGGAGACTCATCTGCCCGACACCCTGAACGAGCTGCAGAACTTTTTGTGGCGGGTGGGCACGCCGGAGTACGACGCCGCGCTGGACGAAGCCGCCGGGCTCATCGCCCGGGCCGAGCGGGTGTTTCTGGTGGGCATCGGCAACTCCGGCAGCATGGCGGAGTATGGCGCACGGTATCTGTCCAATCTGGGCAAGTTTGCCCTCAGCGTCACCGACCCCTTCTACCCGGTGACGGTCACGCCCAATGTGACCATGACCGCCGTGCTGCTGTCCGTCTCCGGCGAGACGGTGCAGATTTTGCATCTGGCCCAGCAGTTCAAGGCCCGGGGCTGCAGCCTGATCGCCATCACCAGCTCGCCCCAGAGCACGCTGGCCAAAATGGCCGACATGACCCTGCCGTATTACACCACTGCCCGCCGGGTGGGCAGCGAGAAATACGACCTGACCAGCCAGATGCCCGCACTCTACCTGCTGGAAGCGCTGGCCCACCGGGTGTACAACCGTCTGCTGGAGTGATGCTGGCAGATTGTACAGTTGTTTGTATCCATCTGGCAAAAAAACAAGCTGTTTTTTCTCCGTATCCTTTGTTTTTTGCGACAGAAAAGCCCTGACAAAGCGCGGTCCTCTCCGGTATAATGAAGCCACAAGGAACCCCCTGTATACGATGAAAAGGAGAGAACATCATGGCAACCACGATCCGCGATTACCCCAAGCTTGCCGCCGACATTTGCGACGCCGTCGGCAAGGACAACATCATCAGTGCGGCCCACTGTGCCACCCGCCTGCGCCTGGTGCTGAAGGAGACCCCCTCTGCCGAAGTGACCCAGCGCATCTCTGAGATGCCCGCCGTCATCAAGGTGATGGAGAGCGGCGGCCAGTATCAGGTGGTCATCGGCACCCACGCCAAGGACGTTTACGAAGCCCTGGCCCAGCTGCTGGACCTGGACGAGAACGCCGCGGACGCCCCGCAGACCAAACAGGGCATCGGCAGCCGCATCATCGCCACCATGTCCGCCGTGTTTGCCCCCTTCGTGTACATTCTGGCGGCGGCAGGTCTGGTGCAGGGCGCGCTGATCATCATCACCCACTTTGCGCCCGCCTTTGCCGAGACCGGTACATACTCGGTGCTCAGCTTCATCAGCTGGACACCCTTCACCTTCCTGCCGGTGATGATCGCCGTCACCGCCTCCAAGCACTTCAAGTGCAACACCTTCATCGCCATGTGGTGCTGTCTGGCACTGGTCAACTCCGACTGGGGTGCCATCGCGGCCCGCATCGCTTCCGGTGAGACGGTCAAGTTCCTGGCCTTCCCCATGAGCCAGACCACCTACACCTCCACCGTTCTGCCCCCGCTGTTCCTCGTGCTGGTGCTGAGCTATCTGGAGCGCTGGCTGAACAAGCACCTGCCCGACATCATCAAGGCTCTGGCTGTGCCCTTCATCTGCACCGTCATCATGGTGCCCCTGACCATTCTGGTCATCGGACCGGTCTCTGACATGCTGGCCACCGGCATCGCCAACGCCTACAACTTCCTCGTCAACACCGTCCCCGCACTGGCTGCCATTCTGGTGGGCGGCATCTGGCAGGTGTTCGTCATCTTCGGCGTGCACTGGGGCGTCACCCCGATGTGCCTGGCCAACTTCGCAAACTACGGCTGCGATTCCTTCCAGGCCTTCCAGACCTGCGCCGTCATTGCACAGGCCGCTGCCTGCTTCGGCGTGTTCCTCAAGACCAGGAAGGCAGACATCAAGAACGTGTCTCTGTCCGCTGGCCTGACCGGCATCTTCGGCATCACCGAGCCCGCCATCTACGGCGTGACCCTGCGCCTGAAGAAACCCTTTGTCTGCGGCTGCGTGGGCGGCGCCATCGGTGCCCTCATCATCAGCTTCTTCAACACCAAGTACTACGTCTACGCCGGTCTGCCCGGCCTGCTGACCACCGTCAATGCCATGAGCGACGCAAACCCGTCCTCCTTCACCGGCATGATGATCGGTGTGCTGGCGACCATCATCGTCACCATCATTCTGGTGCAGATCGTGGGCTGCGACGAAAAGGAACCCAAAAACAACTGATCCCTGAACCAAAAGGAGAAACAACATGCTTCCTGAAAACTTTTTGTGGGGCGGCGCAGTGGCTGCCCATCAGCTGGAAGGCGGCTGGGACGCCGATGGCCGCGGCCCGTCCGTCAGCGACGTGATGACCGGCGGTGCCCACGGTGTGGCCCGCCGCATCACCGACGGCGTGCTGCCCGGCGAACATTACCCCAACCACGAGGGCATCGACTTCTACCACACCTACAAAGAGGACGTGAAGCTGTTTGCGGAATTGGGCTTCAAGTGCTTCCGCACCTCCATTTCCTGGAGCCGCATCTTCCCCCGGGGCGACGAGCGCGAACCCAACGAAGCAGGCCTGCAGTTCTACGATGATCTGTTCGACGAGCTGCTGAAGTACGGCATCGAGCCGGTGGTCACCCTGAGCCACTTTGAGATGCCCTACGCCCTCGCCAAAGAGTACGGCGGCTGGATGAACCGGCAGACGATCGACTTCTTTGTGCACTACGCCGCCACGGTGATGCAGCGCTACAAAAACAAGGTCAAGTACTGGATGACCTTCAACGAGATCAACAATCAGTCCAACACCGCCAACGATATCTTCGGCTGGACCAACTCCGGCGTGCGCTTCTCCCAGTTCGAGAACAAGAAGAAGGCCCTGTATCAGGTGGTGCACCACGAGCTGGTGGCTTCGGCCATGGTGGTGACGGAAGGCCACAAGATCAACCCTAATTTCAAGATCGGCTGCATGTGCTCCTTCGTGCCCTACTATCCCTACTCCTGCAACCCGGACGACGTGATGATGGCACTGGAATCCATGCACGAGCGGTTCTACTTCAGCGACGTGCACTGCCGCGGCCACTACCCCGCCTACGCGAAGAAGGAGTGGGCCCGCGAGGGCACCGCACCGGAGATGGAGCCGGGCGATGAGGCCGTTCTCGCGGCCGGTACGGTGGATTACGTCGGCTTCAGCTACTACATGTCCAACGCGGTGCGGTCGGACGTGGAGGTGGAGAGCGACGGCGTGAGCGGCGGTAACACCCACACCGTGCCGAACCCCTACGTCAAGGCCAGCGACTGGGGCTGGCAGATCGACCCGGTGGGTCTGCGCTACTCGCTGAACACCCTCTACGAGCGGTACGAGAAGCCGCTGTTCATCGTGGAGAACGGCTTTGGTGCCATCGACGAGCTGAAGCCCGACCACACCTGCGACGACAGCTACCGCATCGACTACCTGCGTGCCCACATCGAGGAGATGAAGAAGGCCGTGGAGCTGGACGGCGTGGACCTGATGGGTTACACCCCCTGGGGCTGTATCGACGTGGTGTCCTTCACCACCGGCGAACTGCGCAAGCGGTACGGCTTCATCTACGTGGACCGTAACGACGACGGTTCCGGCACCGGCAATCGCTATAAGAAAAAGAGCTTCAACTGGTACAAGCAGGTCATCGCCACCAACGGCGAAGACCTGGGCTGAGTTCCTATTCCGTGAAAAGAGCTGCTGCGTTTTGAAAGCGCGGCGGCTTTTTTCGTTTTGCATCTTGCAAAAGTTCTGCCGCCCTCTATAATAGAGCTGTGCCCCGGTGTGCGCGGGCACGGTCTGGATTTGACTAAAGGATAAGAAAGAGAATATGAGTTCATCTACCAAAACACTGACCGAAGGCCCGCTGGCAAAGCAGATCTTTCTGGTCAGCCTGCCGCTGGCCCTCTCCAACCTGCTGCAGGTGCTGTTCAACATGTCGGACGTGGCCGTGGTGGGTCGGTTTGCAGGTTCCACGGCGCTGGGTGCGGTGGGTTCCACCAGCATCCTCGTCACCTTGTTCACCGGCTTTCTCATCGGGTTGAGCAACGGCATCAACGTGCTGGTGGCCCGCTTTTACGGTGCACGGCACGCCCGCGACGTGGAAAAGACGGTGCACTCGGCGGCCATCGTCAGCCTGATCGCAGGCGTGGTGCTGCTGGCCATCGGCCTGCTGGGTTCGCCCTTCATGCTGCGGCTGCTGAACACGAAAGACGACCTGCTGCCCGGTGCCATCCTCTACCTGCGGGTGTACTTCCTGGGTATGCCGGCGCTGGCGCTCTACAACTTCGGCAACGCGGTGTTCAGCGCCATCGGCGACACCAAAAAGCCGCTTCTGTATCTGTCCATCGCGGGTGCGCTGAACATCGCGCTGAACCTGTTCTTCGTCATCGTGTGCCAGCTGAGCGTGATGGGCGTGGCGCTGGCCAGCGCCATTTCCCAGTGCGTCTCGGCCGGGCTCATCCTGCGGGCGCTGACGAAGGTGCAGGACTGCTACCGGCTGGACCGCAAAAAGCTGCACCTTGATGCCGCCACCACCAAAAGCATTCTGGGTCTGGGCGTGCCCGCCGGGTTCCAGAACGCCATCTTCGCCATTGCGAATCTGTTCATTCAGGCGGGCGTCAACTCCTTCGACTCCCTCATGGTCAAGGGCAACAGTGCCGCCGCCAACGCCGACGCCATGATCTACGACTGCATGGCGGCCTTCTATATGGCCTGCGCCAGCTTTATGAGCCAGAACTACGGTGCGGGCAAGCCCGACCGTGTGAAGAAAAGCTACTTCATCAGCCTTGCCTATTCCTTCGGCGTGGGGCTGCTCTTAGGCGGCGGGCTGTTCTTCTTTGGCCGCACCTTCCTTGCCCTGTTCACCACCGAGAGCGCCGTCATCGACGCAGGCATGAAGCGCGTGGGCGTCATGGGCTTTGCCTACTGCATCTCGGCCTTCATGGACTGCACCATCGCGGCGTCCCGCGGGCTGGGCAAAACGGTGGTGCCCACCATCATCGTGATCCTGGGTTCCTGTGTGTTCCGGGTGATCTGGGTGTACACTATCTTCGCCCACTTCCACACCATCCCCTCGCTGTATGCGCTGTATCCCTGCAGCTGGGCACTGACGGCTCTGGCCGAAATTGCATACTTCGCCCACTGCTACAAAGAGTCCATGAAGATCTTTGAAAAACCGAAGGCCGCCGTATGATTTGAAATAGTCGCCGCGTGCGCTTTGGCTATCTTAGCGGAAATTTTATTTTTTATCTCACGTTTGTCGCGGCCTGCGGGCCGCGACAAACAAATTTTTACAAACAGCGATAACAAAAAGCTCCTGTCCGAACGGACAGGAGCTTTTTGCTTTATCCTTAAACTTTCACTTCGCCCGCCAGCACCCGCTTGTAGTCCTCGTAGTTGCGGGCCAGCAGGGCGGGCGTATCCAGCCCATAGGGGCACTTGGCTTTGCACTGGTTGCAGTGCAGGCAGCCCTCGATCTTTTTCATCTTGGCCTGCCCTGCGGGGCTGAGGTGCTCGGCCGAGGGCGAACGCCGCAGCAGCAGGCTCATGCGGGCACAGTTGTTGATCTCGATGCCCGCCGGGCAGGGCATGCAGTAGCCGCAGCCCCGGCAGAACTCGCCGCACAGCTCGGCGCGGTCGTGGTCGATGACGGCGCGGATGGCATCGGTCATGCGGGGCGGGTTCTCGATATAGGAGAGGAACTCGTCCAGCTCTTTTTCGCGCTGCACGCCCCAGATGGGCAGCACGCCGTCGTACTGGGCTTCAAAGGCGTAGGCGGCGGCGCTGTTGGTGATGAGTCCGCCGGAAAGGCCCTTCATGGCGATAAAGCCCATGTTGACGGCCTTGCACTTGTTCACCAGTTCCAGCTCCTGCTCACCGGAGATATAGCTGAACGGGAACTGCAGCGTCTCGTACAGGCCGCTGTCAATGGCCTCGTGGGCCACCGCCAGACGGTGGTTCGTGATGCCGATGTGCCGGATCATGCCTTTGGCTTTGGCCTCCTGTGCAGCTTCGTAGAGGCCGGAGCCGTCGCCGGGCTTCGGGCAGAAGGCCGGGTTGTGGAACTGATACAGGTCGATGTAGTCGGTGCGCAGGTTGGCAAGCGAAGTGTGCAGGTCTTTCCAGAAGTCCTCAGCGTTCTGCGCCGCCGTCTTGGTGGCGATGTACACCTCCGTGCGGATGCCGTCAAAGGCTTCGCCCAGCTTCACCTCGCTGTCGGTGTAGGCGCGGGCGGTGTCGAAAAAGCGGATGCCTGCCTTGTAGGCCTTGCGGGCCAAATAGACGGCGTCCTCCTGCGAGATGCGCTGGATGGGCAGTGCGCCGAAGCCATTTTTGTTCACCGTGATGCCGGTGCTGCCAAGGGTGACCATATCCATAGCTGTTTCCTCCACTCGTGGGTGCAAAACACTCTCTTTTTTCATTATAAAACGAACCTTTTCGCCGCGCAAGACATTAGCTGCCGCAAACCCTCTCAGTCGCAGCGTTCGCTGCGCCTGCTCTCCCAA
>ERZ1106954.2067-NODE-2067-length-14278-cov-3.265485_pt1 | contig 14278 bp, 10 predicted proteins | sample MGYA00403678_ERZ1106954 | MGnify/ENA primary metagenome ERZ1106954 (study PRJEB35170, sample SAMEA104062445) | human gut metagenome | biome: human gut; feature: human-associated habitat; material: faeces | place: Denmark | collected 2012-08-20 ... | reverse complement strand
GCAAGTCCAAGTCCCGTTCCTCCGGTCAGCTTGCTCCTTCCCTTATCCACACGATAAAAACGCTCAAATATGCGTTCCTGGCATTCCTGCGGGATTCCAATTCCCGTATCCTGTACCTGTAAAACCGCACGGCCGTTTTCCCTGTACACACGGACGGTAACACTTCCGTTTTCTTTGTTATAACGGATGGCATTATCGCATAAATTATAGACCACCTCGTCCACCATCTGTCTGGTTCCCCAGATAAAAGCATCCTCTCCTTCAAAGGTTAGCGTGACATGATGCTTTTCTGCGTTAATCTGCAGCATTTTCACACTGCTTTGTGCAACCACTGAAAGCGGAACCTTCTCCAGAATTTCATCCTGTTCTTCATCCAGCTCCGACAATCTTATAACATCATTAATCAGGGTAATCAGTCTTCCCGAATTGTTATGAATTTCTCCTGCCATTCTCCGGATCTCATCATCGGATGAAATCATCCCGTTTTCAATTAATTCCGCATACCCGGATATTGCCGTAAGAGGTGTTTTCAGCTCATGGGACACATTGGCCGTGAATTCCTGCCGCAGCTTTGCATTCAGTTCATTGTCCTCTTCTTTTCCAAGATGAAGCTTCTCTCCGAGCTGATGAGACCAGATTCCCGCAAGCAAAAAGCAGAATGCCATAATTGCTGCAATGCCGATCATCAGTACAAGAATCATCTTTTCCTGCTGCTGCCCGGACAGATATTCCGGATTCATGTAGGAAAAACAAACAGCTACCACCAGCAATAATGTTCCCAAAATTGCCAGGGCAGCTATTCCCATCAATTCATAATAAAATCTTTTCTGCATTTTCATTTCCTATATTGGTGACGTTTCAAACAAATATCCTACATTCCGCACGGTTTTAATCCGGTTCGCGCTGCTTCCAAGCTTCTGACGGAGCGTTTTAATGTGCATATCAATCGTCCGCGACTCACCTTCGAAATCCGTTTCCCATACTTTGCTTAGGATTTCCTCCCGTGGTGTCACAATCCCGGCATTATTCATCAGGAGCTTCAGTAATTCATACTCTTTATAGGTAAGCTCACAGCGTTCTCCCGCAACCGTCACCTTGCGACGCTCTACATCAAGTGAAATTTCTCCAATCGTAATAACACGTTCCTTTAATCCTTTCATACTTCTGCGAAGAAGCGCTTTCACCCTGGAAATCAGTTCCATGACACTGAACGGCTTCGTCAGATAATCATCTGCGCCGCTGTCAAGTCCCCGTACTTTGTCTATTTCCGTTGTCTTCGCAGTCACCATAATAACCGGCAGGCTCATAGTCATCACATTCTGCCGCAGCTGCGTCACAAGCCAAAGGCCATCGGCATCCGGCAGCATCAGATCCAGCAATAAAAGATCCGGCACCCTTTCCTTCAGCCTCTTCCCGAATTCTGCCGCAGTTTCAAAAGAAACCACTTCATAATCAGCATTCTTTAATGCAATTTCTTCAATTTCACGGATGTTTCGGTCATCCTCTAATATATAAATCAATGCCATGCCACATCCCCCTCACGCATGTGTTCAGACTGCATCACTTACGGTAATTGATAATGGGCACGAAGACGCTTATACTCCTCATTAAAATCTTTGTTATCCGAAGCGGAAATATTCTCCTGATACATATGAGTATCAAAATTATCCTCATTCAACTGCAGGAGGCATAACGCGATGTTCGAACAGTGATCGGAAACTCTTTCATAATTAGTTGAAATATCCGAAAGGATAAAGCCCATTTCAATTGTACACTTGCCCTTGCGCAGACGCTTGATATGACGCTTCTTGATTTCTGCATTCAGGTGGTCAATGACCTCCTCTAACGGTTCTACCTGAAGAGCAAGCTTTAAATCCTCCTCCTGGAACACCAGAATGGAGGTATTCACGATATCTTTAATGGCACCGGTAAAAACAGTCAGTTCCTCTTCTGCCTTTTTAGAGAAAGAAAGGCTCTTGTCGTTCATCTCTCTTGCAGATTCCATAATGTTGATTGCATGATCTGAAATCCGTTCAAAATCTCCGATACAGTGAAGCAGTACCGACAGTTCCTGACTGTCCTTCTCCGTCAGATGGCGGCTGCTTAATTTTACCAGATAGGAACCCAGCTCATCCTCATAATGATCGACCAGCTCTTCCAGCTCAATGACTCTTGCCGCACTCTTCTTATCAAACTTCCCAATCTGGTCGATGGCAAGAAACAGCGCTTCTTTTGAATAATTCGCCATATCAATGGCTGCATTCTTACACTGCTCCAGAGCATATCCCGGTGTGTTCAGGAAACGGGTATCCAGGATCTGGATCTCGGATTTGGCAGGAATCCTGTCCTCTTCTTCGCTTTCAAGCTTCGGAATGGTCAGATATGCCATCTTCTCAAAAATCGAAGAAACCGGTGTGAAAATAATAGCCGCAGCGATATTAAAGCTGGAATGGATCACTGCAATTCCCACTGCGGTTGCCGGCTCACTGGCAAATGCAAAATGGAAAATGGCATTAAAGCAATAAAACAGCAGCATAAAGGTAACGGTCTTAATAATGTTAAAATAGAAATGCACCAGTGCGGCACGCTTCGCATTCCGGCTTGCACCGATACTGGAAATCAGTGCCGTTGTGGTAGAACCGACATTTGCACCCATGATCAATGGAATCGCCGACAAATTAGTAACCGCTCCGGTGGCAGACAGGGCCTGCAAGATACCTACTGCCGCAGAAGAAGACTGGATCAGTATGGTAAATCCACATCCAACCAGCATACCAAGTACCGGATTGGCAAACATCAGCAGCACCTTCTGAAATTCCTCCGACTCAGCCAGAGGTTCCACTGCTCCGGACATCATCTCCATACCAAACATCAGGATTGCAAAGCCCAGCATAATGGCCGCTCCATCACGCTGCTTTTCCTTCTTTCCGGTCATCAGGATCGCCACACCGACAATTGCAAGAATCGGTGAGAAGGAGGATGGCTTCAGCAATTGTAAAAACAGGCTCTGACCGGTAATCTCCGTCATACTTAAAATCCATGCCGTAACTGTTGTACCAACATTCGCGCCCATAATAACACCGACCGCACGGGATAAACTCATGATGCCCGAATTCACAAATCCGACCACCATAACCGTTGTAGCCGAAGAAGACTGGATTATTGCCGTAACACCGGCACCTAATAAAACGGCCATAAGTTTGTTGGACGTCAGCTTCTCTAAAATCATTTCCAGCTTACCGCCGGAAGCCTTTTTCAGACCGTCGCCCATCATCTGCATACCGTACAGGAACAGCGCCAGACCACCGATCAGACTCAAAACCATGAAAATATTCATACTGTCTCCTACCCTTTTCAGGTTCTCTTAACTTTTGTTATAAACCACATCTATTTTGCATTATTGAATCATTTTCTTACGGTCTTGGCAGTAAATGCTTCGACCTGTACTGAATAGTTACTTTCCAGTTTACACTATTTTGTCCGAATTTCCTATAGAAATTATAGAACTTTTGTAATAAATCTGCCACCCCATATGATACGGCAGCTTATGAATGGCATGGCTGAACGGTCAGGCACTCCTGCATGGTCTGCAGCAGCTCTTCCGTATAGGCCAGAAGCTGCCTTTCATCCTTTTCCACCATACCGCACTTCTGATAATGAAATACAAAACAGCGCATTTTCGGATTGAAGCTTAAATGCTCCACCCTGCCAAGCAGCATAGGAATATTCTGCACCTGAATCTGCGCATCGTCCTTTAAGGTAAACACGATCTGGCTGTTTTTTCCTTTGACATCGATCATATCCAGCTTATGGGCAGCCACGCGGATCAGGGCAATCCGTAAAAGGTTGTCTGCCTCCGTCGGAATCACCCCGAAACGATCCAGCAGCTCTTCCTTCATATCATCGCATTCCGCCTGGTTCTCGATACCGGCAATCCGCTTGTAAATATCCAGCTTCTGCACCTCATTCACGATATAAGACGGTGGAATAAAGGCATCCACATCGAGGTCTACCGTAGTAAGGAAGTCTTCCTTCGTGGGGATTCCCTTCAGGGTTTTCACCGCTTCGTTCAGCATCTTACAATAAAGATCGTAGCCGACAGCCTGCATATGTCCATGCTGGCTCGCTCCCAGAAGATTTCCCGCGCCACGGATTTCCAGATCCCTCATGGCAATTTTGAAGCCGCTGCCCAGATCCGTAAATTCCTTAATTGCAGCAAGACGCTTCTCTGCCACTTCCTTCAGCATCTTATCCTTCTTATACATGAGGAACGCATAAGAAGTCCGATTGCTTCTTCCCACTCGTCCCCGGAGCTGGTAAAGCTGGGACAGTCCCATATTATCCGAATCGTGGATAATAATGGTATTGACATTGGAAATATCCAGTCCGGTTTCAATAATCGTCGTGGATACCAGTACGTCAATGTCCTGATTAATAAAGTCAAACATGATCTGTTCAAGCTGCTTTTCCTGCATCTGTCCATGGGCAAACGCCACATTGGCTTCCGGGACAAGCTGCTGCACCTGGGCGGCCACATCTGCAATTTGATTGACACGGTTATAAACATAATAGACCTGTCCGCCCCGTGACAGCTCACGCACAATAGCCTCCCTTACCATTTCATCATTGTATTCCATGACATAGGTCTGAATCGGAAGGCGGTCATTCGGTGCCTCCTCCAGAACGCTCATATCCCGGATACCGATGAGGCTCATATGAAGGGTTCGCGGAATCGGTGTTGCAGTCAGTGTCAGAACATCTACGTTTTCCTTCATCTTTTTGATTTTCTCTTTATGTGCAACACCAAACCGCTGTTCCTCATCGATAATCAGAAGCCCCAGATCCTTATATTCCACATCCTTTGACAGAACCCTGTGTGTACCGATCACAATATCCACCATGCCCTTTTTCAGGTCTGTGATGGTCTTCCTCTGCTCTGCTGCCGTCCGGAAACGGGACAGCATGTCGATCCTCACCGGGAAATCCTTCATCCGCTGTACAAAGGTATTGTAATGCTGCTGCGCAAGGATCGTTGTCGGGACAAGATAAACCACCTGTTTTCCTTCCTGTACCGCCTTAAACGCCGCACGGATGGCAATTTCCGTCTTGCCGTAGCCGACATCTCCACAGATCAGGCGGTCCATAATCTTCGTACTCTCCATGTCCTTCTTCGTCGCATCAATGGCAAGCAGCTGATCCTCCGTCTCCTCAAAGGGAAACATCTCTTCAAATTCCTTCTGCCAGACCGTATCCTTTCCGTAAGGATAACCGTTTTTCTGCTGACGCGCCGCATAAAGCTCCACCAGATCCTTCGCCACCTCGCCGGTTGCTTCCCGGACCTTTGACTTGGTTCTGCTCCATTCCTGTGTACCGAGCTTATTGAGCTTTGGCTTTTTTGCATCTGCAGACGCATACTTCTGGATGGCATCGAGGCCCGTTGCCAGCACATAAAGGGTTCCACCGTCCCGATACTCAATCTTGATGTAATCCTTCGTAACCTTATCGACCTCTACCTTTTCAATTCCCTTATAGATCCCCAGCCCATGATTTTCATGAACCACATAATCTCCGATGCTTAATTCATTGAAATCATTGATTTTCCGGCCTTCATAGGTCTTCTTTTTCTTCCGCTTCTTCTTTTCACTTCCAAAAATATCGCTTTCGGAAATGACCGCAAATTTAAGCAGCGGATATTCAAAGCCCCGGAGCACGCGGCCATAGCAGGTCATGATTTCCCCCGGCTGGAGCTCCCGTTCCGGATCCCCGGAATAAAATGCAGTAAGCTCAGCGTCCTGAAGATCCCTGGCAAGACGCTCTGCCCTTGTCCTCGAGCCGGATAACAACAGAATCCGGTACTTATTTTTCTTGTACCGCTTCAGATCCTGCACGAGGGATTCAAAGCTATTATTATAGGAAGAAATACTTTTGACCGTCATGTCACTTTTAAGCGACGGCTTCAGCAGCTTTCCGGTAAAGCTGTTCTTCATATCAAGTGCAGACAGATACGCAGCATGTCCCCTTGAAAGCCGCGCTGCGGTTTCTTCCAATGAAAACAGAAGATTCATCTGTCCCGGCAGAATGTATCCCTTCTCGGCACGATGAATCATGCTCTCACGGAACTCTGTCTCTACCGCCTTTGCATGCTCCTCGATATGAGCCGGTTCATCCAGGAAGAAAACAGTATCTTTCATATCAAACAGCTCCAGAAAAGAAACGGTTTCTTCATAGAAATAATTCATATAGCCGTCCAGGTTTGCCGCATTCCCGAATTCCATCACCTGCTCTTCGAGCTCTTTAACATGCGTGGCAACCCGGTGGGCTTCCTCGGTATGAAATTCATCCCGGAGCTTTTGTTCAAATGCTGCGGCTTCCTTTTTGATCTTTTCCATCCCGGTCTTTAGCTGGTTTTTCGAAAGCAGCATTTCGGTTGCAGGATATACGGTGATTTCAGACAATTTTTCAATGGATCGCTGGCTCATCACATCAAAGCTCCGGATGGATTCGATCTCATCTCCCCACAATTCAATTCGATAGGGATTTTCTTCTGTCAGGTCGAAGATATCCACAATGCCGCCACGCACACTGAACTGCCCTGGTGTTTCCACCTGATAGGTTTTCTCATATCCCATTTCCACAAGACGCAAAGCCATCGCCTTTTCATCAATAATGCTCTTTCCATCCATATGGAGCAGATACTGTTTCCAGATATCGAGGGAAAGCTGCGGTGCCATCAGGCTGCTGAAGGTGGTAATTACCGTAGCCGGCTTTCCCTCCAGAATCCGGCGCAGCGTCTTAATGCGCTCCTTCGTAAGCTGATTTCCATGAATATCCGCCTGATAGAAAATAAGGTCCCTCGACGGATAAACGACGGCCTCCCGGTCATAAAACCGCTCATCCTCTAAAAGCTCCTTAATCCGCTGGTCGCTATAGGTGACGAAGATCCGGTTCTGAAACCTCCCCTCCGAGAGTCCGTAAGCCATATGAAGCTTCTGGGATTCGATGCATCCCGTAAGCGCTACACAGCCGTTTTCTTTATCTAATTGTTTCTGAATCTCTTCAAATTCGCTGATTTCCCATAGTGGCGCGAGCAATGTGTTCATTTACTTCTCCCTGCGATTGTATTCGTTCATCGCCTGATCCATATTTCCTGCAAGAATCAGATTTAATGCTTCCATCGCCTTTGTAATCCCTTCCTGCATCAGAGGCTGCTCTTCTTTGGAAAAATGTCCCAGTACATAGTCGGCAAGATCATAGCCCTTCGGCTTTTCACCGACACCGATCCGGATCCTCTTAAAATTCTCGGTTCCGAGCTGTCCAATAATGTTCTTTAAACCATTATGCCCACCGGCGCTTCCTTTCTTGCGGATACGGATGCCTCCGGGAGATAAGGTGATATCATCCGATACCACAATCAGCTCACTCTCCGGATCTACCTTATAATAATCTGCAAGCGGACGGATACTTTCACCGCTTAAATTCATAAAAGTCAGGGGCTTTACCAGAAGCACCTTCTGACCGCCAATCATTCCTTTTCCGGTCAGTGCCTTCAGCTTCACATCCATGACATTAATATCATATTCTTGCGCAAGTGCATCAATGAATGCAAATCCGATGTTATGTCTTGTATTGTTATATTCTTTCCCGGGATTCCCCAGTCCTGCAATCATATACATGGTTTTCTCCTTTTCCTTCAGCGCGAATCGGTTTTATCTTAGCACATTCGTCTGGATTTAGGAAGAGGAGGACTTCAGTTAAAATTCCAGGCAGAGCATTTCGCTTTATGGAAATTCCAGCGGAATTCCCCAAAGCGGAATTCCCTAAATGGAAAAGGATGAACCAAACGGTCCATCCTTTTCCATTTCATAATTTCATCGTAACTGTTTATTATCTTTATTATCTTCTTTTTATGTCACACTGCTTCGTCACAGACTGCCTGCAGTTCTAAACTGCCTGCCGCTTTTCTTCCTCATCATCGAGCAGATTTTTCATGCTCTCTAAGCTGATTAACAACGTGGAGGTGTTATGAAGCAGGGCAGACATCGTCGGAGGAATCAGTCCCATCACCCCTAAAACAATCAGCGTGGAATTAATACCGATAATTCTGCGGTAGTTCTTATGAATACGCTTCATCATGGCTTCACTTAAGCGGCGCAGGGTAATGATCTCACGCAGATCATCTGCTGCAATGGTAACATCTGCAATTTCTCTGGCAATTTCAGCCCCATCACTGATGGCGATCCCGACATCCGCCTGCGAAAGTGCAGGGGAATCGTTGATTCCATCGCCAATCATAATAACCTTACGTCCGTCGGCTTTTTCTTTCCCGACAAAGCCTGCCTTATCCTCCGGAAGCACTTCGGAATAATACTCGTCCACGCCAACCTTACCGGCAATATTGGACGCGATCCGATCACTGTCTCCGGTCATCATCACAAGCTTTTCAATTCCAAGCTCACGCAGGGATTGAATAACCATAGCCGCCTCCCGGCGCAAGGGATCCTCGATCGTAATGACTGCAGAGAGCTTTCCATCAATTGCCATATAAAGATGGGAGTACTCCTCCGGCAGATGATCAAACAACTCCTGCTTTCCTTCCGGAATCTCAGCCTTTTCATCCTCAAAGATAAAGTGATAGCTGCCAATGACAACCTTCTTGCCTGCAATCGTGGAAGAAATCCCATGTGCCACAAGGTATTCTACTTTAGTATGCATCTCTTCATGTACCAGGTTTCTTCTGGCTGCCTCACGAACCACTGCCTTTGCCATGGAATGAGGGAAATGCTCCTCAAGGCATGCCGCAATCGTTAGCAATTCATCCCTGGACTGATCGCTGAACGGCACAACTTCCACAACGGTAGGCTGTGCCTTCGTCAATGTCCCTGTTTTATCAAAAACAATGGTTCTGGCTTCGGCCATCGCCTCGATGTACTTACCACCTTTAACCGTAATCTCGTGACTGCTCGCTTCCCGGATTGCTGACAGTACTGTTAACGGCATTGCCAGCTTCAGAGCGCAGGAATAATCCACCATTAAAACAGACAGTGCTTTGGTCACGTTACGGGTAAGCAGCCATACCAACCCGGTTCCCAGGAACGTATATGGAACAAGCTGGTCTGCCAGATGCTCCGCTTTACTTTCCAATGAAGATTTCAGCTTCTCGGATTCTTCAATCATCGCCATGATCTTCTCATATTTACTGGATCCATTTGCCTGTTTTACACAGACTGTAATTTCTCCTTCTTCAACAACCGTTCCTGCATAGACAGAGCTTCCCTCTTTCTTACGCACCGGAACAGACTCTCCGGTAAGGGATGCCTGGTTCACCATCGCCTCTCCATCTGTTACCACACCATCAAACGGAATTACATTACCCATATGAATCCGTACCAGATCCTTCGGTTGGATTGTTTTAGAGGGAACCTGAATTTCCTGTCCATCCTTTACAAGCCAGACCTTATTGATATTTAAGGACATACTTCTTGCAAGATCGCCCACGGATTTCTTATGCGTCCACTCCTCCAGGATCTCACCAATTCCCAGAAGGAACATTACAGAGCCGGCCGTATCAATATCTCCACGGAACATGGATACCCCGATCGCCGTTGCATCCAGCACCGGTACTTCAATCTTTCCTTTGCAAAGCGTGCAAAGACCGTTCCACAGATAGCGGACCGATTTGATTACCGCAATTCCTTCCCTGACCGGCAGTGGCATCAGAAGTCTTGTTCCGTAATGAAGCACCACCTGATTTACCAGCTTATCCTTATATTCCCTGTTCATCTCTCTTCCGGAATTCTTAAGATAATCTTCCGGAACATTTACGTGTTCATAGGAAAAGTTCTTTATTACATCAAGGATAGCATTCCTGCTTCCATGATAGCAAATAGTTGCATCGCAGGTTCTCTCCTGAATCCTGGCAGTTTCTATATTTTCCTGTATCTCCAGATAGTACTGCAGGATATCTGCCTGTTGCAAAGTCATTCTTTTCTGGACGAGATGAATACGGATTCTGCCTTTGATCTCATGTTTTATTACAAATCTCATCGTAATCACTCCATTCCAAAACAGATTATTCCTGCTCTGCGCTTTCCTCTGCATCCTCTGTTATATCTGTTTCTTCAACGGTTACGTCTGCCCCCAGCTCCGCATCCTGTGCTGCACGTTCTTCATTGATTTCCTTAGCTTCTGCATAAATATCTTCTGCATTCTCCTGTACGGAGGTTACCGTCTTCATAACACATTCCTTAGCACGCAGCACAGCTGCAGTGCATTGTGTATAAAGCTTCTTTGCATCCTTGCTTGTCAGAATTTTGATTCCGGCTGTTCCAAATAACACTCCGGCTGCAAATAAACCTGTTTTTTCTTTGTTGATTTTCTTTAAGCACTCTAACATTGTTTCGTCCTCCTTGTATCTTTTCAGCTTTATCTTATTCGTACACCAAAATATAACACTTACCTGTTTAAGATACAAGCAGCAACATTTTCTTGATATTTTTTCTCAATATCACATCCGTTCTACTCTCAAAAATGATCCCCTGAATCATTTCCTTATGCATCATTTCCTCATAAATCCTTTTCCCCTATGCCGAAAAAAGGCAGCCGCATCATGCGGCTGCCCTGTCTGTTTTGTTTATTCAGAATCCGGTTCAGAGAGTGATCTCTCATAAGCATCAAGAATCATGGTCTGTATTCTTTCTCTGGTCCGTGAATTGATCGGATGAGCAATATCCCGATATTCTCCATCCGCTGCCTTTTTACTTGGCATTGCAATGAACAATCCCTTATCCCCTTCAATAACCTTAATGTCATGAATCACCAGTTCATCATCCAGTGTAATGGATACGACAGCCTTCATCTTTCCTTCCTTCGTAATCTTGCGAACTCGAACGTCCGTAATCTGCATAATTTTACCCCTTTCTTTCTTTTGTCCCTATACAAAATTCTTGCAGATTTCCTAAGCTGTCATTCCCCTGTTGACGTGCAAGTATCTTCGTTTATTAAATTTAATTAATAGCCGTTCCGCCATGCCATTCATAAGTTGTCGGTTTGCACGGATTGCCCAATCATTTCTGCATGGCTGAACCAGTGTATCAGATCACATACCGGTCATTTCTCTCCACAACAATCTTAATCTCATTCTCACCAACATAGTAAGAATTCGCCCGGATGGTATCATGACTTTCTATGATGCAGTTTTCAATGTGCGTATTATCCCCAATATAAACATCATTGAGAATAATAGAATTCTTGATGTAACAGTTATTTCCAATGTACGTTTCTTTAAAAATCACGGAGTCTTCTACTGTTCCATTGATAATGGTTCCACTCGACACCAGACTGTTACGGACCTGTGCACCCGGATTATATTTTGCAGGAGGAAGATCATCCACCTTGGAATAAATATCCGGATACTGTTTAAAGAAATAATCTCTTGTTTCAGGCTTCAGGAAATCCATATTGGTTTCAAAATAATCATCAACCGTAGCAATGTTTCTCCAGTAATCCGTAAGCTTGTATCCGTAGATTTTCTTCATATTCTTATAACGGATCAGAATATCCTTCACAAAATCATAACGGTCTTCTTCCGCACACTTTTCAATCATCTCAATCAGCTGACGTCTTCTGACCACATAGATTCCGCAGGAAATCGTATTGGACTTCGCTACAACCGGCTTCTCTTCGAATTCTTCAATCCGGCTTTCTTCATTCATCTTCACTGTACCGAAACGGTCTACATTCACACCTGCCGGCATGTCCTTGCAGACAACTGTAATATCCGCCTTCTTGGCTACATGATATTCCAGTACCTTATTGTAATCCATCTTGTAAACACAGTCACCGGATGCAATTACTACATACGGCTCATGGCTGTTTTTAAGGAAGGACAGATTCTGTGCCATGGCATCTGCAGTTCCACGATACCAGAAATTGTTCTCTGCCGTAACAGAAGGAGTAAAGGTAAATAATCCTCCCTGCTTCCGTCCGAAGTTCCACCACTTGGAGGAAATGAGATGCTCATTCAGACTTCCTGCATTGTACTGGGTAAATACGGCAACCTTCTGGATATGGGAGTTGGTCATATTGCTCAGTGCAAAGTCGATGCTCCGGTAACTGCCTGCAATAGGCATTGCACATACGGCTCTCTTCGATGAGAGCTCTTTCATTCTGTAACTGTTTCCACCTGCTAAAATTATACCGATTGCTCTCACTTATTATCACCTTCCTTAATTAAAGTTTTACCGCTTGCAAGGAATTTCTCAGGGTAGTCGGAATCGTCTGTCTTACCAAAGATACAGGTGTTCTTTCCTACAGTGATACCGTTTGGAATCACACTCTTCTCACCGATGGTAACAATTCCGTTGTTGTAAATATGAGGGTCAGTCTCATTCTCTGCCTCTTCACCAATGCCAAGTCTGACCTCATCACCCACAACAACATTCTCTGCAATGATCGCCTTGTTCAGCTCACAGTTCTCACCGATCACCGTATTATTCATAATGATGGAATCACGTACCACGGTATCTTTTCCAATGGTTACGCCGCAGCCGATTACGGAGTTGTAAACCTTACCGCAGATGGTTGCACCTTCACCGATAATACTTCTCTCAACAAAACAGGTATCTGCCAGGTACTGGGGCGGAAGGATTTCACTCTTTGTATAAATCTTCCAATATTCTTCATAAAGATTAAATTCAGGAACAATATCAATGAGCTCCATGTTTGCTTCCCAGTAAGAATGTAAGGTTCCAACATCCTTCCAGTATCCGTTAAACTCATATGCATATAACGGCTTTCCGTTGTCATGGCAGTAAGGAATGACATGTTTACCGAAATCAAGACCAGGCTGCTGTGCATTGGCAAGCAGAGCTTCCTTTAAGGTCGTCCAGTTGAATATGTAAATACCCATGGAGGCCAGATTGCTTCTGGGATGTTCGGGCTTCTCTTCAAAATCGGTAATTTTATGATCTTCATCGGTAATCATAATTCCAAAACGCTTTGCTTCCTCCATCGGAACAGGCATAACGGCGATGGTGACATCTGCCCCCTTCTCCTTATGGAAATCCAGCATCACTTCATAATCCATCTTATAGATATGATCTCCGGAAAGAATCAGAACATATTCCGGATTATAGCTCTCCATATAATCTATGTTCTGATAAATCGCATTGGCCGTACCCGTATACCACTCGCTGTTCGTGATCTTCTCATACGGCGGAAGCACGGTCACACCACCGATATTTCTGTCCAGATCCCACGGAATACCAATGCCTATATGCGTATTCAACCGTAAAGGCTGATACTGTGTCAATACACCAACCGTATCGACACCGGAATTAATACAATTGCTGAGCGGAAAATCAATGATCCGATACTTTCCGCCGAACGGAACAGCGGGTTTGGCCAGTTTTTGGGTAAGGGCATAAAGCCGCGAACCCTGACCGCCGGCCAGCATATCACGCCCTACAGGATCGGCGTGCCCTTCAGCAAGACGGTCCATGTCCTTTTCCCTGCGGAAGTCCGCTATGTCGACCTGGGCAGCACGGACATCATCGCGGGCAAGGCGGACGGCGTGGAGAATGTGGTGCGCGTAAAGGCGGCCGTCCGGGATTTCCCGGGCGAGACGAACTTCTCGGTCATCACGGGCGACGGCTCGTTCTATTCATTCCTCGTCTCCTACGAGGAGGAGCCGGAAGCGTTGAACATCAACATGGACAGCCGATTTCCGACGGGACCCTCCACAGGTGGGAGTGCCGTCCGTGTGACCGAGCTCGGCGAGGAGGATCCTTCGGTCATCGCCAGCCTGATGTACACCGTCCACCGCCTGGACCGCAGGGACGTGAAACATATCGGCTGCCGCCAGTTCGGGATGCAGGCCCTGCTCAAGGGCGTCTATGTGCATAAGGACCTGCTGTTCCTCCACATCTCATTGGCCAACTCCTCGCATGTGCCCTTCGACATTGACTTCGTGCGCTTCAAGGTGGTGGACAAGAAAGTGGCCAAACGTACGGCACAGCAGGAAACCTACATCGAGCCGGTGCGTGCGCTCAACGAACTGAGGCGCATAGGGGGCAAAGGGGAAGGACGCATCGTCTATGCTTTCCACAAGGTGGTCATCCCCGATGACAAGCTCATCGAGGTGGAGATTTACGAAAAAGGCGGCGGACGCCACCAGCGGTTCCATATCGAGAACAGCGACCTGGTGGATGCCAGACTGGTGGACGAACTGGTAAAGGAGTAATGCCATGAGAAAGTATCTGTTTATAACAATGTGCGCCTT
>ERZ1106954.2054-NODE-2054-length-14335-cov-3.564286_pt1 | contig 14335 bp, 9 predicted proteins | sample MGYA00403678_ERZ1106954 | MGnify/ENA primary metagenome ERZ1106954 (study PRJEB35170, sample SAMEA104062445) | human gut metagenome | biome: human gut; feature: human-associated habitat; material: faeces | place: Denmark | collected 2012-08-20 ... | reverse complement strand
CGAATCCCACTGCCGCTACCAACAAGGCCCGGTGGTCAAGAGGTTAAGACACCGCCCTTTCACGGCGGTAACACGGGTTCAATTCCCGTCCGGGTCACCAAGGATGAGGTTTTCCCTCATCCTTTTTTCTTTTTATACATAATTAAGCTTTTAAAAACAAGGTTCTTTACTTTTATATATAAATATGCTACAATTACGCGAATTAAAAATGTGGAAAGTTTAAACTAACACGGCGCGCTCGGGGGTTATCAAAGTTTGAGTGTGCAGCTTGAGAGGGAATGGTGTTAAAATGAAATGCGGACCGACACTCACCGTAATGCTGACGTATAATGACATAACCGTTTGCAATGCACATGAGATTTTTGAAAAATGCAAAAATTCATCTGCGGAGTATTGGGGCTTTAAAGAAGAACCTCTTGCGCGCGACGAAATGAAAAAATTGTTTGCTTATATGAAAGAGTGCGGCAAAAAAACCGTTCTTGAAGTTGTTTGCTACGATGAAAAAAATTCGCTGGCAGGCGCATATGTCGCGGCGGAGTGCGGATGCGATTATCTTATGGGCACGGTCTTTTTTGACTCGGTGAATGAATTTTGCAAGGCGCACAATCTAAAATATCTGCCGTTTGTCGGCAAACTGTCAGAGCGCCCCTCTGTTCTTGACGGTGATATAGACGATATGATTGCCGAGGCAAAAGAATACCTTGAAAAGGGTGTTTACGGAATTGACCTTCTCGGCTATCGCTATAACGGAGACGCGTCAAAGCTTATAGAGCGTTTTGTTAATGAAGTTGACGCTCCCGTTTGCGTTGCGGGCAGTGTTAATTCTTATGAAAGACTTGATGAAATTAAAAAGATTTCGCCGTGGTCTTTTACTATCGGCGGCGCGTTTTTTGAAAAAGTCTTCGGCGAAGATTTTGCCGAGCAGATAAACACCGTGTGCGATTATATGGCAGAAAACAAAGAAGCTGCCTTGGTTAAATAATATGTTGAAAAAATATTTTCCTTATGAATACTGCCGCAGTGCTTACGATATTGACTATAAAAGGCTTTTTGACATCGGCTATCGCGGAATTATATTTGATATTGACAACACTCTTGTTCCTCACGGTGCCGATGCCGATTTTGCTGCCGAATCGCTTTTTTCGCGGCTGAACGAGCTCGGATTTGCTGTGATTTTGCTTACAGATAACGATGAGAGCCGAACCGCGAGGTTTAACAAAAATATCGGCGCTCTTTATATTTGCAATGCCGAAAAGCCTGATCCTGCTCCTTATAACGAAGCGGTTAAAATGCTCGGTTTAAAAAAAGATGAAGTAATTGTAATAGGCGACAGTATGTTTAAAGACATACTCGGCGCATACAACGCTTCGATTGCTTCGATAATGGTGAAGTATATAGGCAACGGCAAAAAGTGGCTCGGCTGGCACAGATATATGGAATATGCATTGCTTTTTGTTTGGCGCTTTGGCAGATATTATAAAAGACCCGGTGGAATCGGCTTGACGGAGAAATCATCTTTTTTTAAAAATTTTAAGCTCTTTTTAAAACATGAGATGCTGTTTTGCGATATAAGCCCTGCCTGCTATAAGATTTCGGGCAAAAAAGAAGTGGTAAAACGTCACCTGAAAAATATATCAAAACGCGAAAACTATCTTAAAACCCAAAATGCGGAACCGCTTGACTGCGTGGTTTATTCCTGCCAATCGGCACTTATAAAAAAAGGAAAAGATATTGACCCTGCCACGCAGTATGCAAAGGCAGAGAATATTTTGATTGCTTCCAAAAAGCTGAACGGCAAGATTATAAGACCGGGCGAAGTTTTTTCTTTTTGGAGGATTATAGGACCTATAACATCTAAAAGGGGATACCAAAAAGGGCGCGTAATAGAAAACGGAAAGCTCATAACCGGCATAGGCGGCGGACTTTGCAATTTAGGCAATGTCGTTCATTTGCTTACGCTCCACAGCCCGCTTGATGTTACTGAGGTGCACTACCACTCCGACGCGCTTGCGCCCGACCACGGCAAAAGAGTGCCCATGAGTTCGGGAACATCTGTCAATTACAATTATTTGGATTTTCGCTTTAAAAACAACACCGACCAATCCTTTCAGCTTTTGACCGAAGTGAGGGACGAAACTCTTTTTGCCGAGCTTAGGTGCGAAAAAGATATTCCGTTTGAATATTCTATATCCGAAGAAGACCACAGATTTGTCAAAGAAAACGATAAATATTACCGTATGTCTCGCATATACAGAGACACCTCCGATAAATCCACGGGTGAGCTTTTAAAGCATGAGCTTATAAGAGATAACCGCTCTGAAGTGATGTTCGATTATTCTCTTATTCCTAAAGAACTTATAAAACAGTAATAAAAGAGATTTAAGGGTGAGAAAATCCTCATCCTTTCTCTTTTATATGACCGCCTGCTTTTAGATATGCCGATAGAAGCGGTATAATAAATAATATATTAAAGACATATATTCTAATGATTTAAAGAAAAGGGTTGATTATATGTCTGATATTATTAAGTCCGTTATTTTCGGCGTTATTGAGGGTATAACCGAGTGGCTTCCGATAAGCAGTACAGGGCATTTGATAATTGCCGAAGAATTTTTGCGCTTTAAAGATGTCTCGGCACATTTCTATTCGGTATACTCGGTTGTTATACAGCTCGGCGCCGTGCTTGCGGTTGCCGCTGCATATTTTAAAAAGCTTTTTCCCTTAAAAAAAGAAGAGGGGAAAGTGAAACTCAGAAAAGACACCCTTAACATTTGGCAAAGCATAATAGCAGGTTGTCTCCCTGCCGGGGTGGTCGGCATTTTGTTTGACGATGTTATAGACGCGTATTTTTATACATACAAAACCGTATCTTTCACCTTGATTATTTACGGTATTTTATTTATAATAGTAGAAAACTTTAAGAAAAGCTGCGCGGCAAAGTATGAACTTGTTGACGAGATTGACGGCAAAACGGCTTTGCTCATAGGTGTTTTTCAAATGCTCTCGCTTATTCCGGGCACGTCGCGTTCGGGTGCGACAATACTCGGCGCAATTCTTTTGGGCGTGGGCAGAACGGCGGCGGCAGAGTTCTCTTTTTTTATGGCTATACCGGTTATGCTCGGTGCGTCTGCCGTGAAGATTTATGATTTCGGTTTTTCTATGAGCGCATATGAAATTGCCGTTTTGCTTGTCGGCTTTTTGGTATCGTTCGCAGTGTCGCTGATTGTTGTAAAAAGCCTTATAAAGTTTGTCAAAACACACTCGTTTTCATCATTCGGAGTTTACCGAATTTTGCTCGGCGCAGCCGTGCTGATATATTTTACGTTTAAATTTAAAAGTTGAGGTTAAAAATGGAAGGATTAAGAAGGCTGTCACTTGAAAATATTGTAAATTGCCGCGATTTGGGCGGTTATCCCGGCACATTCGGCACAACAAAATTTAAAAGATTTCTCAGATGCGGAATACCTCTCACTCCGACTCAGGACGACATTGTGGAGCTTTTAAAATACGGAGTCGGAACTGTTATCGACCTTCGCGGAGATTGGGAGAGTGAAGAAACACCGTCGGTTTTCAGATTCTTAGACAGTGTTGATTATCACCATGTTTGCTTGTTTGAGATAAACGCCGCAATAGACGCGGAGTTTGACGGAACACTCGAAAAATCTTATGAGATAAGCATAGATAATTATAAAGAAAACTACGCCAGGGTGCTGAATATCATTGCCGACGCAAAAGAGGGCTGCGTGCTTTATCACTGCTTTTTCGGCAAAGACAGAACGGGTATGCTCACGGCTTTGCTTCTTCATATCGCGGGCGTTTCTCCCGAGGATATAATCGCCGATTATCAGGTGTCTTACACCTATCTCGTGTCGTTTATTCAGCGCGAAAAAAATAAATCCGGCAGTACCATGTGGGAGACGGACGAATCCAACTTTTTAAGCGAACCTAACAATATGGCGTCGCTCTTAAATTATATAAATCAAAAATACGGCTCGGTTGACGGCTATCTTAAAGAAATCGGCATTACCGAAGAGACAAAAGAAAAAATAAGAAAAAGATTTTTGGCATAATAAAACGTGCAGACATCAAACGATGCCTGCGCTTTTTTATTTCCGGAGTAATAATCAAAAAAACGGGAGCATATATTGTCAGTGAAAATAACTTAAAAAGGTGAGGACTTATGGCTTTAGAGTGTTTGACTGACAGCATGGGAATATTAAATAATATATTTGAGGGCTCTTGCGAACAGGCGGTGGACTGCGACATCACCCTGCCGGATTATTGCTCCGAGATACTTCGTGTGCTTAAATGCACTGCCGAACCATGCATTGTGTCATCAAAAATTTCTGGTGACAGAGCCTGCGCCGACGGAAATGCTCTTGTCAGAATAATTTATTCGGATGAAAACGGCAAAATATGCTCTTATGAGCAGGAGTACGCTTTTTCCTCTCACGCAGAGCTCGGCTCGGATATGAACGGCACGCTGTTTTGCGATGCAAAAACCGAATATGTCAACTGCCGTGCGGTCAGCCGCAGGAGAATAGAGGTGCACGGAGCTGTTCGCATATCGTTTAAAATATGCGCTCTTCAAAGCAAGGAGCTTATAAGCGGAGTTCCGGATCCGTCGGTTCAGATTAAAAAGAAGTGTATAGAATTTTCGGATATAGTCTCTTGCGAAAACAAACAGTTTTCTTTAAGTGAGACGGTAACGCTCCCTGCCGATTATTTGCCCGCGGAAAGAATTATAAACGTCAGCGCGGTGCCGATACTCTCGCAAACCAAAGCCGTAAACGGCAAAATCCTTTTAAAAGGCGAAACAGCTCTGTCAATTATATACTGCCCGTCTCAGGGGGAGGAGTGCACCGTTAAGTTTGACAGCAGTGTGCCTATAAATCAGGTCGTTGACGCAGAGGGAATAAGCGACGAATGTATTGCCGACATATGCTTAAAGCTCATGTGCTTTGAGTGCAATATAAAGTTCGACGAAGAAGAGAGCGCAAGAATGTTTGATTTTTCTGCCTGCATAAATGCAGAAATAAGGGCATATCATCAAAAGAGCGCAGAGGCTGTAACAGACGCCTATTGTGTGAGCGGCGATTTGTCGGCAGAGTATGAAAAAATCAAATTCTTCAATGTCGCAGAGCAGATTGAAGACGGCTTTGTGTTTAAAAATTCTCTTGATTTTTCATCTCTTGAGTCTCAAAAAATCTGTGCACTTTGGTTCGGTAATATAAAAATAAAAAAAGGTGTTTCGGGCGGCAGACTAAGAATAGAGGGCGCTGTGCCCGTGTATGCAATAGTCACAGATTCCGAGGGTAAACCCGCCTTTTGCGAGAGAGAGTTTGAATTTGAATATTCGAGGGCTTGCCCGCAGACGGATTCGGACGTACTTTTTGAGCCGCGCGTTATAATGAGCGGTTATACCGTCGGCCCCGTCAGCGACTGCAAAGCAGAGGTCAAGGCGGAGTTTATTTTGAGTGCAAACGTATTCACCGTTTACACAGAGTCGGTGCTCGTAAAGGCGGATGTGCAGGAGGACTCAAAGAAAAAGTGCGGCGGCTCGTCAATGGTCATATATTTCCCCGACGACGGTGAAACGGTGTGGGATATTGCAAGAAAATATAACACAACAACCGACCTTATAAAAGAAGAGAACCGAATATCCGGCGACACCGTCACAGACTGCTGCGCACTGATTATACCCGTAATATAAATTAAAGCCGCCGAAGTTTCTGTTCTTCGGCGGTATTTCCTTATATAAAAATGCTAAAAAAGACTGTAATCCGCATTCGGTTACCGTTTGTGAATTACAGTCTTTTTCTTTTATCAGAACATTATTTGTTTTATCATCCACCCAAAGAGGAATGAATTAACTTTTCTGAAAAATGTATTTACATTATAAAGAACTTTGCAGGCTGTGCAGTTTGAACCGTCGCCGGAGTGGGGAAAATGCTTATGACATTCTGCCGAGCCTTTAACATATCTGTATTCCGTCTCATTGCAGGAGGTGCAAATACGTTTTTCCTGCCTCTCGCTGAAATATTTTGACTCTTTGTAAGTCGTCCATTCGCTCCATGTGTGGTTTCTTTTGTCGGCTCGTTTAAGGATGACGCCGCAGCTCATGCAAATTTGATCGTCAGAGCAGGTCTCGGGGCTTCCGGGAGTGTGCCCGAGCGGCTCAATTCTTTCGGTCTTGTAAACCGCCGAGCAGATGCCGCATTTGCAGACCTTTTCGCCTGCGCCCGTGCAGGTCGGTGAAATTGTTGTGGTCCAAACTTCACCGAGGTGTCCTTTGGGCGAAATTTTGTCTTCGGCCAAAGTTGCTCCGCAATCTTCACATTTTTGTTCTTTGCGTCCCTCCGATGTGCAGGTGGGTTCAAGAACCGTTGCAAAAATTCCCGGTCTGTGTCCCTTTGCGCTTACCGCTTCGGTAGCAATCGGAATACCGCAATCTTTGCAGTAAAATACCTTTTCGCCGGCATCGTTGCAGGTCGCCTTTTGCGTAGTGATGTAGTACTCGCCTTTAGTGTGCCCCTTTGCCGGGATTTCTTCTTCGGCAAGAACGACTCCGCAACTTTCACATTTTTGTGCTTTTAGACCGCTTTCACAGCAGGTAGCGGTTTTAACCGTGGTGAATATTCCGGCAGCGTGACCGAGCTTTTCGGTTTTTTCGGTTTTTATAATAGCTTTGCATACGGTGCAGGTTATTACGTTTTCTCCGCCTGCGGTGCAGGTGGCTTTTATGTTTGTAACAGATTCTCCGAGCGTATGCTCATGAGCTTCAATAATTACAGGTTCACCTATCAACGCTCCGCAAACAGAGCAGGATTGCTGTTTCAGTCCGCTCTCTGAACAGGTGCAGTCTTTTGTTATCTGCCAAAGCCCGGGAGTATGCTCCGTTTTCGGAATAACCGACTCTTCCGTAACAATGCCGCATCTTTCGCATTTTTTGACTTTTATTCCGTCCTCAAAGCAGCTTGCGCATTTTTCTGTTATAAAATCACCGCTTGTGTGATTGAGCGCCGGGATTTTTTCTTCTTTTAAAAGAGCGCCGCAGTCTTCACAGCAAATCACTCTTATACCGTCTGCCTTGCAGGTGGGGAGGAGCTTTGTCGACGGCTTGCCCTCGGTGTGTCCCTTTACCGAGACAGGCTCGGTTTTTACGGGAATGCCGCATCTGTCACAGTACCAAACCTTTTCGCCCATGCCGTTGCAGGTTGACTCTTTGTTAATAACGCAGCAGCTGCCCTCTTTGTGACCGAGAGCGTCAATTGTGCCTCTTTCAACAACCGTGCCGCAAGAAGTACACTTTTTTACTCTTTCGCCGTTCTCGGTGCAGGTTGCGGGTCTTGCTGTTTCCCAATCACCTGCGGTGTGGTTGTGAACGGCTTCCCATATGGCATAAAGCGTAATAATATCGTTGGCTTTTGTGCTTAATTTTTGTGCCGGCTGCCCTATGTCAAATCCGCTGCCGGAGCCGTCGGGTTCGGTATTCCAGCCGATGAGCTTATAACCTTCCCGTTTAAAAGATTTTTCATCCGGCAAGGCGAAGTTTTCGGAATATTTTACGGTTTGCATCGGTGCACTGCCCGTGCCGTAGTTTGCGGCGTAAGTTACCGTGTAAGAAATCTCGTTCCACAAAGCATAAAGCTTAACTATTCCGTTTGCGTCTGCGGTGAGATTTTTTACGCTCTCGCCGTCAACATAAGTTTTTGATGCGTCGGATGCACTTTGCCAACCGGCAAAATCCGCAACGGGGGAGGTGAAGGTGTTTCTTCTGAGATTTTGCGATTTGTCATATTTAAAGCTTTGATCCTCATAGCTCCCTGTCATTGTGCTGTCTTGATAAAATCTTACGGTGTAACTGTTCGGCGCATAAACAGGGTAATAAGACATATCCGAGGACGGATAAATTCTGTCAAGCTTTTTGTAAGCAATATTTGTGCCGCCGCGCGTTGTTGTCCAGCCGATAAAGGTATATCCGGCTTTCTCGGGTCCTTCGGGGGCTGAAAAGAAATCTGTTTGACGCATATCCTGCTTGTACAGACCGCCGTCTTCATCATAGAATCTTGTGGTAATCCACGGCAATTCAAAATAAACATTAAAATAAAATGTGGTCTTTCTGCTCAAATCAAGGTGAGTTCTGCCGTTGCTTTCGTTTAAGCAGAAGTGCGGATCGGCATAGTTTATATCATGACCGAAAGAGTATCTTGCACTACCGTCCCAATCTGCAAAATCTATAAAACGTAAATCCCATGCGGTTGCAGCGGATTTACTGGTTGTCACAGTCATATCTCCGCCGCTTGTAGACAAAGAGCCGGTGTTGTCTTTAAGATAAGTCTTTCCGTCGCTCAGGCATATTTTATAGCGGTCGGCGTTGGAGGTTGTGTCATAATATTCCATTGTCCACATTTTATCAACTTTTTCATACGGAACATTTAAATTTCTTACCGCAGAACCTGAATATTCAGATGCAGTTGTTCTAATTTCAAACCAATTGTTATCAACAATCGGGTATTTGCTGTCTTTTAATTCACTTCCGTATGACTTGAATTTTCCGTGTGAAATGAGAATTCTGCGTTTTCCGTCATACAGCTTTGTTCTTTTATCGCACCACGAAACAAATGTCGAATATTTCCACACATTTCCGTTAATGTCCGTGGGCGCAGACGCAGCCTCCGTTTTAACACTGATAAACGGCACAAAGCCGATTATCAAACATATGCACATAATGATTGACAGTAGTCTTCGGTATTTCATAAAAATCCTCCTTCATAATGCCCATAGATTGCATGGCTGTATGCAACAATTGGCTTACAAACCAATTATACATTATTTGGGGCGCGTTGTAAATACTTTTTAATATAAATTATAGGCGGTTATTTAATATCCGTTACAAAAAAAGCAGTGACATTTCTGCCACTGCAAATTGATTTTTATTTGGATAGATTGATTTTCATTCTGCCGATAAGAGAGGCAAGAAGCTTTTTGTCGCTTATGCTAAAGCCGTTTGTCAGTGCCTTGTCAGCACAGCTTTCGCGCGCGGCAAATTGTTCTGCGATTTTTTGCCCCTTTTCGGTCAAGGTCAGCTTTTTCAGTCTGCCGTCTTCGGGAATATGCTCGCGGATTACAAGACCGCGTTCAACCAGTGCGTCAACGGATTTTGAGGCGGAGGAACGGTTTATGCCGAATTCTTTCTCAAGATCTCTTTGATATACCGCCCGTTTACTTGAAAAAATATATTTTATTATCCATCCGTTTGAGCCGGCTTCGTCTGTGATATTGCTGTCGGTTATGTTGTTTCTCATATAGCGTTCGGCAGAAAGCTGCAAATCCTGTAAAGCAGAGTAGACATTGATATTATCCATAAAAACACCTGTTTCTTTTTGATACAATAATTATATTAGAGATTTGACATAAATCAACAAATTTAACCAAATCTTAATATTACTCTTTGCGTTGATTCGCATCTGTTTAATAAATGATTTACAAACGGTTCACAATATTCAGAATTTGTTTACCTAAAAGTACCTTGTTTGTTAATAATCGGGTGTTAATATATAGACAATCCAAACGGAAATAACAAACAGGCGGTGAATCCGATGGCTTAAAACCTTTAAATTCATTAACATCCTTTCCTAAAATATATCTTTCCTCATTGTGTTTTCTCTAATTTACCTCAATACGGTAATCTAAGCTCCCCAAAACATTTTCATTTTTTTCCTTCAATAATACAAAACTCCTTAAAAATTAAAACCCTTTTCTCGGGGAGCTGTTTTTTATAAAAGCGGCGGCAGACAATCGTTTGCCGCCGTGTTTCTATTTTATCACAAAGCAGAGTTTACTAAAATTTTTTTTGAAATGCAAAGAGGTATTTGTTGAAAATTGTGCTTTGTTAAGCTATAATGAATTTAAATATTAAAGTTGCGGAGGGGAAACAATGGATATTTCCGAAAAAATTTCAGAACTTAGAAAGCGCGGCGGATACTCGCAAGAACAGCTTGCGGAAAAGCTCGGCGTTTCGTGCCGCTCTGTTTCTAAATGGGAATCGGGCGGAGAGATACCCGACACCGATAAAATTATTGCGATGAGCAAGCTTTTCGGCGTGCCTGCCGATTGTTTGCTGTCGGATTCGGAAATACCCGAAGCCGAGCCGCCCGAAGAAAATTCGGATGCCGAAATAACAAAGTCGATTCCGATAACAAAAGAATACATCTCTTGTGAGCAGGCCGAAGATAAAAAGCCCAAAAAGGGGATAGCCAAAAAGATAATTGCGGCTGTTGTCTGCGTATGCGTTGCCGCTGCCGCGGTTGCCGTTCCGCTTCACTTCGGCGGATTGCGCGAGACATGGTGGGCAATCTGCGGCGGCAAGGTGCAGTACCCTTATGTTTTGGTGCACGGTCTCGGCGGTTGGGGCGACAGCTCCGGCATGAACAGCGTGAGCAAATACTGGGGCGCGAGCACGGGCGATCTCTCCGCTTATCTTGAGGGCGAGGGATACACTGTGTACGAACCCACTGTAGGACCAATCTCAAGCACTTGGGACAGAACCTGCGAGCTTTATGCCGAGCTTACAGGCACAACGGTTGATTACGGCGAGGCGCACTCAAAAGAGCATAATCACAAACGCTTCGGCAGAAATTATTCCACCGCACTTTTTGAGGGCTGGGGAACTAAGAAAAACGGCGGTCAAATTCAAAAAATAAATCTTGTCGGTCATTCGCTCGGCGGTGCAACCGTCAGAATGTTGGCATCTCTCCTTGAATACGGCAGCGATGCGGAAAAAAACGCGAGCGGAGATGATGTTTCTCCTCTTTTCACAGGCGGAAAAGGTGACTGGGTCAACAGCGTAACCACTCTTTGCGCGCCGCACAACGGCTCGTCGCTGACTTGTGTTATAGATTCCGTCGGCAGTGTCGCGGGTATAGATAACGCCACAGAAATGCTCGCCGCTCTTTGCTTTGCGGCGGCAGGCGTCAGCAAGCCCGTCAGCGGAGTATATGATTTTATGCTCGACCAGTTCGGTGTTGGGCAGGTCACCGGCGGTTACAGCGAAATAGTAAAGGCAATTTCGGCAGCTACCGAGTCCGGCAATGACCACGCCGGCTATGACCTTTCACCCGACGGAGCGGCAGAGATAAATAAAGGCATTAAAACCGTGGACGGCGTTTATTATTTCTCATACGCTTATCTCACCACCCAAAAGGGCAAAGTGCTGCCGGGTCAGGTTCCGATTTCGTCAACGCTCCCGATTCTTTACCCGACCGCGCTTGCAATGGGCAGCTTTAAGGGCACAACACCGGGCGGTATCACGATAGACGAATCATGGCAGCCGAACGACGGACTTGTAAGCGTTGTTTCGGCAAAGTACCCGACGGGCGATAAGTATGTGGATTTTGACGGCGACGTTAAAAATATTAAAAAGGGTATTTGGAACTATATGGGTACGAGCGAGGGCGACCACGGCACGGTTATAGGTCTTAATGCCGATACGCAAAAGACGCATGATTTTTATGACAACTTGTTTTCTATGATAGATTCACTCAAAAGATAAAAAATCCCTGCGGGAGTTAAATTCCGCAGGGATTTTTCTGTATGCCGCACATTGCCTCCACTTTAGGGGAGGTGGATTCGGCGCTCTGCGCCGAAGACGGAGGAGTTAAATTCGGCGGCATGAGTGCGCCCTACACCGAGAATTGAAACACCTTGTAGCTCGGTGTGCCCACACACCGCCGTCGGCGACAACATACCGCGAGCTTTCACCTCATCAGTCACTTCGTGACAGCTTCTCCGGGGGGGAGAAGCCGATTGTAGCCTTCGCCCGGGGGAGAAGGTGGCGCAACGCGCCGGATGAGGGCGAGTCTTGCCGTTCGCTCATTCATTTGCGTTTATATTTCGCATGAAATATATGTTGTAAATGTACACGGGCTGTGGTATAATAATTCTGCCACACAAGTTAATAGTTTTGTTCACAACCGAGGTGTGTATTTTTGTCTTCCGATAAAAATACAGGCTTATTTCTGCATACCTTTGTTGTGACAGAAACTTGTGTGGCGCAATCGAGCCGTGTATTTTTTGTGCGCGGCTTCGGCTGCGCACTTTTTATTTTTAGAGAGGACGGATATCAAAATGAAAACAAAAACAAAAACGAAACAAATCTTATCTGCACTTTTGGCATTGCTCATGCTCTTCGGAGCGCTGCCTGCGACGGTATTTGCGGCAGAAAAAACGAACCCGCTCGATTATCTCACATATGAAATAGCCGACGGCGAGGTCACCATTACCGACTGTGATACATCAATCAGCGGAGAATTAACCATACCCGAGACAATAGAGGGCTATCCGGTTACGGGGATTGGTGAATGGGCATTTGAAAATTGTACCGATTTAACAAATGTAACAATTCCTGATAGCGTTATATATATCGGTAGCGGTGCATTTCAGTACTGCAATTTTACAAGTGTAGCGATTCCCGATAGTGTTGCAAATATTGGCGGTAGTGCGTTTTATGGTTGTGCAAATTTAAAAAGTATAACAATTCCGAATGGCGTTACTAATATTGGGTATAGTACATTTTATGGATGTACCAACTTAACAAGTATAATAATTCCAAATAGCGTTACAAGTATTTCCAGTTGTGCATTTTGGGAATGTACTGCTTTAAAAGATTTAACGATTCCAGACAGCGTTACCTATATCGGATATTCTGCATTTTATAGATGTATTGGCTTAACGAATATAACGATACCAAACAATGTTACTTATATTGATAGTTCTTCATTTAGAGAGTGCGTTGGCTTAACAGACATAAAAGTTGCTGAGGATAATAAGGTTTATGATAGCAGAAATAATTGTAATGCAATAATTAAGACAGAAACTAAAGAATTAGTTTTTGGATGCAAAAATACAGTGATTCCTAATAATATCAAATGTATTGGTTATGGTGCATTTGATAGATGCACTGGATTAACAAGCATAATTGTTCCGGACGGTGTTACAAAGATTGATTATGGTGCATTTAGTGATTGTACAAATTTAATAAGTATAACAATTCCGAATAGCGTTACATGTATCGGTGATGCCACATTTAGTGGATGTACTGCATTAACAAGCGTGACAATTCCGGACAGCGTAATAAGTGTTGGCTGTTGGGTATTTCAGAATTGTACCAATTTAACAAGTGTGACTATTTCAAACGGTGTTACAAGTATCGGAGATAAAGCATTTTATTGTACCGGTTTAATAAGCGTAACAATTCCAAGTAGCGTTACAAGTATAGGCGAAAGTGCTTTTGGATACCATATAACATTTGATGACGGAGAAATAAAAATTCCCAACTTCAAAATCTATTGTTACGCAGGGACGGCAGGTGAGCAGTACGCTAAAGACAACGGCTTTGAATATGAAGTATTAAAAGAAGAGTGCTCGCATAAATTAAAGCACATCACCGTTCCTGCCTCCTGCACGGTCAACGGCATGGAATATGACCTTTGCACCGAGTGCGGTGATACGTTTAATTCAAAGGTTATAGCTGCTTTGGGTCACAGTTGGGGGAACTGGTACGTCAGCAAACAGCCTACAGAGTCCGCTGACGGTGAAGAGACAAGAAAATGCACGAGGTGCTCCGCAATCGAAACTCGCAAAATAGAAAAACTCAAAACCGTTAAAGACGAGAAAACAGGCGTTGAAATAATCTATAAAGATGAGTTTGAAAACGGCGTTGATTTGGAAGTTTCACAGGTCTTTGACGGCAAATCGTTCCAGCTCATAAGCGCAAACTACGGCGATGTTAAGTCTGCCGTGTTCGATATTTCAACATATAAAGACGGCGTTAAGGTTCAGCCGAACGGAAAAATAAAGGTCAGAATACCTCTGCCTCAAGGCTTCGGAAGCGGAAATGTATTTGTTTGCTATGTCGATTCGGAAAACGGCGAGGTTCAAAAAATCAAGGCAACAGTAAACGGCGGATATGTTGAATTTGAAGCCGAGCATTTCAGCGAATATGCGGTAGTCGAAACAGCTCCGTCGGTGAAAGGCGTTGATATTAAAGATATAAAATTGACTTATAAGAAATCAGAGAAAATCAAGCCTAATATCACCGCCGACGAGGGCGCAAAATATACCGTAAAATATGAAAGCTCCAACCCCAAGGTTGCGTCGGTCGATAAAAACGGCAAGGTTACGGCACTGAAAAAAGGCACGGCAAAAATAACCTGCACCGTTACGGATTCAAACGGTAACACGGTGTCGGACACCTGCAATGTAACGGTAAAATACAATTTCGGTCAGTGGCTTATAATTATCCTGCTCTTCGGCTGGATTTGGTATATCTAAA
>ERZ1106954.2041-NODE-2041-length-14388-cov-4.893114_pt1 | contig 14388 bp, 12 predicted proteins | sample MGYA00403678_ERZ1106954 | MGnify/ENA primary metagenome ERZ1106954 (study PRJEB35170, sample SAMEA104062445) | human gut metagenome | biome: human gut; feature: human-associated habitat; material: faeces | place: Denmark | collected 2012-08-20 ... | reverse complement strand
TGCAGGAGTAGAGAGAGAGAGAGAGAGAGAGCCACAACATTAATAAATAATAACCAAGCTAAGAAATTAGCTTTATTAAGCATATTAAAGACAGATATTAAATATGAAAATATTTAATATCTGTCTTTTTGATGTGTCTAGAAATAAAGGAGGGGATGATGTAAAAATAATAGTATTACAGCAAAACATAAAATAAAAGAAAGGTGCATGACGAAATATATCATGCAAAAGGTGAAAGAAAAATGAAGTTAAGAAACAAAAAAATTAAACAAGAAAATGGTATCACTTTAATAGCCTTAGTAGTTACTATTGTAGTTTTGCTAATTCTTGCAGGAGTGAGCATAAATGCAGTATTTAACGAAAATGGGCTAATAAAAAAGGCACAGGATGCACAAAATAAAATGAATGAAGCACAACAAAGTGACTTAGCACAATTAGATGAATTAGACAGTTGGCTAGAAAATCAAGTGAATGGAGTAGAAAAAGGGGCAAAAATAATAAGCTTCACAATTAATAGTACCACATATCAAGCAGAAGAGGGAATGACATGGAGACAATGGATTGAATCAAAATATAATACTATTGGAACAATAACAATAGGTGAAAGTAGAATAAGTAATGGAGGAGATATTTTAGGTTATAATACAAAACAAGGACTACAAACAGTCAAACCAGATGAAGTAATAAATACAAAATTTGTTGAAATTTGTCTGATTACGGTATATAATAATAAACGAAAATAGGGAGGACATTTATGTTTGGATACAGATCAGACGGAAGAAAGTTAAGGGATATTTCGCCATTTTTTAAGATTATTCCGCAAGTAATGAGGACAAGGAGTGACTCACAGGTTTATTATACTTATGATATGCCTATAAAAGAAATTGATAATTATATTGATAAAAAAGCTGAAGAAAACATTAAAATTTCATATATGGACATAGTATATTCAGCATTAGTAAGGCTTATGGCTCAGAGACCAAGGCTTAATAGATTTGTAATGAATGGTAGAACTTATGCAAGAAATGAGATATTTATATCATTAGCTATAAAAAAGAATTTAACTGATGATGGAATAGAAACTACAATAAAATTACCATTTACAGGTAAAGAAAACATTTTTGAAATAAAAGAAAAATTAGGAAGTGTTATTAATGAAAACAAAAATGTTGAAAAAAATAATGATACAGATGCGTTAGCCAGAACTTTATCGATAATACCAAATTTTGTTTTGAAATTTGCAGTAAGCACAATAATGTTTTTAGATAAGCATGGAATTTTACCAAAGGCTATTATAAAGGCAAGTCCATTCCATACAAGTGCATTTTTAACAAATGTGGCTTCACTTGGAATAGATGCAATATATCACCATTTATATGACTTTGGAACTACAGGAATATTTTTAGCAATGGGAAAAAAGAAAAAAAGCTACATATATGATGATGATACTTTTAAGGAAGAAAAATGTATATCACTTGCATTTGTATGTGACGAAAGAATTTGTGACGGATACTATTTTGCAAACTCTGTAAAGTTATTTAACAAATACCTAAAAAAGCCAGAGCTATTAGAAGAAAACATAGAAAAAGTAGAAGACTGTAAATAAAATTATAGGAATAAATGTAAATACAAAAGTGTTTGCATTTATTTTTTTGTAGAAGACAAATACGCGATTTATTAGAATTTCTAGCAGTTTGCACTGTATAGAAATTTTTAAAATTTGTATTTTTTACATAAACCAAGTACAAGCATCATATAATTAACTAACTTAAAACAAAGGAGGATAATTATGTGGTACACATTATCTACGAAAGAAGTAGAAAGGCAAATGCAAACTAATATTGAGTTTGGTTTAAACGAAAAACAAGTAGAGGACAAGCAAAATAAATTTGGACTGAATAAGCTAGAAGAAAAGAAAAAAGAGAGTATAATTATAAAATTCGTAAAACAATTTAATGATTTTATGATAATTATATTAATAATTGCCTCAATTATTTCAGCAGTAGTAGCAAAACTAGAAGGAAGTAATGATTATTTTGATTCAATTATAATAATTGCAATTGTAGTATTTAATGCTATTATGGGATTAGTGCAAGAGGCAAAGGCGGAAAAATCATTAGAAGCGCTTAAGAAAATGACTGCACCTACTTGTAAAGTAAAAAGAGATGGTAAAATATGCACTATAAAAAGTGAGCAAATAGTTCCAGGAGATATTGTACTACTAGAAGCGGGAAATTATGTACCAGCAGATTGTAGATTAATTTCAAGTTCTAACTTAAAAATAGAGGAATCTAGTTTAACAGGTGAAACTGTACCAGTTTTAAAAGACGCCAATTGCATGCTAAAAGAAAAAACAGCATTAGGAGACATGGTAAATATGGCATTTTCAACTACAATAGTAGTTAATGGACATGGAGAGGCAATTGTAACAGAAACAGGAATGAATACAAAAGTAGGCAAAATTGCAAAAATGATTATTACAAATGAAGCACCTGAAACACCAATTCAAAAGAAATTAGGAGAAGTAGGAAAAACGTTAGGAATTGCATGTTTAGGAATTTGTTTATTGATATTTATAATTGGACTTTTAAAGAAAATTGAACCGATAGAAATGTTTATGACATCAGTAGGATTAGCTGTAGCAGCAATACCAGAAGGACTGCCTGCAATAGTAACAATTATGTTATCAATTGGTGTAACAAAAATGGCAAAGAAAAATAGCATAATTAGAAAGTTACCAGCAGTTGAAACACTAGGCAGTAGTAGTGTTATATGCTCAGATAAGACAGGAACTCTAACACAAAATAAAATGCAAGTTACTAAAATAGCAAATATAAATGGAGAAACTAATGATAAAGAATATATAAAATGGTTAATTGGTATGACTACAATGTGCACAGATGTGGAAATATCAAGAGAAAATGGAAAAATAGAACTAACAGGAGAACCAACTGAAAAGGCAATAGTTAACAAAGCTTTAGATGAAGGACAAAACAAAATTGAGTTATATAATGTAATGAAACGTGTAAAAGATATTCCATTTGACTCAAGTAGAAAAATGATGACAACAATTCATAAAATACCAACTGGATATAGAGTTATAACAAAAGGTGCACCAGATATATTATTAAAAAGATGTAACAAAGTATATGAAAATGGAAATGTAACCACATTAGATTATTCAAAAACTAAATTGATAGAAAATCAAAATAATAAAATGGCAGATGAGGCCTTAAGAGTATTAGCAATAGCATATTTAGATATACCAAGTCTGCCAAACAAGATAGATAGTGAGAATATAGAAAAAAATCTGATTTTTATTGGACTAATAGGAATGATAGATCCACCAAGAGAAGGAGTAAAAGAAGCTGTTACAACCTGTAAAAAAGCTGGAATAAAAACTGTAATGATTACAGGAGATCATATAATAACAGCAAAAGCAATTGCAAAAGATTTAGGCATATTAAGAGGCAGTGATTTAGCAATTACAGGTGAAGAACTAGATAAAATACCGCAAAGCATATTACAAAAAAACATTATGAATTATTCTGTTTTTGCAAGAGTAACACCAGAACATAAAGTTAGAATAGTTAAAGCATATCAGTCAACAGGTGCGGTGGTAGCAATGACAGGAGATGGTGTAAACGACGCACCAGCATTAAAAAATGCTGATATTGGAATTGCAATGGGAAAAAATGGCACAGATGTTGCTAAAAATGCAGCAGACATGGTCTTGACAGATGATAATTTTGTTACAATTGTTGAAGCTGTTAAACAAGGAAGAAATATATTTGATAATATAAAAAAGGCTGTACATTTTTTAATTGCAACAAATATAGGAGAAATTGTTACCATATTTTTGGGATTGTTATTAGGTTTAAAATCTCCACTTTTAGCTATTCAACTATTGTGGATAAACTTAGTAACTGATTCACTCCCAGCAATTGCTTTAGGATTAGAAAAGCCAGAAGCGGATATAATGAATAAAAAACCTAGAGATAATAAAAAGGGAATTTTTGCAGACGGATTATGGCAAAAAATAATTGCAGAGGGAATAATGTTAGGTGCTTTAACATTAGTGGCATTTAGTTTAGGAAATTATTTATATGGAACAGAAGTTGCAAGAACAATGGCTTTTGTGAGCTTAGGATTATTAGAACTAATACACAGTTTTAATATAAAAAGTGATGAGTCTATATTTAAAGTTGGATTATTTGAAAATAAATATTTAATGGGAGCATTTATCTTAGGTGCTATATTACAAGTTGTTGTGGTTGTGATTCCATCAGTGGCAGAAATATTTAAACTTGTACCATTAACACAAACACAATGGTTATATACATTTGGAATATCTATATTACCATTAATAATAATTGAATTGCAGAAGATGTTTGACAAGACTGATTCAAAGTTCGAAAATAAAGGAATATTAGTAAAACGTGCAAGCGTATAGAACTTGAGAGTTTACACTGAAGCCAACGGCTTTGAAACCTATATGCCTCATCAACATCTGAAAGAAAAAGCTAAGTCGTCTAAGAAAAATTTTAATGCAAACAGAAGAAATATTGATAATGCAATTATTGAAATGGAAAGTGTCAAATGTCTTATGGAGTATGACACTGAGGAAGCACTGGTAGAGCGCATTCGATACTATATGAAAGATTTCTTTTTGCGAATGTTCTAACTCCGGTAGAGTGTCAGTTTTGGCACTCTATTTTTTGTATAAAAAATATTGATATTTATAAATATATTATATAAAATGTAAATAGTAAAATATGAGAAAGGGGATATATAATGAAAAGGTATCACTATTTAACTAAAATGTTAATAATGTTATTAGTGTTTTTTTTCAGCCTTTTAATTGGAAATCAAGTAAAGGCAGGGAGTATTAAGCTAAATAAGTTAGATTTCGAAATTCAACTAAATGAAGATGGAAGTATGGATGTAGTTGAAAATTGGAATGCAAAAATTACTGATACTAATACAATGTTTAAAGATTTCTATTTAGATAGTTCTAAATTTAAAAAAATAACAAATGTAGAAGTTTATAGAGTTAGTTCTGGGAATAAACAAAAATTAACTCAAATTGATAAAGAAATGTATCATGTTACTAAAAATTGTTACTATGGATTACCAATTAGTGGCAATAAATTTGAAATTGCTTGGGGAGTTTCAGTAAATGGAACGGAAACAAGAAATTATCAAGTTAAATACAAGGTAGTAGATGTAATAAAAACTTATGCAGACTGCTCAGAGTTATATTGGCAATTGGTTGGTACAGACAATGAAATACCTGTAACAAAACTAACAGGAACAATTAAATTACCAAAAGCAGTAGCAGAAAAGAATAATATAAGAGGTTGGGCTCATGGTCCATATAATGGCAATATTACAGTAAGTGAAGATAAGGTGTATTTAGATGTTGACTATTTAGATACAGGTGTAATGGTAGAAGCTAGAATAGCAGTTTTAGAAGACTTATTCTCAAAAAATAAAAGAGTTGATAAATCAAAATTTTCAGAAATTTTAGCAGAAGAACAAAGTTGGGCTGATCAAGCAAATAGAGAAAGAGAAAAATATATAAAAGATATAGAAAGATCAAAACGTATTGAAAAAATTATAGCTGTAGCTTATATTATAGCAACAATTGCACTAACTATATTTTTAATATACAATCTAATAAAAAATGGAATTAAAGCAAGACAAACGGAAAAAAGAAAAATGCCTAAACTAGACTATTTTAGAGATATTCCAAACAAAGAGGCATCTGCAGGAGATGCAGCATATTTATATTACCATAGAAATGGAAGTTTTAGAAAAAATATATCGAAAATATTATCAGCAACTTTATTACAATTATCATTAAAAAAATATATAGCATTTTCAGAAGATAAAACAAAGGCAAAACCACAAGTAAGAATAAATATTTTGAATAATACAGAACAATTAGAAACATTAACAAAGGATGAAGTTACAGTATTAAGTATGCTTAAGGATGTTACAAGAAAAACAAATAAAGTTGGTGAAATTGCTACTTTTACAATGAAAGAATTTGAAAAATATGCAAAAGATAAATGTGAAATTTTTATGAAAAAAATAGAAGCAATAGAAGTTGAAGTAAAATCACATCAAATAGTATTAAAAAATTACTCAAATGAAAATGAAAAGAAAGTTAATCAGTCTACTACTAAAGCAATATTATATGTTACATTTGGAATAACTGGAGTAATTGTTACAATACCACTTTTCCCATGGCTAACAATACCAGCAATCCTTTTAATACTTAATTCTATACCACATTTCAGTATGGCTAAAAAAGTAAATGAACTAACAGATAAAGGATTAGAAGAAAAGGCAAAATGGGTAGGACTTAAAAAATATATGGAAGACTTTTCTTTATTAAACGAAAGAGAAGTTCCAGATTTAAAACTATGGGAAAAATACTTGGTATTTGCAACAGCCTTTGGAATTGCAGACAAAGTATTAAAACAGCTAAAAATTAAATATCCAGAATTACAAAATAGTGATGTGGATAATTATTCATATATACATATGCTATATCATAGCTCACTAAACAACTCATTCATAAATACACTTAATACATCAGTAAACAGAGTATATATGGGAGGAATGAGTGCAGAAGCTGCTAGAAGTGGTTATGATGGAAGTAACTTCTCATCAGGAGGAGGCTTTGGAGGAGGCTTCTCTGGAGGTGGCGGAGGCCGGAGGTGGCGGAGGCCGGAATGGGCGGAAGATAAAAAAAAGTAGCCACTTTCATGTGGCTACTTTTGAAAATAAAAGGGGATGTTTTACTAATCTGTAGTCAATAACGGAGTAACTAATTATTGACTACACACATAATATAACAATAGAATTTGTCCTTTGTGTGAATTCAAAGTGATTAATCTGCAAAATAAAAATGTGCCATTGGGGACGGAGAATTTTGGCACAAAAACCTATTTACGAATATCATAATAGGGAGCTTTTTTAATAAGCTCCCTATTTATTTCGTGTCAAAATTCTCTGCCACTAATGGCACATTTCTATTTATAAATATAGTTTTGTGGATTTACACTAACACCATTAATTTTAATTTCAAAGTGTAAGTGGTTACCAGTTGAATTACCAGTTGAACCAACGGCAGCGATAACGTCACCAGCTTTAACTGTATCTCCAACCTTTGAATATAATTTACTACAGTGACCATAATAAATTTGTACACCATTACCACAGTCAACAATAATTAAATTACCATAACTTCCATTATCACCAGAAAACGTAACTTTACCATCACAAGCTGCTTTAATTTGTGTACCATATGGTGCAGCAATATCTAGTCCATTATGAGGGTAACTACGTATACTTTCTCTACTACCAAAACGTGAAGTAATAACACCAGAAATTGGTTTTTGAGCTAGATAAACACCATTTACAGAAGCATCATCAATTTTTTTAAGCTCTGTATTAACTTCTTTTGAAGCTACTTTAATGTCAACAGTTTCATACTCGTTTGAATCTTGTGTATATAACTCATTTATACCAATTGTAAATTTTATATTATCTTCATACTTTTCTTTCATATCAGTAACTAATTTTTCGGCCTCTTCTAATGAATCTACAACTGATTTCTGTTTACCGTTTAAAGTTACAGCATAATATTTGTATGTCATTTTTGTGTTTTCTTCAATTTTTGCTAAAACAGAGTTGTCATTTACGTCTATATTATTATTAATGAAAGCTAAATTATATTCTGGAACTATACAATCAACAAATGCTATATTGTTTGTTCCTTCTAATGCTAACATATCATTTACTTTTTCTTCAACTAATTCTTTATTTTGAACATATCCTATATGTTCACCTGAAATACTAACACTACATACTAGTTTGTATTTCATAAAAATAACTGTCATGATAATAAATAAAGCAATTGCTACTAAGTTAATTAGTTTAAACCATTCTTTTGTGCAGCATTTAATTTGCTTGTTTAAAATAAATTTCACACTCCTTTTTTAGCTTTTTTCTTTGCACGACATCTTCTATTATACTACATATTGTGCACAATTTCAAACAAGTTATACTTATAAATACCATTTTTGAGTTAAGTATGTAAAATTGGCAATCCTTTATTCTGAGAATACTACTCATTTACTCTCTATTTCTTTGAATTACTCATTTTTTCTTTGATTTTTAGCTATTGACTTTATAAAATTTGACTATTGAAGTATAAAAATAAATACAGCCAATATTCAAATGGCTGTATCCGTAAATGTTTAAGAAATTATGGGCGTTCTTGTAAAGTGATTGTTACACTCTTTTCTTTTCCATCACGATAAATTTTAAGAGTTATCGTATCTCCAATTTGTTTTTTATTTTTTATATCATTTAATTCATCCATTGTAGTAATTTTAGTTCCATCAGCTTCAATTATAACGTCTCCAACTTTTAATCCAGCTTTTTCACCAGCTGAAAAGTCTTCTATAGTTTTTATATAGACACCAACTACTAAGTTATTAGCTTTAGCTGTATTTTCATCTAAGTCAATTCCAACAATTCCAATATAAGGTCTTTTTACTTTGCTATACTGAATAAGTTGTTCATATATACTTTTTGTAGAATTAATTGGAATGGCAAATCCGACTCCTTCTACTCCAGTACCGGAAAGTTTTAAAGTATTCACACCAATTACTTGCCCTTTACTATTAACTAATGCGCCACCACTATTACCAGAATTTATTGCAGCATCTGTTTGAATTGCTGTGTATTTATTTCCATCACTATCAGTAACATCTCTATTAACAGCACTAATAATACCAGCAGTTACACTATTATCTAATCCTAAAGGGCTACCAATAGCCATTGCAAATTCACCAACTTGTACTGAACTAGAATCACCAAGTTCTGCAACAGTTAAGCCATCTTTATCGATTTTAATAACTGCTAAGTCAGTTTGTGAATCTGTACCTATAATTTTTCCTGTATATTCAGTATCATCATTATATAATTTTACAGTAACTTTATTTGCTTTTTCGATTTCATAAAAGGAATTAGAACTTGAAGTTGTAGAATTTACAACATGGTTATTTGTTAAAATATATCCATCTTCGCTTATAATAATTCCAGATCCTTTGGCTGTTACTGTTCCAGAAGAACGGTTAAAAATTGAATTAACAGAATATTCAACACTAATAGCAACTATAGATGGTTGAACCTTTTTTGCAACTCCAATAGCTGTGTCTGAGTAACCTTGTAGAGATATAAGTTGTGTATTAAAATTAGAACTATTTTCATTTGAATCATTTGTAGTATTAGATGAATCGGTGATAACCAATTTTTCTAAAAATGCTTGTTTAATGCTTGGAACATTTATACATGCACCAAGTGTAATTGTTGCACCAAGTACACCACATACAAAAGGTAAAATAACTACTTTTCCAAAACCTGCTCCATTTGATTTTTTTTTCTTGTCCGAACCATTAAATGCTTTGTAATTAGCTTCTGTTGTTGTTGGACTTACACTTTTAAATTCTTGACTATTGTTTTCTTCACTCATTGAAAATTACCTCCAAAATTTGTATAAATATATTTTATCTTAAACTATAGATATCATACAACACATTTGTGAAAAAAATGTGAATATTTTGTATTTTTTATTTGGCAGTAATGAAAACAATGTTAATTAGTTAAATTTCATTTGCATTTTATGCAAAATAATGTATAATAAATAGGAAGGAAAAACATTTAAATTATACCTTCAGAAAGAAGAAAAATATGGAAGAATTAGAAAAAAGCATTGGATATACATTTAAAGATAAAAAATTACTAAAAAATGCTTTAACACATACATCTTATGCGTATGAACATCATGTAGAAAGCAATGAAAAATTAGAGTTCTTAGGAGATAGCATTTTAGAATTTTTATCAAGTAAATATATATACAATAATTACCCACAATTAAAAGAAGGAGAAATGACTAAAGTGAGGGCAGAGGTGGTATGCGAAGATAGCTTATATTTAGTAGCACAAAGACATCATTTTAGTGATTTCTTATACTTAGGAAAAAGTGAGGCAGTAAGTCATGGATATACAAAACCAGCTATTTTAGCCGATAGTGTTGAAGCGGTTATTGCGGCAATATACTTTGATGGAGGATTAGAAGAAGCAGAAAAATTTATAATAACTAATTTAAAAGAAGCAGTAAAATTTTCAAGTAAAAATGTTGGCATGAAAGACCACAAAACTGTGCTTCAAGAAAAATTGCAAGAAAATGGAACAGTTCATATTAGCTATAAAGTACTTAAAACAAGTGGACCAGATCATGATAAAACATTTGTTGTTGAAGTATATTGTGAAGATCAACCACTTGCTGTAGGAGAAGGAAAAACAAAAAAACAAGCAGAAATGAAAGCAGCTGAAAAAGCACTACTTCAGATTGAAAAAATACAAAAGAATAATTAATAAAGGTCATTTAATTTATGTTACAAAATTGGCAAGGAGGAAAAGATGAAAAAAGAATATATTATACCAATATTTGTACCACATTTAGGATGTCCTCATCAATGCTCATTTTGCAATCAAAGGGAAATCAGTGGACAAACAAAACAGGTGACTGCAAAAGATGTAAAAGAGACAATAGAATTTTACTTAAAAAACTTTAAGGATGACTTAAAATATGTAGAGGTAGCATTTTATGGTGGGAGTTTTACAGCAATAGAAGAAAAAAAGCAAATTGAATTGTTAGAAGCTGCAAATGAATTCATTAGACAAGGAAAAGTAAAAAGCATTAGAATATCTACAAGACCAGACTATATAGATAAACTAATATTAAAAAGATTAAAAAAATATCATGTACAAACAATAGAATTAGGAGTACAATCCGCTAATGATTACATTTTGGCAAGATGTCAAAGAGGACATACTTTTGAAGATGTAAAAAAAGCATCTAAACTTATTAGATTTTATGGATTTATACTAGGACATCAAATGATGATTGGACTACCAGAAAGTACAAAACTAGATGAGATTAATACAGCAAAAGCGTTGATAAAACTTAAACCTAAAATTGTGAGAATTTATCCTGTACTTGTAATAAAAAACACTCCATTAGCTAAAGAATATGAATCAGGAGATTATTTGCCATTAACTGTAGAACAAGCAGTAGAGCGTTCAGAAGAAATAATGAAGCTATTTAATAAAGCTAAAATAGAAGTAATAAGAATTGGACTTCAAAATACAGAAGAAATTACAGACCCAACAGAAAAAGGTAGTCAGGTAATTGCAGGTCCATATCATCCAGCATTTAGACAATTAGTAGAATCAAGAATGTGGTATGATGAGATTGTACAAAAAATAAAGCAAATCAATATAAAAGTCATGCAAGTAACAATTACTGCAAATCCAGATAATATAAACAATATTATAGGTCATAAAAAAGAAAATGTCCTAAAATTAAAAGAACTTTATGATGTTGATGTAGTTGTAAAACCAGATGAAAATATAAAAAAAGGCAAATTCGAAATAAAAATTGATAAGACTTATGAAGATATTCTAGAAGAGTTAAAAAATAAAAACTAAAGTATAAAATCACTTATTATTGCTAATAATTAGTAGTAATAGGTGATTTTATGAATTATGTCAAAACCAAAAATATCTTAAAAATAAGAGAGAATTTTAAAGAAATAATATGTTTAACAATAGGTTGTATAATAATGGCAATTGGTACAGCTTTGTTTTTATTACCAAACCAATTATCTTCTGGAGGATTTACAGGTATTGCTACAATATTTTACTATTTATTTCATTTTCCAATGGGAACAGTAATATTAGCGCTAAACATACCTTTTTTTATATTAGCATTTTTTAAAATAGGCAAAAAATTAGTAATTAAATCAATTATAGGTACAAGTTTGCTATCACTTTTTATAGATTTATTTGAAAAGATTCCTACACTTACAAATGATATACTTTTGGCTTGTATTTATGGTGGAATTTTTATTGGCTTTGGACTAGCTTTAGTATTAAAGGCAAATGCATCAACAGGTGGAACAGACTTAATAACATATATTGCAAGAGCATATAAACCATATATGAAAACTAGTAGTATAATTGTAGTTGTAGATGTTATTATAATTGGTCTTAATGTTATATTTTTCAAAAAGGTTGAAATTGGGCTATATTCAGCAATTAGTATATATCTAATGGGTAAAATGATAGACATTGTTTTTGAGGGGATTAACTTCACAAAAATGGTATATATTATTTCACAAAAATATGATGAGATTTCAAAAGAAATTGATAACAAACTAAAAAGGGGAAGTACAGGAATATATTCAAAAGGAATGTACACAAATGAGGAAAAAACAATGCTTTTATGTGTGTGTTCAAGAAATGAAGTCGCAAAACTGAAACAAATAGCAACTAAGATTGATCCAAAAGCATTTATAGTAATAAGTAATGCAAGAGAAACTTGGGGAAAAGGCTTTAAAGGAAACTAAAAAGACTTTTTGTCGAATACTGTCATACGAAAATTCTTTACAAATTAGTATTTATAAGGTAAAATGCAAATATAAAATTTATTTTTTAATCATGATTTTCAAAAAAATTTTATTTCAAGAAATTTTATATCTCTAATAAATTTCAAAAACAATAAAGGCAGGTGCAAATTATGTGTTTACATATACTATAAGAGAACTGAAACTGTTAATGTTATCATTAACTTTATTAATATTGCTAATTTATAATTTAGTAATATTTCCAACCATAAATTCTATTTTTTATTTAAATACAAATAAGTTTTATTCAAACTATATTTATTCTAAAACAATACCTATAAATAGCCACGAATATATAAACATTAAAGATGATAAAGAAAATAATTTACAAGTTAATAATATTAAAGAAAAAAATAATACACAAATGAGTAAAAGTCAAAGAAATACAATTAAAGAAAACCAAAAGATCAAGTGGAGAATTCAAATTCCTAAAATAAATTTAGATGTTCATATTATGGAAGGAACATCTTCAAATATCTTATTAAAAGCAGTAGGGCATTTTGAAACGACTGAAAAGTGGATAGGAAATGTTGGGTTAGCTGCTCATAATAGAGGGTATAATTGTAATTTTTTTGAAAAAATAAAATACTTAAAAATTGGAGATGAAATAATTTATACAACAACAAATGGAAAGAAGGTTTATAAAGTACAAACTAATAAAGTAATAAAAGATACAGATTGGAGTTATTTAGGAGCTACTAAAGATAATAGAATTACTTTAATTACATGTGAAGAAAATAGAGAAGAATACAGAAGATGTATTCAAGCATTAGAAGTTGCAAGTTATAAAATATAGAAAGGAATTTAATATGAAAAAAGGTAGTAAAATAATAAAGATTTTAATAATAACTTTAGTGTGTATAACTAATTTTGGAGGAATAATTAATATAAATAAAATAAAGGCAGCAACAATAGCAGAAACTATAGAACCCTACTCAAAGGGAGAAGTGGTATTATTTAATTATGATGGAATAGGAATTGGTGTTGAAATACAAGTATATGAAAAAGAAGGAATAGAGTATCCAGTATATTGTTTAGATAAAGGAAAAAGAGGAGTAGAAATAGATTTTAGTTATGCAGTGGATATAAGTGAAATGCTAAGTAATCAAAAAATATGGAGAGCAATAACTAATGGATATCCATTTAAGACACCAGAAGAATTAGGATGTAATAGTATGGAAGAAGCGTATGCAGCTACCAAAATGGCAGTATATGATGCAATGTATAATTATGATTTAAGCAAATTTTCTGTACATACAAATTCAGATTCAAATAAAAGAACAGTTAAAGCAATAAATAAAATAATAACAGCAGCAAGAAATTCTAAGGAAACGAAAACTGTAGCAACACTAGATATAAAACCAGACAGTAGTATATGGGAAGTTGATCCAATAGATTCAAATTATATAAGTAAAACATATTCTATTAATGCGCCAACAGTAACTAAAAATTATAAAATTTCTTTAAAAAATGACAATTATGTAAGAATTAAAGTCACAGATATTTACAATAAAGAAAGAACTGAATTCACTCAAAAAGAAAAATTTAAAATTTTAATTCCAATAGCAGATATAGATAAAGCGGGAGAATTTACAATAACAGCTACAACAGAATTAAAAACATTGCCAATTTTTTATGGGAAAAGCCCAAACAAAGAATGGCAAAATTATGCTGTTACAGTTGGAGAATATGAAATAGCAGGTACTTCATTGAAACAAAGTTACCAAGAAAATAAAACCAAAATTGAAATAAAAAAACAAGATGGAGAAACAAAACTTCCATTAAAAAATGCTAAATTTAATTTATTAGATGAAAATAAACAAATTGTAATTGAAGA
>ERZ1106954.2040-NODE-2040-length-14395-cov-51.697141_pt1 | contig 14395 bp, 9 predicted proteins | sample MGYA00403678_ERZ1106954 | MGnify/ENA primary metagenome ERZ1106954 (study PRJEB35170, sample SAMEA104062445) | human gut metagenome | biome: human gut; feature: human-associated habitat; material: faeces | place: Denmark | collected 2012-08-20 ... | reverse complement strand
TTGAACTTGTAGCCGGGCTTCGCAATGGCAACGACCGTTACCTTTGTGCCTGCCTCGGAGTAAGGCGGATATGCAACGCCCACGCCGTTTCCGTCAGTCTTGACCAATACGAAATGTATGTCGCGCTTAACGTTCATGTCGTCATCGTTCGGAGCGTCCTTGATCTCCGCAAAGATAGCCTTAACGGTGACATCCTCATCGGGCATAACAAACTTGTTGTCCTTTATCTCGACATTGCCTCTGATGACCTGCCACTCCTTGAAGTAGTAGCCGTCATTGCCCTTGGCGGTGAGAACTATCTCGGTGCCTGCGATAGCATCGGTTGCGGATGCGGAAGCGGTGCCGTTCTTATCGGTCAGAACAACGATCTTGTGCTCTGCGGCGAATATGGCCTTAACTTCAACATCCTCGTCGGGCATGATGAACTTGTTGTCCTTTATTTCTACGTTGCCCTTAACAACCTGCCACTCCTTGAAAGCATAGCCTTCCTTGGGGGTAGCGGTGAGGGTTATCTCTTCGCCGTTAAGAGCCTTTTCCTTGTCGGCGGAAGCGGTGCCGTTGCCGTCGGTGGTAACCTTGATGCTGCTCTCCTTGACGAAGATAACTCTGATAACAACATCTCTGTCGGGCATGATGAACTTGTCGCTCGCTATAGTGACCTTGTCTACGCCTTCTTCAACGACCTCTTCCCAACCGTAGAAGATCCAGCCGCTGTCGGGCTCTGCATGAAGGGTTATCTCCGTGCCCGCAAAAGCGGTCTTGGGGACGGAATAGGTCTTGCCCTTGCCAACGGGGATTATCGTGATGCTGTGCTCCTCGGGGATTACCTCGGGGATTGCCTCGAAGATTGCCTTAACTTCAACATCCTCGTCGGGCATGACAAACTTGTTGTCCGTTATCTCAATCTGACCCTCAACAACTTCCCACTTCAGGAATCTGAAGCCCTCGTTGGCTTCTGCGGTAAGGGTGATTTCCGTGCCTGCGAAAGCGGTTTCCGCGGATGCGGTTGCAGTGCCGTTTTCGGTTGTAACGGTGATTGCGTGTGCAACGGGATCAACTTCGGGCTGATCGGGATCTGCGGAGACTGTGAAAACCAGTCCGAACAGCATGAGGCAGCAAAGCAGCATGCTTAAAATTCGTTTTTTCATTTTTTTTGTTCCTCCGATTTGTATTTTAGTTTTTCCCTCCTTTTGTTCTGCGGAAGGATTTTTTTGCTCCGGCAGAAGCCGGTCTGACCTATGAGCTTTTACAGACCATATATCACCGCCCTTTTAAAACGCAAAAAACCGGGGACAGCGCAAAAATAGCCTGTCTCCGGTATAGTTCTGTTTATTTTGTTATGCAAAAAGACCTGTTGCTGCAGCAAAAGGGCAGAACGATTCACTCGGCTCTCGCCGAGGAAAATATCCGTCCTGCCGTAGTCTGTCATTGCAAGATCCTCCGTCCGTTTTTTGGGGTACCGCAACCCGCGGGGTAGAGGGGTGTCGAATGAAGCAGATTATACTTTTGGTGTTTTCCAAGATATATTATACCATCTGTAACAGAAAAGCGCAAGTATTTTTGCGGATTCTGTATATTGTTCCACATAATATTCGCACGCAAAAAAAGAGCGGCCGCCGAAAGAATGCCGGAAGAAACAGTTGCCATAGTTTTACACGCCTTGCTTTTAATTCTGCATTGTGCATTATACTTCTCTTTTTGCTAAATGTTAACAAAAGTTGATGATTTGAAACGATATCAATCTGCACTCAGGCAAAGCCTAAGAATACGGCTCCCGCAGCATTTACTGCAGGAGCCGTATTTATGTTCTATGCTGCTTGTTATTCGCTCACATGAGAAAGCAGTTCTTTTATGTGCGGTTCAAACTTGAGAAGCTGGCTGTGATGGAAATCTGTTGAATTTATCCAAACCTTGCGTTCAAGAGAGGATATTACATATCCGCACTCGGTTATTTTGTCGAGCGGCATGTGGAAGCTGAACTCCTGACCGAGGCACTCCACTGTCACTTCGACCAGTGCCTTTTCCGGCACTTCGTAGTCGTATTCCGACGGCTCTACCTGCGACAGGTAGTATTCAAACGGATATTTGTTGCCGTCCTGGCGCATAAGAGCACCGGCGCGGTCTTTTGTGGCACCGGAATATTTGAAATACGGAACATAATAGAGCTCAAAATTTACGCCGTCAGGCTTGGCTCTGAGCAGAGTCTGCACCACAGAGTCTTTCAGACCGTATACTTTTTCTTTATCTGCATAGTTCCAGCCCGCCTCTTTGACAGAACGGTTAAGACGATCGGTATAGAGCAGCAAATCGAGCCATTTCTTTTCTTCCATTTTTTATACCCTCCGTTTTTTGCTTTATTGCAGCTTTTTGACAAAATATAGCACCAAGCAAAAGCAAAGTCAATATGGTACAGGAGAATATTAATGCTACTTTGGCGTTTTTGACGGTTTATTTTTAAATGTGACGAACGCTGCCTTTTAATTAAAAAAGAAGCTCAAAATAAGTTCATTTTATTCACCGAGTGTAATAATCTCAAACGTCTATTATGTTGTATAGTGCGCATTTGACAATAAGTGCTGTAATACGGTGTGCGCTGATGTCACATAGCAAAATGAAACCATCCGAAAGAGGGACCGATGGCGTTGCCAAATGTCACATTGCTGATAGAAATTGCAGATGTGAACTGAATGTTAACAATCGGTGCAATATCTGCGAAATTTTTTTAATTTTGAAGCTGGAATAGAATTAAAAAGCATTGATTTTAGTCGAAAAATGCGGTATAATCAATCCGCTTATCGATAGTTCTCTATAGGAAACGCTATGGGAAAACTCGATGTGGAAATATAGCAACCTCATAATGTGACAGAAGAAAAAATGCGTGACAAAATATCAACTTTGGAGAGGTGTATGTTAAATGATGAGATTTCTCAAAATCATGGCAGCGGCAATAATGTGCCTGTTTATGGTTGTGAATCTGGAGGGTTGCAGGCCCGATGCCGTGCCTGTGTCGGAAGAGGTGATAGCCCTCGAGAATACAATCAAAAAAGCGGAGCTGCCGGCTAATTCTGTGAAGGCAAACCTGTATTTTGATAACACACAGTCGATGTACGGATATATCAATGCTGCGAGTAATTTTGCCGTTGCATGCGGCGATCTTATCGAGACTGTTAAAGGCTACGCAAATTACAGCATGAATGCGCTTGTCCGGAAGGATAACGGTTTCCTCGGGTGGGGCAATGTCGATATATCTAATTTCAGGAGCAAGGACTTCTATACATTCAATAAAGGAAGCTTCAACAATGCTGCCGGTGAATACGGTCCGCTCGGCCTGCTTTTCAAAAATGCCAACTCGCCGGTCAATTTCGATGAGCTGAACGTGTTCATTACCGACCTTGCGGAGCAGCAGCTCAATAACAAGGAGCTTGCGCAGAGAATAAACGAAGTGCTGACCGAAAATGACAACCGTTCCGCAGCGCTCTATTATATTAATTCGAATTTCAGTGGCCTGGCATCTGTGCCCGTGCCCTCTTCGGTCGTTAGCGGACAGGTGCGTATGACGGACGAGAACTATACTGGCACAAGACCGTTCTATTGCCTGATCGTTGGCCCGACAAGCGAGGTCGTCAATATCTGCAATGTGCTCAACGATTCGCTGAAGGGATCCGGCCTTCAGTCCGGAAGAGACTTTGACTATCTTACCGTGCTTTCGAAGCGCGGACTTCAGTATACTCCTATCAGCAAGATGGACGGTGACAATGCGGTACTTAATGTGGACGCCGAGCCGTTTGACAACATGTGCGCCGAAGGCAAGCGCAGCGACTATGACGAGTATCCGTCTGTCACTCACGAAAACTCCAATTTTAACTTCAATGTTGAGCTTTGCAAGAGCGACGACGATTCGATGTATTACGATGCAGACCATATGCTCCCGGGTCTCTACTACAAGTACACCACGGACTCCGGCAGGGGGTCTCTGGAAAAGTCTACATATGGCATCGCAACCATGAATTTTGCCATAAAGCTCTCGGATCTTGCCAACGGCGAGCCGGCCAATAATACCGAGTATTCTATCCCGAAGGAGTCGCTCAAGGTCAGCGGACTTAAGCTGGAAGAATACGAAGTGACCGATGAATACGGCGATTCCGACGGTACAGAGGAGGCGTTTGTGTGGGAAGACATACCCATGAAGGATCTTCTCGAGAGCAGCGAACCTTATATGGATATGCCGACCTGCCAGCTTCTTGAAAACGGCAAAACGCTTGATCGCGTAAGAGATTTCGCGAGCAACGACACTCTTCGCGAGATAGAGGAGTATCCGAAGGATGCGCTTAATCTCTACACCGTCAACAACAAGAGCGGAGCTCTGATTGTCAAAGTCAACTTCAAAGAGATGAACAAACTCGCGAAAATGTATAGCAAGCTGACAATATCGTTCAAGGTCATGGGAAAAAGACCGTACGAGGAGAACACCCCTGGATGGATCGGGAACCTGAACCTTGCGGACAATGTGGTGCCGACAGCCGCGAACGGACTTTACAGCAAGACTGTCGGTCTGAATGACTTCTATACATATCTCGTCGGCAGGATGTCCAGCAAGGTCGAGAGAGACAAATACGAGGTCAAAATGAGCCGTGTTATCACGGATGTGGTTATAACCGTTGCCTTGGATGACTGAGGCTGCGGAGGATAATAAATTTATATATCTTGAAGGGAAGAAAAGAAGATGAGTAAATCAAGCAGTGTGACCAGCGTCAAGTACAGGAAGCTTTTTCTGGGGATAATAATCAGCATTGTTTTCGGAATTGCCGGAGCCGTTATCTGGATCTTCGGCGAGAGCGGAGTGAGAATGAACGGTTCTATGAAGGACCTCGCGATGGTATTCTTCGCAGTCGAAGGCATCCCCGCCGTGGTGTTTTATATTATCTGGTATCTGAAGGATGCTAAGAAGCGTTTGTCTGCGGCAGGCGGCCGAGCCTCTATTGTACCGTTCTTCGCGCTCGGCGTAATAGTATCGTTTGTGCTTACCGTTGTTATGTCGATTATTCTGTTCCAGAAGGCGATAGTCTTTGCGATAATTACATTCGCCCTTGCAGTCATTGGATCGCTTATTTCGTATCTTTTGGCTTATTACAAAGCCGACTGATAAAATTGAACGGAGGATAATAATATGGCGACAAAATATTTTTGCTATTGCATAGGCGGAACCGGCGCGCGTGTTGCGGAGGTCGCCGCCCATCTTTGTGCAATGAAGATGATAAAAAAAGTAGATGATCTGGAACCTATAGAGTTTATAATCGTTGACAAAGACGATAGTTGCGGAGGAACGACCCAGGCCAAAGAAACCATTGGTAATATCTCGACTCTTTCTGGTCTGACAAAAACTCAAAAGTTAGATAAGGCGGAAACTATTGGATTTTGCAACCACAAACTTAATATAGCTTCTTGGAACTTTTCCAACGCGCTCAGCAACATCTGTAATAATATAAATAATCCCAAACTTGCTCAGGTTCTCGGAAGTGACGCTGATGACAAACTCGTAATGAGGGCGTTTTATAATGAAGAGGCACGCGAAACGGATACCGAAAAGGGATTTTATGGCAAGCCGTCGTTAGGAACATCGATTTTTGAGTATATGCTTAGTGAAGCAGATCAGAATAATCAGGATAATCAGGATGATCAGGATAATATTCTTAAGCCCGTAGAAGAATTTCTAGGAAGAAGTACCAATAATAGAGCTAAGGTTTTTATTATAGGCTCTATATTTGGAGGCACAGGTGCCGCAGTTTTTTCAAACTTAGCGGCATATATGAGAAAACATTTTGAAAAGCGTAACGAAGATATCCTTGTTTCCGGTGTACTGCTGCTGCCGTATTTCAGCTTTGGAACCCGTGATGGTGATGGTGATGGAACGCCGCTGATAAACTCTGGTGATTTTGGCACGAAGAGTTATTTGGCACTTAGCCAATATGCCCAAAATAAACATCTGATGAGAAAAGCGGTTGCGGATAATGGAAGCTTCGATAGCCTTTACATCTGCGGGCAGGATCCGCTGCATGTGGTTGGCGAATATGCGAACGGTGGAAAGGGTCAGAAAAACCATTTTGATCTCGTAGATCTTATTGCGGCAGATGCAATGGTGGATTTCTTCAATAAAAATTTCTACGACAATGCAGGAGCAGTCACGGATCTTGGCAAAATATACGAATATCGTTTTAGGGGAACAGCAGATAATGTTGGAGGAAAAATTGCTAATGTGAGCCAAACCGAAATCGGAGAGCTTGCTGTAAACCTTAATAAGATGTTCCGATTCGTGGTGTTCCTTGTTGCGAGATTTGCCGCTCAATTTGCTATTAATTACCGTGACTACGGAAAGAAATGTAAGAAAATGTGGGAAAAAGTTTTGACATTCCAAGCCTTATTTAGCAAAGATGAATTTGAAAAAAACTTTGAGAACATCGAAACGGCTATGATTGATTTTATTAATGGAGTGCTAAAGTACTGCACTGATTATATAAGGCTGATGTACGATATTTCAAAGACAGGATACGATTGGCCGAACGATACCGAGGGCGCAAGCGGAAATTATAATTTGTTTGACGTTGCTGTAGAAAAAAATTATATTAGCCATGTTGATCATATTTGTTCCTGTTTAACCGGAGTTAATATTGCAAATTTAGAGAAAGATGTCAAAAAGCTATTGGACGACGAGGGAGAAATTAAAAATAGCTTGCGCGATAGTTTTAAGAGTGTAAATGATGTGACTGAAGCATTAAGAGAATTCTTCAGTGCTATAAATTACACGACAACAGATTCTTATGACGAGCGCTTTGGAGACTATATATACAAAGCTCTGGAAATTTGTTTTAGCTAAGAGGAGGATTTTACTATGCCATATAATGTGCTTTTTCCGTTCAAAAATGAATCGAAAATAACGGATTTTGCAGCTGTAGGTAACGGGGCAAGAGGCTGGATAGAGACGGATCCGAATGATGAAAAAATACTTGACAAAATGGCGGAAAATATGAGTGGATCCGGTGCAGATCTCGACGATAGAGATAGTGCCATTATGTCCATTCCTTCGCCTATTGCTTATGCTTTGGATTTCATCAAGCAGCTGAAGGATAATGCGCCGAATGCGGTCAATGAATGGCGCGGTCTGCTTGCTGCAATCGCGCTGCAGAAGCTGCTGAACGGTATTGAGATTGATATAAGCGAATATACGATTCAAGCGGGCGACGGAACCGATGGAAAGTTCAGAAAAATTGTTGGAGACGCATTAAGGGAAAACGCATCAATTACCGGATACGGTGGAGCTTATGCAAACGCAAATAAAGTTGATCTCAGCAAGCTGTATGTCTTTTCAAAGGGCGGCGAGCCGTTTGCAATATACCTTCCGAGTATTATTATCTGCCCGTTCAAGGACTACGATAGAAAGATTTTTGAAAGCCTTCCATGGTTTGAAGATGGTAAATGGAAAGATGTTCTTACATGTGGTGAGCTTGATTGTAGAAGTGCGGTCAACAATCTTAGTGCGCGCAATGACACATTGAAAAAACTCTATTACTGGCTGGATGGCTTCTCGAATGATACGAATTTTAGAAATTCGCCGTATAAAGGGCTGATTGATGATTTTAGAGATAAGATATATAAACACACGACCACCACGGAAAAACCGACACCTAATGATGGAGAGTTAAAGGATTGGAACAATGCGAACAATAAAAAAATTTATGGTGCGCTGAAAAAGATTTGTGCGGGTCTTGACTGGGAACCCCAGAAGTGCTTCTCAGACAAATTACTGCTCTTTACCGCGCCGGAAGGGGCAGAGTTCCGGCATGATGAGAAAGAAAAATTTGTGCCAAGGGAAATTAAAGTCGACCAAGTGAACCGCATTTATGTTATCCCGCCGATAAGCATTGATGTTATTGACAGCCTGAAGAAGGGGGCGCAGATAGCAACCGGAAATGATGACGGCTGGAATGTTGTATACAATAAGAGTGAAAAAACATTTACTGCCAAGTGTACGCTTCGCAGCCAGGATGGCCAAAACAGCAGAACATATACCAATATCTATCGTGCTAATAGAGATGTATATTGGATGTCTGACTTGCCATATATCTCAATGTGGCCTTATGTAAAATTTACTAACGATATATGGAAAGACTATCTTGTTTCCGTTTTTATGAGGAGAGATGAGACCTCAAGTACAACATGGACCAATAACGACATAGGTTCTAGCCGTAACGCCGGGATAAGCCTATGTGAATTTAGTAAAAGTCAATTGGTTGGGGAAATGGACGATGAACGCAACGGTATACCTGCTGTTGAAATCAGCGTAGTTGCGGATGGTGAAATAGCTTCAAAAGATTGCGTTTCACAATGCGTAATAGGTTTTGCGTCCAGAGATGATAAGCCCGTTTCTAACCAGAAATTCAAGATGATAAAGTCGAAATCTACCCCGTACGCAATTTCCTTTGCTTGTGGCAAAGAGTCACTTGGACACTGGATATTGGATTGGGAAGCCCCGGTTGAAATTGTCGGAGGTAAAAAGGGTGTAATCGGGATGGACTTTGGAACGACAAGCACAAATGTGTATATGAAAATCGGCCAAGACGACCCCAAATCCATTTCTTCTCCGAATAGTTATGTCCATGACATATTCAAACCATGCTCTCAACAAGAAAAAAATCTGTTCCAGAGATATTATCTCTTCGGAGCGGAAGATGCCGACCGGAAACTCGGAAAAATATTTACTTATGGTCAGAACTTTGGAAGAGATAACAACGTGAATTTATCCGTTGACCCGAATTTGACCGGACGTTTCTTGAAGGTCGATAATGAATATATTATAGCTGACACCGGAAAAGACAATGGCATATTTAACAATCTTAAGTGGTCGAGCGATGGCGATGACAATTACACTTATGCCAGGAAGAACTTTGTGAATTCGCTGCTTAACTTTGCATTACTCGAAGCGCGGGCAAATGGTGTCGCCGATATTGAGGTTCGACTTTCCTACCCGGCGCCGAACCTCGGCAATTCGGTTCAGCAAAGCATAGAACTTGGTTGCTTAAGGGAAAATTCCGGTGGGTTTGATATTAAAGGGGCTACGGAGGCACAATGTGCCGGAATGTATTGCGAGCATCATTATGGAATTTCTATAAATAGACAGCCAGCTATTGATCCTATGGCGGGTTATGCAATAGTGGATATCGGCGGCGGCACAACAGATGTTTCATTTATGAAAGCTGATAATCCTAATGAAAATGCCACGATGCATGCGGAACATTCGTTCAAGGTTGCAGGAATAAATATAATAGAAAAAACATTTATTGATTTCTTTGAAAATCGTTCAGCTGATTTCAAGAATATCTGGACAACCACAGGGAGCAATGATACGCTTGTGAGTAAAGCTGTTGAAAAGTTCTGCAAAATAAAAAGACCTGCTGCAGGAAACAATGAGAAGTATTACCAGGACAAGGGAGAGATACTGAACTTCCTGATGGAAAACAGCGAAGTTCAGAATGGCTGTTACGAAAATAAAAACTACCACGAGCTCTTTCAAGCGATAAGAATGAAATATTATATTCTGTTCTGGCTTATTGCAAACTTCATCAGACATGATGAAAAGATTGAAATTGATCCTTCCACTATAAATATATGTCTGGCGGGATGCGGCTCAAAAGGTTATAATATGTGCCTCAAAAGCGGTAACTCTATAGGTGTTAATATGGACAGCAATGTAGAATCTATTTACATGTGTTACATATTCGACGACGATGACGATGATGACGATGGTTATACATTTACTCTCAAGCAGCCGATACATGATAACAAGGAAGAGGTGGCGTTTGGGTTGTGCCTCCTTTCGGACGGACAATTGACCAATTTGAATAACATCATTCAGGCGAATACCAATACTACAAGTAAGACAAAACTCATGCGAGAAAAGCGAAAGGTCAAGAACGGCAAGGATTCGGTTACTGATGTTAAGGCGGAGCAAACTATTGAACCGGCTAAGCAAAATTTCAATTTGCCCAGTGAGAATGATGTAAAGGAAGTATTCGATATTGTTATGGTGATGTCGGAGGATAATTCGGATCAGCAAGACTCCGAATCAAGTAAAAATCCCGGGATGTTACAGAACATCGAAAAAGATTTCAGTAATAAGTATAAGAGATTAAAATCAGAAGTGAGAAACAAAGTTTCCGGAACCGAAACCGATGAATTCTTCTTTAAAAACGTATCAACCGCACTCATGCTCTATGCCATGATAGACGAAGAACTCGGGGAATAACCCCATGTAACAACCCCAAATTCAACTTTGGGCGTTCCCATCAGCCGGGGTCGGAAACGACCCCGGCAAAATGGGCGAGCCAAGCCGAATGGAATATTGTTCGGCGGTATTATATTCGGACTGGCTTGCCTGATATCAATCTGTACAACGAGAGGAGAATCAACAATGTTGAAAAAAATTATTGCGGCGGTGCTGTCTGTTTTGACGGCTCTTTGCCTTGCGCTGCCCGCTTTTGCGGTCAGAAATATAAATGACACGGATTCCACATATGAGAGCACGACCGCCGGAGCCGGGCTGAGAGAGTCCGAGCCCCAAAAATATACTTTCACCATCGACGGTCTCAACGACAATGCGCTTTACTATGAAAAGCTGCTCTCCTTCGTTGCACTTGGCGATGATGGCGAGAAGTATCCCGTGACTGTCTGGGTTGAAAAAGAATCCCCGAATAGCTATTTCCTGTTACTTACGAAAGAAAACGGGGCTCTATATCCTATAGAGGGCTGCATAGAGGCACATAAGTCCGCCGAGCCCCTGAATAGAACAGAAACATATACACTTATCTTTTCCTCATCGAAGCTGACGATAAAGACCCCGGAAGGCGAGTATACATTGATGAGTGATATAAGCAAATTTGAAGAAATCACAATTATCAACAAAAAAGTGAAAAAAATCGCGTCACCGGTGCAGAGCTCCGAGACCGATGCCGAACCCGTGACCGGTGCGATTCAGGCATCCGGAACAACTGTCGGTAACAACGAGAACACTAAAGGTGTCGTTTCAACGACTGCAGCTGACAAAGACAATGATGGTGGAAGCGTCTCTAAAAGTACGATGATAACCATTGTCGTTCTGATGCTTGTGCTGGTGATCGTACTGATTGTGCTTGCTGTGTGCATCCTTTGCAGGGGAAATGTTGCCGGAATCAAGAAAATATTCAAGAATATATTGTCAAAAGGAAACAAGCAGCCTGCGCGTGAAAAGCAGCCTCACAAGAAGAAAAATTCCGAACAGCCCCAACCTAACGACCGCAGCAAAACTGAGCCTAACTATAGAAGTAAGGCTCTGCCCCCCAATATAGAAACTTCTACACCAAAACGCACTGCAAAAAGCAGCAGTAACATTGATGTGCCGGTTAATAATGCCCCTGAGCCCATAGCCTACGATTCAACTGTCAGCACCGATCCGCATGACAGCAACGACAGCATCGAACATACCGACGCAAAATACGATGGAGTCGATACCTGTGACAAGAATACAGCGGTAAAGAAATCGGAATGCGAGGAGTTGGCGGATGCCATAGATTGTATATATAAGGGCGATTCACAGCCGACATCGCTTACACGCAAAAAAGTTTCGGTAAAGTATTTTCGCGACTATAACCAAAATTTCTTTGGCGATATACCAGAAAAATTTACGATATGTGATAACGAGCGTGGCAGCGAGTTTATTGTTGTTGATAATAAATATTTGTTCCTCAATTTTTATAAATTTAACAATTTTGAGGATCCTAATTTTAAAGCATACAGCGATATCGCAGGTCTCTCCAAATGCTTTGATCTGATATCCGGCAACCGAAAAGTGAATGCAAATAATCAGAAAATCAAAAAGCTTATTCCCGCCGAAGTTCATGTAGAAAACGGTCAGTTTGTATTGGATAAAAAGGGAGAAATATATTTAGAGGATTAAATGATGAAAAAATATTTTGATGTACGGTGCCCATATTGCTTTGAGCAGCTACGATATAATGATGCTGTTTTTCGCTGCAAGAGCGGGGATGAACAGGAAGACAAATATCTTAAAAATTACAAGGCTCACTTGGAGGATAAGGAGGCACAAGATTTACTTTACAATTTTGTAGACCCGGCCGATCCAAGATACAGCAAATATAAGCGTAAATTCGATGACGGTTGTTATCTTACGGGAATAGAAGATCCCGATAAAAGCACAAAAGGTTTCCTCAATGAGAGGCTTTGCCCTTATTGCCACAATAAACTTTTAAGAATGTTTGGACGCGCGCCCGCTAAATACATTGCGGTTATAGGTGTTCCGGGCAGTGGAAAAACTACATATCTTGCATCGATAAATGAAATGATGAGAGAAAGAAGCACGGAATCGTTCTCTTGGATTAATATGGATCCTAACGACCACTACCTTGAATATATTGCCGATTTATATGCGAAAGGCAACATAGGTGCAGTAACCAAGAGCGTACAAGGTCCATACTTTCGCGAGTTGGGAATAAATAAGAATAAAACCGACATAGTGTTCCTTGATATTCCGGGAGAATGTTATATCGATAAGGAAAGGCTTACTGAAAGAATAGTCAATTATATTAAATACTCGGATGGTTTGATTTTTATTGTAAATGCGGCTGAAACTGTTGAAAATAACGACGAAGCAGTATTGGGAAAAACAATCGATACGGTGCTGGGTATGCTTCGCGAGAATGATATTCCCAAAAAGCCGACTGCCATTGTACTCAATAAGGTAGATCTGGTAAAGGGTGAATTGATGGGAAGAAAAGCATTAAGCGACATTTTTCCGCCGATTACTTCGGATGCAGTTGATATGAGGGCAGTGGAGCGCAAATCAGCAGATATCATACGTTCGATATTGTGGCACAGCGGAGACGGAGCGGATATTCAGACGAATCTTCGAGGATATGTGAATAATATTATCAGAGACTTTGGCGAGGATTGCCGTGTGTTCGCAACGAGACTTGTGCTCGAGAATCATTTGGTGCTGAATCAAGGGCTTGACACTCCTTTCCTTTGGCTTTTGGCAAAGATGGGAGTTTTCCCGGTGAAGCAGGAGAAAAAGTGAGGAACCGATAATGGCTACAGTGAATTTTGTTACGCTCTCCCACAGCAGCGCGGGGTATGACTCGTATGATAAACTCAATCGGATGTTTACTGGGGAGAAAAGGCGAGTAGTGCGATCACGTATTCAGGACTTGACGGATTATGCGCCGGATCAGCTCCAATACATGTTCAAAAATGACATCACCTGCAAATCGCTTTTCAGAGTGGGGGATGATATCGTTCTGCTCGAAGCATATCCGCAACGCGATACAAGATTTTTTGTTGAGTGCAAGGTGGCGACTGCCAAGGCACAGTCGCAAAAGAACAAGTCTGATCTGGCGGAATACATTTTAGATGAAGTAGATCGAAAGATATATAACGAGGATTTTGATTCGACTTTTAAAGAGGCTTTTCTTTTGGCTCTGCTCTCGGATAGAACGCATCTTTACTGTTTGGCGGGCTGTCCGTCGGCGGTTGATGCTGTGCGCCGCAGAATTTACAGCTGTGGCGCGGGACTTTTGTCTCTCGGGTCGTATATTGAGGTTATGAAGCAGATTCCGCCCATAAAATATACCGTGGCAACATGTATATGTGTGACCGGCGAAGATAGATCGAATTTTATGGACAAGATATCCAAAAACAATAGTATTGTGTTTGATATGACGGGCAGGCAGGTGCGGATAAGCGTCAATATTCCATCCCCGAAATACTCACAGAACGCTGTAAGAGAGCTTGTGGCAGAGTACAAGAAGAATAACAGGACCTTTGATGAATTTGTCGAAGATTTGGACAAGTTTGTGCGCAAATTTGATATTGACTATTCAAATGAGGGTGACGGCATGATGAACGAGATAATGTATTCGTTTATGAGGAGCAATGCCCCCAATTGCATAAGCAGAGTTACGGCAACCGCCGCAGAGAGAGAGCAGCTGATACGAGATATAGAGGAAAAAGGGAGATGCTGATATGAGTTCTAAAAGAACAGATAAGATAGACATGGGAACTCTCGAAAGAAATTTGAATGCAAACAAAGAAAGCAGAAAGTTCTTTTATCCCAGAGAATATATTTTGAACTTTTTGATCTTCATGACCTGCGAATACTGCGGAAAGCATTTCTTTACCTCGAAGATCAGTCTGTTTGGCGACTATCTGGTCTGCCTGTGTCCGAAATGCGGCGGACGGCACGCGATAACGATAAACATGGTTGGATCATATAGGAGAATTAAACTGCTGACTGTGGCAGCGCTGATTACTGTACTGATATCGCCGTTGATATGCAGGCTGATTTTTGTTCTTT
>ERZ1106954.2029-NODE-2029-length-14440-cov-14.166145_pt1 | contig 14440 bp, 10 predicted proteins | sample MGYA00403678_ERZ1106954 | MGnify/ENA primary metagenome ERZ1106954 (study PRJEB35170, sample SAMEA104062445) | human gut metagenome | biome: human gut; feature: human-associated habitat; material: faeces | place: Denmark | collected 2012-08-20 ... | reverse complement strand
TGCGGGCCGCGAACTCTGCGAGGCTTTTTGACAGTCTGGCAGGGCCGGCGCATTGTGCGCCGGACCTGTTTTCATGCCCGCTGCGCTGTGCCGGCATCCCAGCCTGCTGCCGGATGCCGGGGAGCTGATCTATAGCCTGCGCCAACGACAGGCCTGCGGAGAGTCTGACATTTGTGCTTTGGAAAGATTTCGCGGTATATGAGCCGCAGCACTTGACGGATTATTGCACCTGTCGTATAATCATGGCTGCCCACCGGCCGCAGACCGCGGCCTATTTTCAGAAAGACTGGTGCAAAAATGACTCCTTTCCACAAGCTGCGCGGTCAGATGTCCGAATCCATGCTGACCGCTTCCTTTATCATTCTGTCCGGCGGCCTCCAGGACGCCTATACTTACCTTTGCAGGGGCAAGGTATTTGCCAATGGCCAGACCGGCAACATCGTGCTGTTCAGCGCATATCTGTTTGACGGTGCGTGGGACCAGTGCCTGCGGTACCTGGTCCCGGTGCTGTCCTTTATGACGGGCATTTTTGCCGCCGAGTGCATCCACCGCCGGTTCAAGGCCATGGAAAAGGTCCACTGGCGGCAGCTGATCCTCTTAGCGGAGATCGCGGTGCTGTTTGCGGTGGGCTTTCTGCCCCAGACGCTGAACACCGTGGCCAATGCCCTGGTGTCCTTCTCCTGCGCCATGCAGCTGCAAACCTTCCGCAAGGTCCGCGGCCACGCCTATGCCAGCACCATGTGCGTCGGCAACATGCGCAACGGCACGGAGGCACTGTGCGCCTATTTCCACACCCGTGAGCCGGAGGCACTTCGCAATGCCCTGACGTACTTTGGCGTCATCGGTCTGTTTGCCCTGGGCGCAGGGCTGGGTGCCCTGCTGTCCGGCGCGTTTTCCGTCCGGGGAATCTGGGCATCCTGCGGCCTGCTGGCGGTGAGCTTTTTGGTCATGTTCGTTCACACCGAGCTGGAAAAAGGCTGAGCGCATCCCCCCATAAACGATCACAGCCCCTCCGGCATGGCCGGAGGGGCTGCGTGCTTTGCTTATTTCTTATACGGAACGTGCCAGATGGTGTCGGCATAGTCGGCGATGGAGCGGTCGGCGGAGAAGATGCCGCTGCGGGCGATGTTGTGCAGGCTCATGCGGTTCCACTTCTCCCGGTCGGCATAGGTATCCACCACCCGGTGCGAGGCAGCGCAGTAGGAGGCGAAGTCCGCCAGCAGCAGATACTGATCTGCCGGGCAGTCTGCGCCGTACAGCAGGCGCTGGTACAGGTCCTCGTAGCTGACGCCGTCCCGGAAGCCGGTTTTCAGCTGGTCCAGCACCCGGTGCAGCACCGGGTCCCGGGTATACAGCAGATAGGGGTCGTAGCTCTGGCGCAGGCGGGCGGCCTCGTCAGCGGTGAGGCCGAACAGGAACATGTTGTCGTCGCCCAGCACCTGGTGCATCTCCACATTGGCGCCGTCCAGAGTGCCCAGGGTCAGCGCGCCGTTCATCATAAACTTCATATTGCCGGTGCCGCTGGCCTCCTTGCCGGCGGTGGAGATCTGCTGGCTTACCTCGCTGGCGGGCATCAGCATTTCCGCCATGGACACCCGGTAATTTTCCAGAAACACCACCTGGAGCTTATCCCGGCAGATGGGGTCACTGTTGATCTGGTCGGCCAGGGAGTTGATCAGCCGGATGATGCGCTTGGCCACGGCGTAGCCCGGGGCGGCCTTTGCCCCGAACAGGAAGGTCTGGGGCCGGAAGTCCATGTCGGGATCGTCCTGGAGCTGCTGGTACAGGCTGATGATGTGCAGCACGTTCAGCAGCTGGCGCTTGTACTCATGGAGCCGCTTGACCTGGACGTTGAAGATGGCGTCGGTGTTCAGAGTGACTCCCTGCTGGCCCTTGGCCCAGCGGGCAAAGGCCAGCTTGTTGTTGTGCTTGATGGCCTCCAGCCGGTCCAGCACGGCCTTGTCTCCGGCAAACCGGTCCAGACCGGACAGGCATCCGGCGTGGGTAAGATAGCCCTCGCCGATGCAGTCCCGGATCAGGCCGTCCAGTCCGGGGTTGATCTGGCTGATCCAGCGCCGGTGGTCCACGCCGTTGGTGACGTTTTTGAACTTATCCGGCTCCATGCCGCAGGCGTCCCGGAACACGTCGCGGCGGAGAATGTCGGAGTGCAGAGCGGACACGCCGTTAACGGCCATCCCCCCCGCGATGCAGAGGTTGGCCATGTGGACCACGCCGTCCCAGATAACCGCCATTTTCTCCGTCTTTTTGGGGTCGTGATAGAACTCGTCCACCTTCTGCTGCCAGCGCCGCGCGATCTCCTGCATGATCTGCCAGATGCGGGGCAGCAGCGTCTCGAACAGCCGCTGGGGCCAGCTCTCCAGTGCCTCGGCCAGCACGGTGTGGTTGGTATAGGCCACGGAGTGGCGGGTGATGTCCCACGCCTCGTCCCAGCCCAGTCCCGCGTCGTCGATGAGGATGCGCATCAGCTCCGGGATCACCAGCGCCGGGTGGGTATCGTTGATCTGGATGACGTTCTTTTCGTGGAAATTCGTCAGGGTGCCGTAGGTCTGGATATGCTGGCGCGTGATGGATTGCAGGGTGGCGGACACGAAGAAATACTGCTGCTTCAGCCGCAGGGACTTGCCCTCGTAATGGTTGTCCTCGGGATAGAGAATGGTGCTGATGGAGTCGGCCATGGCCCGTTCCTCGTTGGCCTTCAGATACTGCCCCTGGCTGAACAGCTGCATGTCGATAGGCTTGGGGCTCTTGGCGTCCCACAGGCGCAGGGTATTCACATGGTCGGTGTTGTAGCCCGCCACCAGCATATCGCAGGGGATGGCCAGCACCCGGGTATAGTCCTCGTGAACCACCATCAGGTGCCCGTTGTCCCACCGGGTGCGGACCTTGCCGCCGAAATGGACCTCCTCGGCCTCCTGGGGCTTGGGCATCAGCCATGCATCGCCCAGGTTCAGCCAGTCGTCGGGCAGCTCCACCTGCTGACCGTCCACGATCTTCTGCTTGAAGATGCCCAGCTCATAGCAGATGGAATAGCCGGTGGCGGGAATGTCCAGGGTGGTCATGCTGTCCAGATAGCAGGCGGCCAGGCGGCCCAGGCCGCCGTTGCCGAGACCTGCATCCGGCTCCATGTCGAAGATGTCCGGGGCGGAAAAGCCCAGCTCCTCCACGGCCTGGGTCAGCTGGGGCAGGATGCCCAGGTTGTATGCGTTTTTCATGAGGCTGCGGCCCATGAGAAACTCCAGGGACATATAGTGCACGCGCTTTTCCTGGCGCTCCTGGGTCTGCTCCTGGGTGTCCACGCTGCGCACGGCCATAATGTCCCGCAGGGCCAGGGCGCAGGCCTTCATGATCTCCCCGTCGGTGGCCTGCTTTTCGGTGCAGCCGTAGTTCAGGCGCAGCTTCTGTTGAATTGCCTCCTTCAGGGCATCCTTGGTATAATACGTCATTTAGTGGTTCCTCCGTGATAAATCTTGGTAAATACGCCGGTAGGCCCCGGCGCTGCGGCTCCAGCCGAAGTCCTCGGTCATGCCCCGGCGGCGCACAGCGTCAAAGCCCAGCCGGTCGCCCCGGTACAGGCCCACCGCCTGGCCCAGTGTCTGGCACAGGTCATGGGCTGTGCAGGCGGAGAATACATAGCCGTTGCCGTCAGGCTGACCCACCTGGCAGGAGCGGACGGTGTCGTTGAGGCCGCCGGTCTGGCGGACGATGGGCACCGCGCCGTAGCGCATGGCGATCAGCTGGCTCAGGCCGCAGGGCTCGCTGCGGGACGGCATCAAAAACAGGTCCGCCGCGCCGTAAACCCGGCGGGAAAGGTTGTCGGAATAGGTGATCTGGGCCGATACCCGGCCGGGCCACCGGTTCTGGGCCCAGCGGAAGGCGTCCTCAAACTGGGACTCCCCCTGGCCCAGCACCACCAGCTGGCAGCCGGTAGCCATGATGCCGCCCAGCCCCTGGCACACCAGATCCATGCCCTTGTGTCCCACCAGGCGGCTGACGATGGCGGTAAGGGGGGTGTCCGGCTCCTGGGCCAGACCCAGCTGCCGCTGCAGCTCCCTCTTGCACACGGCCTTGCCCTCCATATGGTCGGAGTCGTAGGTCTGGGGCAGGGAGGCGTCATGGGCCGGGTCGAAGCTCTCCATATCCAGGCCGTTGAGCACGCCGGAAAGCTTGTAGTCGATGAGCTGCACCACCTGCTCCAGGCCGCAGGCATAGGCCGGATCGTGAAGCTGGCGGGCATAGGTGGGGCTGACGGTGGTCACGGCGTTGGCGGTGAGCATAGCCGCCTTCATCAGGTTCACGCAGCCGTCCATCCGCAGGATGCCGCCGTCGTACCAGCCCCGGTTCAGACCGAACAGGTCCTCCACCGTCTCGGGGCCGTATTTGCCCTGATACTCGATGTTGTGGATGGTGAACACCACCGGCAGGTCGTTTCCGGCGTCCCGCAGGTACACCGGCACCAGAGCCGTCTGCCAGTCGTTGCAGTGGATCACGTTGGGATACTCCGCCAGGTGAGGCAGCAGTGCCTCCGCCGCCTTGGAGAAGAAGGCAAAGCGCTCGCCGTCGTCCATGTCGCCGTACAGGCTGCGGCGGCGGAAATACCGCTCGTTGTCCACAAAGTACCAGGTGACGCCCCGGTATTCCAGGGAGAACAGGCCGCAGTATTCATGCCGCCAGCCCAGGTCCACATAGATGTAGCAGCGGAAGTTCATCTTCTCCCGCCAGCGCTGGGCGATCTGGCCGTACAGCGGCAGCAGCACGGACACCCGGTCGCCCTCCGCCGCCACGGCGGGGGGCAGGCTGCCCAGCACGTCCGCAAGTCCCCCGGTCTTGCAGAACGGAGCCGCCTCGCTGGTGATATACAGAATATTCATATGCTTACCTCCGCTTCAGACCGTGACGTCCCGGGCGATCACCAGGGGGTAGTTCTCGTGGCCCATAAGGGTGCGCCCCTCCTGAACGGTGACGTATTTGTCTGTGATAACGCCCCGCAGGACGGCATTCCGGCGGACCACGGTGCCCTTGAAGAGAATGCAGCCCTCCACGTCGGCCCCCGGCTCGATGCGGACGCCCCGGAACAGGATGCAGTTTTTCACCGTGCCCTGGATGTCGCAGCCGTCGGCCACCAGGGAGTTGACGCAGGAGCCGTCCATATAGGAGGAGGGGGAGTCGTTTTCCTTGGCGAAGATGGGCCGCTGGGGAGCGAACAGCTCCATGCGGATCTCCGGCCGCAGCAGCTCCATGCTGCGGCGGTAGTAAGACTCGATGGTGTCGATGCGGGCGGCGTAGCCGTCCCAGACATAGGCCCGGAAATGCAGGGCATCCTTCCTGTCCTGGAGAATGTTGTGGCGGAAGCTGTACTGATTGTGTGCCATGCAGTCGGTGACCAGCTGGATCAGCAGGTCCCGGCGCAGCACGAAGATGTTCAGGCAGCGGAAGCCCTCGGGGGTGAACACGTCGTGGGCCACGTCCACGATGCGTCCGGAGTTATCCAGCTGGAAATAGGTGTCACTCTCCAGGCCCGGCAGCGAGGTGCACACCGCCGTCAGGTCGGCGCCGGAGTCAATATGATCCCGCAGCACGTCGTCCAGGGGAAGATTGATGACCAGGTCGCTGTCGGTCAGCACCACATAATCCTGACGGATGTCCTTCAGATAGTCCATGACGCAGCCCAGGGCCTCCACCTTGCCCCGGAAGCGGCCGGCGTCGCCCCGCCGCTCGGCATAGGCGAAGGCCGGCAGCAGGGTAAGACCGCCGTGGTTGCGGCTCAGGTCCCAGCTTTTGCCGGTGCCCAGATGGTCCAGCATACTCTGGCACTTGCCGTGCATGATGACGCCCACGTCCCGGACGCCGGCGCCCACCATGTTGGACAGCATAAAGTCCACCACGCGATAGTTGCCCCCGAAGGGGATGGAACCGTGGATGCGGTGCTCGATCAGCTCCCGCAGCCCGGTTTTCTTCTCATAGGAGAAAATGATGCCGTGCATACCGTTCATGCTTCCACCTCCCCGTGATGACGGTCCAGCAGAGCCTTGGCAGGCACCACCTCGCCGGGGGCAATGACGGTGTCCGGCCCCAGGACGGCGATGCCCCACTCGGCGGGGTCCTGGGCGGTTTCCGGCGGCGCGCCTACCTGAGCGCCCCGGCCAACCCGGCAGCGCTCGCCGATGATGGCATACTGCACCACCGCGCCCTCCTCGATGACGGCCCCGGGCATGACCACGGAATAGGACACGCTGGCCCCCTGGCCCACCTGGGTATTATAGCTGAGGACGCTGTTTTTCACCTCGCCCAGGATGCCGCAGCCCTTGGCCACGGCGCTGTTGCCCACGTCGGCGTGGGGGCCCAGAAACGCCGGCGGGCAGGACGGGGTCCGGCAATAGATGGGCCATTTCTTGTCCAGCAGGTTCAGCCCCGACCCCGGGGACAGCATGTCCATATTGGCGTCCCACAGGGAGTCCAGGGTGCCCACATCCTTCCAGTAGCCCTCGAACCGATAGGCGGACATGACCTCTCCGGCGTCCAGCATAGCGGGGATGATGTTCTTGCCGAAATCGTTGTCGGAGGTAGGGTCGGCCTCGTCGGCCAGCAGATAGGAGCGGAGCTTCTGCCAGGTGAAGATATAGATGCCCATGGAGGCCAGGTTGCTTTTAGGCTCCTTGGGCTTTTCGGCGAAGGCGGTGATGCGGTCATGCTCGTCCACGGACATGATGCCGAAGCGGCTGGCCTCGGACCAGGGGACCTCCATCACGGAAATGGTGCAGGCGGCCCCGGCCTCCTTGTGGTGCTGGAGCATCCGGGAATAGTCCATCTTATAGATGTGGTCGCCGGACAGCACCGCCACATACTCCGGGTCGTACAGGTCCACAAAGCCGATGTTCTGATAAATGGCGTTGGCGGTGCCCTTGTACCAGGAGGCGCCGGAGGCGCTCTGGTACGGCGGCAGAATATGGACGCCGCCGTTGAGCCGGTCCAGCTCCCAGGGCTGGCCGCTGCCGATATAGCTGTTGAGCTCCAGGGGGCGGTACTGGGTCAGCACACCCACGGTGTCGATGCCGGAATTGGTGCAGTTGGACAGGGGAAAGTCAATGATGCGGAACTTTCCTCCAAAGGGCACCGCAGGCTTTGCCATGTCACCGGTGAGGACATACAGGCGGCTGCCTTGTCCCCCGGCCAGCAGCATGGCCACGCATTCTTTCTTCATGTCTGTTCATTCCCTCCAGTCTGTCGATTACTCCTTGGTTTTTCTGCGCCGCACCCTCCCCTGCAAAAATACGGCGCCCAGAGGCGGCACCCGCAGGGAAATGGAGGTGTCCCGCCCATGGGATGGGATGTTTTCCACAGGAATGGGCCCGGTATTGCACACACCGGAGCCGCCCCAGGCGACGTCGTCGGTGTTGAACACTTCCTCGTAATACAGCTTCCCCGGGACGCCGAAGCGATAGCCCTCATGGGCCTCCGGGGAGAAGTTCACCACGCAGATCAGCTCCCGGCCCTTCCGGTCACGGCGCAGGAAAACCAGCACGTTGTTGTGGTTGTCATCGGCCACCAGCCACTGGAAGCCGTCCCAATCCTGGTCGTTTTCCCACAGGGGATGGGATTTCTTGTAAAACCGGTTCAGTGCCCGGATGCACTGGTGGGTGCGGCAGCAGGCATCATTGTCCAGCAGGTACCAGTCCAGCTGGCCCTTGAAGTCCCACTCGTGCCACTGGCCCAGCTCTGCCCCCATAAACGTCAGCTTTTTGCCGGGATGGGCCAGCATATAGGCCGTAAAGCTCCGGACCCCCGCCAGCTGCCGCCAGTCGTCTCCGGGCATTTTGCCCCGGAGGGAGCCCTTCATATAAACCACCTCGTCGTGGGACAGAGGCAGCACGAACCGCTCAGAAAAGGCGTACATCATGGAAAACGTTACGTCCTTGTGGTGGAACTGCCGGAACCAGGGGTCCATTTTCAGGTAGTGACACACATCGTTCATCCAACCCATGTTCCATTTCAGTCCGAAGCCCAGACCGCCGTCGGCAATGGGCCAGGTGACCTTGGGCCAGGCGGTGGATTCCTCCGCCGCCGTCAGTGCCGGGGGATCCATAGACGCCGCCAGCCGGTTCAGGTCCTGCAAAAACGAGATGGCCTCCAGATTTTCATGCCCCCCGTGAACGTTGGGCCGCCACTCCGTGCGGCCATAATCCAGGTACAGCATGGAGGCCACAGCATCCACCCGCAGACCGTCCACATGGTATTCCTCCATCCACCAGCGGGCGGAGGACAGCAGGAAGGACCGCACGTCGTCCTTGCCGAAATCAAAGACCCGGGTGCCCCAGCCCCCATGCTCCCGCTTCAGGGGGTCGGCATATTCATACAGGCTGGTGCCGTCGAAGTCGATGAGGCCGTGGGCGTCCTTGCAGAAGTGAGCCGGGACCCAGTCCAAAATCACCGCCAGGCCCGCCCGGTGCAGCCGGTCCACCAGATACATGAAGTCGTGGGGCTCGCCATAGCGGCTGGTGGGGGCAAAATAGCCCACGCACTGATAACCCCAGGAGTCGTCCAGGGGATATTCCGTCACCGGCAGCAGCTCCACGGCGTTATAGCCCATGTCCCGGACATAGGGGGCCAGCCGGTCTGCCAGCTGGCGGTAGTTGAGAAAACCGCCGTCCTCATCCCGCCGCCAGGAGCCGGGATGGACCTCATAGATGTTCAGGGGGCCGTCGGTCAGCGGCGTTTCCCTCCGGCGCTCCCGCCACACGTCGTCGTGCCAGCGGAAGCCGGACACATCGTACAGGCGGCTGGCGGTGTCAGGCCGCAGCTGGGCATAGGTGCCATAGGGGTCTGCCTTCCAGCGGACCTGACCGTCGGCGCCGGTGATGACGTATTTGTAGCATTGACCGGGCTGGGCATCGGGAACGGCGAGGACCCAGTCGCCGCCCTGGCGCTGCATGGGGGCAGGCTGCCAGCCATTGAAGTCACCGGCCAGAGCCGCATTCCGGGCATTGGGGGCATAGACCCGGAAGGTCCAGTCCTGCCCCGCCGGGTGCGCGCCGTAGGTACGGTAAAGCTGGGTGTTTTCAAGCAAGTTCATGGAAAAATCTCCCTATATGTTATCATAACCGCCCCAAATCCCGGGGCATAATACCGCATTCTGGCCCTATTGTACCGCAAACTGCCCCCAGCGTCAAGGAATCCGCCGTTACCGGGAACGTCATTTATACGAAACATAGGACGCTGTCCTCCGGCCCCCTCATCGCCGGGGCAAGAAGATCACCCGAAGGGGGTCGCCCTTCGGGTGATGGGATCATCGGAACACCTGGCCGTCGGCGTCCAGCAGCTCCCGGCGGCGGACGCGGACGAAGTCCGGAGTCAGCTCCGGCAGGTACCGGGCGATGGCCTTTTCCAGCAGCTGGGGATTCAGGCCGGGGTTCTGGGCCTGCACCGTCACGGCGGCCCGAAGAACATTTTCTCCCTGGGTAAAGGAGATGTCCCGGATCATAGGCGCGATGTCCACCTGGGCCAGCTGCTTGCGCTTGGTGCGCTTTTCGATCAGCAGCTCCTGACGGTGGAACAGCTCCTCCAGGGCCTGCACGGCCCCCTCCGGCACGCCCCGGTCATAATCCAGCTCCATATCCGCCTGCAAATACGTCAGCTCCCGCACGGGGCGGCGGGCCTCGTAGCAGTCCAGAATGGTCAGCCCCTCCGGCAGACCCCCGTTGAGTTTTTCCGCAATGCCCGCCCCGTCCGTTTCCTGGGTGACCTCAAAGTCCAGCAGCTCGCAGTCGCTGGACTGGCCCACCGGCAGAGGCAGGACGATGGAGATGATGGGGTGGGGGTGGAAGCCCTGGGAGTGCCTGATGTCCAGCTCCGTCCGGAGGAAGGCCCGCTGCACCGTCCGCAGCAGGTCCAGATTGGAGATATAGGAGGCGGGCCCCTCCTTCACAAACAGCAGCCGCAGCTTAGACATCGCATTTCCCTCCTACCAATCGGTTGGCGCCGCAGGCGTTGCAGTGGGTGCGGCAGTCCGGGGTGGTGACCCCGGCAAAGGCCCGCTCCCGCTCCCGCCAGAGATAGCTCTCCGTGACGCCGCTGGAGATCATGGCCCAGGGCATCAGCTCGTCCCGCTGCCGGATGCGGTTGGCGTAAAAGTGTGGGTCCAGCCCGCACTGGTCAAAGGCCTCCAGCCAGCGGTCCAGGGAGAAATACTCCTCCCAGGCGTCCAGCTTGGCCCCCTTGCGCCATGCGGCCTCCAGCACCCGGCCCATGCGCCGGTCCCCTCGGGCCAGCACGGCCTCCAGGAAGCTGGTGTCGGAATCGTGCCAATTATAGGTGACGGTTTTTGTTTTGATGGCCTCCCGCAGCAGATTCACCCGGCGCTCATACTCCTCCTTGGCGATCTGCGGCTCCCACTGAAAGGCCGTGTGGGGCTTCGGCACGAACCAGGAGGTGGACACAGTGATGCGGACGCCGCGGTTTTTGTTGCTGGCGCTCTCCCGCCAGGCATGCATGACCCGGGCCGCCAGATCGGCGATGCCCAGCACGTCCTCGTCGGTTTCCGTGGGCAGGCCCAGCATGAAATACAGCTTCACGGCGCTGTACCCCCCGGCGAAGGCCGTGCGGCAGGACTGCAGCAGGTCCTCCTGGGTAACGTTCTTGTTGATCACGTCCCGGAGCCGCTGGGTCCCGGCCTCCGGGGCGAAGGTCAGACCGGTTTTGCGGCCCTTGGCCAGCCGCTCCATCAGGCTCATGGAGAAATTATCCGCCCGCAGACTGGGCAGAGAGAGATTCACGTGCCGCTGCTGGCAGAAGGGCTCCAGCTCATCGCACAGCTCCGTCAGCGGCGGATAGTCGCTGGTGGACAGGCTGGACAGCGTCACCTCCTGATATCCGGAGTCGTTGCAGGCCTCCACGCCGTACCGGGCGCAAAGCTCCCGGCTGCGGTTGCGGACGGGGCGATACACATACCCCGCCTGACAGAACCGGCACCCCCGGATGCAGCCCCGGAACAGCTCCAGCATCACCCGGTCCTGGACGATCTCCGTGGAGGGTACAATGGTTTTTGTGGGAAAGAAGGACTTGTCCATATCCCGGACGATGCGCTTGGTCACCACCGCCGGAGCCCCGTCCCGGGGGGTAATGGCGGCCACGGTGCCGTCATCGTGATATGTCACGTCGTACAGGCTGGGGACATAGATCCCCGGCAGCCGGGCGGCAGCCCGGAGAAACTCCTCCTTGGACCAGCCCTCCCGCCGGGCCTGGCGGTGCAGCTCCACCAGCTCCACGGTGAGATCCTCTCCCTCGCCCAGGCTCACCAGATCCACGAAATCGGCGATGGGCTCGGCGTTGTACATAGCGGTGCCCCCGGCGATGACCAGCGGGGTCAGGGCCGTGCGCTCCGCGCTGTGAATGGGAATGTTTGCCAGGTCCAGCATATTCAGGATGGCGGGAAAGGCCATCTCATAGCCCACGGAGAAGGCCACGATGTCAAAATCCGTGATGGCCTCGCCGGACTCCAGGGCAAACAGGGGCATCCCCGCCCGGCGCATCTCCTCCTCCATGTCGCCCCAGGGGGCGAACACCCGCTGGCACCACACGCCCTCCATGTTGTTCATAACGCCGTAGAGAATGCGCATGCCCAGGTTGGACATGCCGATCTCATAGGTGTCCGGGAAGCAGAAGGCAATGCGGGTATCCACCTGGGCCGGGTCCTTCTTCACGGCGTTGTATTCCCCGCCCACGTAGCGGGCAGGCTTCTGCACCCGGGGCAGGATGCGCTCCAATCGTTTATCCACGGTAAGTTCTCCTTTATGTATGCTTTTTGCGGCGGAGGAAGGACCAGTCGCCCTCCATGATGAACAGGCTCAGCAGCATCAGCGCCGCGCCGATATAGCCCCGCAGAGACAGGACCTCGCCGGTCATGACAAAGGCCACCATGGAGGCAAATACCGGCTCCAGGGTAAAGATCAGGCCCACATGGCTGGCGGTGGTATACTGCTGCTGGACAGACTGAATGACGAAGGCAATGCCGGAGCATACCACGCCCAGAAACAGCGCCGCCGCCCAGGTTTTGCCGGAGGAAGGCAGATGGATGGGTTCCCCCAGCACCAGAGCCAGGGCCAGGGTCACGGCGCCCACCACTGCCAGCTGGCACACGCCCAGGCCCAGGGGGTCCACCCGGGGGTCCCGGACGGCCTTCTCCGTAATCAGCAGGTCTGCGGCATAGCACAGGGGCGTGATGATACAGATCAGGTCCCCGGAGGCGGGCCGCAGCTCCCCGTTCAGGGTCAGCAGGGCCATGCCCACCGTGCACACCACCAGCGCAACCCCCAGCTTCCAGCCGGGCCGCTGCCGGAAGAACAGAAAGCCCAGCAGCGGGGCGAAGATCACCTGCAAGGCGCAGATGAACGCGGCGTTTGACAGGGAGGTGCGGGTGATGCCGTAGTTATAGGCCACATAGGTCCCCGCCAGGGCCAGACCCACGATGAGGCTGTACCATAGGGTGGTGCGGTTGATGTGGACCACATGCTTCCAGAAAATCAGCCCCAGAACCACAAAGGCCACGATGAAGCGAAAGGCATTGAGGGTCATGGGAGGCAGGTCGTCCAGGCAGATATCCGTCAGATAATAGCTGGCACCCCAGAAAAAGGTGGTCATCACCAGCAGCAGGTCGGCGCGGCGTTGCTTGTTCATGTCTGTATTCTCTCCTACCGAAAATCTTCACTAACATCCCATTATACCACAGATCATCCGGCAAGAAAACAGTTATTTTCCCTTTTCAGGTTATTTCCACAGCCCCACATAGCCCTGGTCATGGAGCTGCTTGACGAACAGCAGCGCCACAGGCAGCAGGATCATGCCCGCCACGCCGAAGGCCCGGAAGCCGGCGTACATAGCCGCCAGCGCCGCCAGGGGGGGAAGGCCCGCCTGGGCGGCCATGACCTTGGGCTCCAGAAAGCTGCGCACAGCGGAGATCACCGCATACAGCGCCGCAAGAGCCACCGCCCGAGGGGCCTGCCCCAGCAGCAGGCACGCCGCTGCCCAGGGCAGCAGCACCGTCCCCGTGCCGAACACCGGCAGGGCGTCCACCAGCGCAGTAACGGCGGCCAGCAGCAGGGCGTATCGCTGGCCCATCAGCAGAAAGCCCGCCAGCAGCTCACAGAACGTGACCCCCAGCAGAATGGCCTGGGCCCGGAACCATTTCCCCAGGGTGGACAGGAGATTCGCCTTGACACCCCGGGCCCTGTCCAGCCGCGTTCCCAGCTGGCGGCGGAAGAAGTCCATGATCCGGGGATAGCTGCCGGTGGTGAAAAACACCGCCAGGGCCGTGGTGCCGCAGAACAGGAACACCCCGGGCAAAGCCGCCGCCAGGGCCCCCGCCGCCGTAATGCAGGCCCCGCTGGCCCGCTCCGCCAGCACCGCTGCCTGGGTCCCCAGCAGGGCGGGGATCTCCTCCAGCCAGCCCCGCAGTCCCTGGGGGCAGGCGGCACAGAAGTCGTTCAGCCGCTGCCGCAGGGCGGCGGTCATTCCCGGCAGTCCTGCCAGCAGGGTGGGCAGGCGCGTCAGCAGCTCCGCCGCCTGGCGGATCAGCTGCCACACGATGACGGCCGCCAGCGCCAGAATGGCCGCCGTAACAGCGATGGTCACCACTGCCGCCGTGAATCCCCGCTTCAGGCCCATCCGCCGGCGGCACCAGGCAATGACAGGCTCCACCAGCGCCGCCAAGCCCAGGGCCAGGATAAACGGCAGCAGCCACCGCAGCAGATACCGCACCCCCAGCCACAACAGCGCCGTCCACACGGCCCAATATGCAGTCCGCACCAAAAATGCACGCTGCTTTTCCTGCATTTTTGTAAGCTCCTTCCCATGAAAACAGTTGTATTTTGTCAAGCCACATGGTATGATAAAGGCTAAATGAAACGGCGGGGCCGCGTCTCCGCCGGACACATCAGCGGAGGTTTACGGCCATGAGCAATCAGAAGTATTACATCGTATCGGCAGAAGCCCTGCCGGAGGTATTCATAAAGGTGGCGGAGGCCCGCCGGATGCTCCAGGTGGGCGAGGCGGCTACCGTGGGCGAGGCGGCCCGGATGGTGGGCATCAGCCGCAGCGCGTTTTACAAGTACAAGGACGCGGTACAGCCCTTCCAGGACATGAAGGCCGGCCACATCATCACGTTTTACGCCCTGCTGAAGGACAACCCCGGCGTGTTGTCCAACTTCCTGTCTATTTTTGCCAATTCCGGCGCAAATATACTCACCATCAACCAGACCATCCCCACCAACGGCTGCGCCGGCGTCACCATTTCCGCCGAGACCAGCGAAATGGTGGAGGATCTGGAGGCCATGATGGCCCGCATTTCCGGGGCCGAGGGTGTGCTGAAATTTGAGGTCCAGGCCGCCTGACCATAATATATGCAGGCAGTATCAGCAAAAAGAGGGTCCCG
>ERZ1106954.2027-NODE-2027-length-14454-cov-2.874575_pt1 | contig 14454 bp, 17 predicted proteins | sample MGYA00403678_ERZ1106954 | MGnify/ENA primary metagenome ERZ1106954 (study PRJEB35170, sample SAMEA104062445) | human gut metagenome | biome: human gut; feature: human-associated habitat; material: faeces | place: Denmark | collected 2012-08-20 ... | reverse complement strand
CCCCTGCAGCCTTACACCAACCGGCTGCTCTCTGTAAGTTCTTGTGTCTGCTACTCTTTCTCTTCATAGCTTTTCTAAAATATTCAACTATTGATATTTTATAATTATACGCACGTTATGTCAAGGGAAATATTGTCAAGAGCATCATCAAAATATATTCCACGTAATATCAGCATCTTCACATCTTTTGAACATTACGTTGTACAAATCCGATAATGTATTTCTCAGTTTATCACTCTCAGGTATATCGCCTGTGAATGGTTTGTACCATATATTGTACCTGACACCGGCTGCTTCTGACATTATATCGGACATAATTACATCATTACGACTGTAGAATGCATTGCGCCTTCTGCGTGTGTTATACTCTTCTTCGTCTGCCGCGCTGTCGATATCCTCTGTCTCAAGAAGCATGCCATGTACTCCTTCAAGATGCTTATCCATCTCTTTTATAAATATGCTTCCCACACCATCACTTCTATATTCTTCCAACACTGCATAATAATCAAGCAGCACATAATCGTCGGCTGCTTTTGTAAACAGTGCATATGCCATAAGCGGACTTTCCTCTGATTCATCAGTACTTCTGCCGGCTTCAAACATTCCAAGCCCAATGTACATCCCGTCATCAAGAAGTTTTTCTATTGCAGCAACCGGCTTACGCTCGTCAGCCGGGAAGTGCCTTACTGCCGGTCCCGTATATATTTCCCTAATCTGCGATGGTGCAAGCTTTTCTATTCTGTATAACATTATCTGTCTCTCCATTCTTAAGACAGACCACTGCTGTACAGCGTCCGTCCCTGTGTTCAAATTCATATGTTCCATTATATCTGTCAGCTATATTTCTGACATTCAGCATTCCATTGTTAAGTTTCAGTTCACCATATGAGCTGTATGCCCTTATCATAATTCCGTTATCAGTATCCTTCACATCAACTCCGGCATACGGCACATCCGATGTACCTGCAAGTTCAAGTGCACAGTCAAGCAGGTTGGATAATATTATTGTTATATCCACCTCGTTAACCATTCCCAGATTACCTGTTATATTCATCCTGAATGGTATTCCCTGCTTTCTTGCTGTCTCAGCATGCATATTAAGGATGGCATCCGCAATCCGGTTGCCGGTTGATATTATATTCACATCAGACAGCTCTACATCCAGCTCCTCCGAAAGGAACTTTTCAGCTCCTTTAATATCACCTTCATCAAGCTTAAACATAATGTATGTGAGCTTGCTTTTCATGTCATGTCTTACAATCATCGTCTGCTTATTAATCTCATGCATGTTCTCTATTATCTTCTTTTCGCTCTCGTACGCTGCATTTTTGACTTCTTCCTTTATAAGATTAATGCTGGTATTGGTAAGATTAACAAACAGTGTGTAAAGTATTGCATCAACCGCTACGAGTGCCACAATTACAAAATACACCGACACAATTGATGAACTCTTGGCGCTCATGTAGACAATATCCATAAGGAAAAGCTCTGCAACCGCTGTTATTATCATTGCAGCATTAAGCTTGAGATATACGGTATTGCTTACATATTGCGAGTCCTCAATCTTATTGCGTATAATCAGCTCCGTGCAGATTATATAGATAACCTTTGCAAGTACAACAAGCGCAACTCGGAGCACGCCAAATTCAGGATATCCGTTGGCATCATATACTATGAAGTTGCCAAACACGCCTGTCAGAAGTATGCCTGTTGTCGATAATATGATTGAATTCATGAATATCAGAAGTATCTTTTCGAGCATACGGCCTTTTAAGAATACGACCATAATTGTTAACATTGTAATATCAATTATATACTCTTCATGTACGCTAAAATATGTCCAAATATTTGATATTGTTACTACAGTTGCATAAATCATAGTAATAATGCAAAATTTAACAAGCGGATATTTTTTATTTTTCAATCCAAAATACCTCATTAAAAATTGTGCAACTATCGCCGCTTCAACAATATTAGCTATAAATTCAAATATACTTCCCATAAATCTCCTAAAACTTTCATTTTGAATCCTATATGTACTCAACGATATATCATTATACATACTAAAAATAAAATTAGCAAATAAATAAACATTTTCGCACAAAATCAGCGGCAGGTAAAATCCTGCCGCTGTCATGTTCTTTACATATTGTATATTTTACTGATTACTACTTTCTTCTTGGAGCTTCTGGCTTATAGTATCCTCTTGTTGTAAATGAAACTTCCTTATCTGTCTTCTCCGCAACAGACTTAACAGCCTTTGCTGCTTTCTTAAGTACCATGCTCTTAATGTCTCTCATACTGTTTTCTCCTTTCTTTTTATATTCGAAGCCACACATACGATGATGCACGCAAACACCATCAGCACAGCTAAGTTGCTATAATATCTCATCATCAGACATTCAGCTGTAAAATACACTGATATGAATAAGATTCTTTTATAAATTGTTTCAAGCTTATAATCAGTTATAATAAGAGCTGCCAGTCCAATCCATATATACCAGGCTCTTGCTGGAAGCAGCGCATATGCTGTAAGAACAAGAAGCATCATCGCTGCCATCATGCATTTGCAGGATATGAATGTTCTTGCATGATAGCCCTCTGTCACGCTTCTTATAATCAGAAAATTACTGTAAAACCAGATTGCTTCAATCAGTCTGCCGAAAATAATTCCCGACAGCAGAACAATCATATAATCAACGACATCGCAGAGCATGACTTCTATTCCGTATCTGTATACATCTTCTTCAGAAGAATCAACTATACCGTTTCTCACAAAATATGAAGCTGTACATTCCGCAAGCCGTCTGATCATTCATCCACCTCATCAGTTACATTGAGCACAACATCTGCGGTATAGATTCCGTCTTTATAATCAAATCCATACATTCCGTCATACTTTTCTGTAATATTCTTAACATTAAGAAGTCCGTATCCATGAATAAATCTGTCATCCTTAGTTGTTACCGGTTCTCCGTCTTCCAGTTCCGGAGCTTCACTGCACGAATTAGTTACAGTAAAATGATACCTTGTTCCGGCATATATAATCTTAAGTCCTGCCTCAGGAGACTGGCATTTGGCTGCCGCCTCAAAGGCATTGTCGAGAAGGTTCGACAGAATTATCGCAGCATCGACTTCGTCAATACTGTCAAGATTGCATTCTATGTCTATGTCAAATAGTATTCCATGCTGTGCTGCATATTCAATATGCTTATTAATAATAGCATCTGCCATTCTGTTCTGTGTTGACACATAGCTGACACCTGCAAGACGGACATCAAGATTATCTTTGAGATACTTCTTTGCATCATCAACATTGCCTTCCTTGAGCTTAAGCAGTATATACATAAGCTGGTTATACAAGTCATTGCGTATCTGCATTGTACGAACATGCTGTTCATGCATCGCACCTATCTCTTTTTTCTCACTTTCATATGCTGAATTCTTAATCTGCTCCTTAATAAGCTTAATTCCGTTATTCGTAAGCTCAATAAAAAGTGCGTATATCAGCATTCCGACAGCAAGCAGCAGTATTATTATTAAATATCCTTCCCCGGCAAGCTTCATATTGTCTGAATTGGCATATATTATGTTAGCTATGAATACACTTGCAAATATCATAGCAAGCATTACTATGTTGACTTCTATATATGTCTTATCGCTTACATACTGCTTGTCCCTGACCTGATGGCGTATAATTGTTTCTGTCACTGCTACATATATACCGTCTTTGATAAGTTCTGCGGCCATACTTATTATTACGGAACCTGACAATCCAAAATGCCATTGTGTCCATGACAGCAGCACGCCATATGTCAGTATTATTGCTGTTGCAAATATCATTGCCGACATCTGCGCCACCAGAGCATGTTCAAACCTCCTGCCCTTAAGGAATAACACGGCAAGTGCATATATAATCACAGCCGCTATATATTCCTGATATATCATTCTTACGCCGGCAAGATTCATTATCTGCATACCAATGGCGTATATTAATGACATAACCGTAAACTTTATTCTGTTGTGTCTTGCATCTCTAAGTCCAAAGTATCTGAACAGAAACTGCATAACAATAAATGCTTCCAGTATGTCAGCTCCCGCTTCAAATATGTAATTCATATGTTTACTCCAGGTTCCTGTGTACTATGGTATGATTATACAATAATAATCCATAAAATGGCAATTACTATGCATCGACAATTTTTTCTGTAATTCGACCCTCATTTAATGTATAAATCTCATCTGACAGATATCTGAGTTCATCTGTATCATGGCAGGCAAGCATAATAAGGCTTCCATTATCCCTGAGTTCCCACAATATACTGCGCACAAGCTCTGCACCTGAATCGTCAAGTGCATTTATCGGCTCATCAAGTATAACAATATCGGGATTCTCCATGATTGCTGCTGCAATACCAAGCCTCTGCTTCATTCCGAGGGAATATTTTCTGAATGTACGCTTATCATCAGGATCAAGCCCCACCTTTTCAAGTGTAAGGCGTATGTCCTCATCATCTATTCTGTTTTTTATTGAAGCCAGAAGCTTAAGATTCTTAAAACCTGTATACCCATCTATAAATGAAGGATTCTCAAGCAGAACGCCTATACTTTCCGGAAAAGACATATCTTTTCCAAGGAGTTCGTCATTAATATATATTTTCCCTTCAGTCGGTATGATAAGTCCACATACAGCTCTCATAAGCATCGTCTTTCCTGCTCCGTTCTTTCCTTTAAAGCCATATATTCTCCCACCATGCATTTCTATATTTATATCATCCAATATCTGCCTTTTTCTTATTCTTTTTGATAAATGAATTATCTTAACTGTCACTCTGGATTGTTCCATAACAAACTCCGTTCTGCGCTTTCTGCGCCTTATTTTATAAAATATCTTTTCTCTTAAATTCGTAAATTCCCGCTGCACATACAAGTGCTGTTCCGGCAATTGCAGGAATCACACACAATGACGGAGCAATTCCCGAAGCTGTAATATTAGCATTTCTATACAGCATAGCCATATTGCAAATAAGAAATGGTGATGTAATAAAAAGCGAACTTATATTATATGCAATAACAACTGCCAGCGATGCTATCGGATTAATGAAAAGCTGCAATGTCATCTGCACTAATACAATCGCAATATTGCAGACGAACGGATATATGAGATTTGATAAGACAACTCCTGCAGCAATACTGTCTTCGTTAATGATGCGCACCCCCGCAACTGCATATATTATATCCCTGTGAAGCAATCCGCCATCTGCATTATTAAATGTGCCTGCTGCAAGTGCTGCAACAATGCATCCTGCAAGTATACATAAATAAGCTATGATAACCTGTGATACCGCCCATATATACTTGCCAGCCCACCATCCTGTCCGTGTTCCCGAAAGCATAAGAAGCAATCTGCCATTGCACCTCATGTTGTCTGATACATAACTAAACACGCAGCTGCTTATCAGCAGTTGTATTGTCATCCACGGCAGCGGCACTTCAAAGCGGCTGCTTTCAGATACAGTAAAGCATTTCATCCCGCCAAACATATTAATGACATAATCCACTATTCCCGGCTGTACACTATAAGCTGCCCCATACCGGCTCTTAAGCTCCGCCTGATATCTTAACATCATGCATGCCATAATCGTAAACGCAAATATAATTACGAACTTATAAATATTATGCCTTGTGCCATTGTGAACATCATTGGATATTATTTTCAGCACTTATAAACTCCTTCCTTCCGGCATACAGGTACCCCATGACCGCAATTACTGCAGCAATAAGTAAAAGCTTTGCAATAATCTGAACTGCGCCCATATTGTCTGAAAGCCACATCGGCATATTATACCTGAATCTCAGGAAATATATCGGTACATTAAGAATATTTCCATCGCTTATGGCTACAGCCGCAACAACTATCAAAGGAAAAATATATGTATTGCAAATCCATCTGGCAAGTGCAGTAAACAGTATGCTGCCGAGCAGCTGCGAATAGCATAAAGCATATGCTTTAATAATAACTGTCAAGATACCTGTTCCATACCATGTTCCATTAATAATCCCACCATTGCGGAATAGCACTCCGCCGCTAATCCATGCTGTTGCAATTATTAATAACGTACACAATGCAGCATAGATTATAATGCATCCACACTCTGATCTCCAGATTACACGTCTGTCCTTCATCCTTATAATACGTGCAACAGCAAAATCATTGCGGGTTGCATACATATATGCCCATACTGCAGGTATTACTAATTTTCCATAGCATACGGGCTGCATGACAAGCAGCATTGCATCTAACTGGCACAGCCCCGTCATATCCCTGTTTTTCATTGAATATGTAATCCACATACACATCAGCATAATTGCAGCCACTGAATAAATATTTATATATTTCTTCATTCGCACCTCATTCTTATGACATCCGGATAAGTAGACAGTGTCATATTGTATTGACGGTTGCGAATCCTTGGAAAATCAGATTTTGCAAATGTTTGCCAATTTAATGATGCTGCCAGATAAATCCTTTTTGTCTCACCCATTTTAATATCTATGCCATCAGGATTAAGTAATGCAAGCATTGGATATTCCTCCCCATTGCTCCATGAACCAGACTGAAAACATATTCCTGATATCTTAGGGTTCTCTCTTTCTTCATTTCCATTGTATGTAACATCAAAACCTACGACCAAAAATGTTTCATCATCATCAATCTCATTACTCATTGTGATACTACCATAAGTCTGCTTAATATCACCATAAGTCTTAAACTCCTTGGTCTGCATACAAAACAGAAAATCTCCATATTGACATATTTCCCCCCTGTCATAAGTTATAATCCGAGGTTTTTTATAATTAAAATTTACATAACATACTCTTGCGGTATATAGTGCTATAAAAAACATAATACATACTAATAGCAGCTTCTTTTTATTCATATAAAGCATCTCCGTAAACATCTATATTATATCTGAATGTTTTCCTGAGCGAATGAGCAACACAAGCAACTCCACTGCCGCAATCACTCCAAAAGTTGTAATGATTATTGCCAAATCGTTTCTCATCATATAATTAAATCTCATGCTTAACCATAGTGATGCACTTTTATTTCCCAGAAATGAAAGAACAACAAATGAGCCATAATAGATTGAAAAAGGGACAGCCATAATTACAAATCCATTTGCAAATATATAAGATGCAGGGAAGCATAAACAATTCAGACAACCATACATTACAAAAGTCATAATTATAAAAACAGTAATATACAGAAGCGGTGCATTATAAAAAAGATCTGCAAGGATTTCATTATTTTTTAATGAGATCCAAAACAGCTCAGGTACTATTGTTTCAAATGGCAGAAAAAGCGCATTAATTATTATACTTAACAGAAAAGGAAATGCTGCAACAGCCCCACCTGACATAAACATAGCAATAAATTTTGACATATAATACTCTCTGCGTTTACACCTTATAAGCACATTCTCTACATATCTGCGTTTTTCATCATTATATAAAGATGCACCATATGGAAGAGCTGCCAGCAGCGGCAATATAGAATATAGTATTGTCCTGCATTGCGAATGATTGAATCCGATCCATGTATAGTATGCTCCTCGTATTCCATCTACCTTCCCTGTATATACCATTGAATACAAAAACGGATTACTAACATAACACACAGGAAGTACCTCTTGAACCGTATATAATATAACAATTACGAATTCTATACATATTACAGCAATCATAACCGGGTTAATGAATGCTCTTTTTAATTCACTAACCAATACTCTTTTCAAATCATTGCACCTCCAATTCAAGCTTAATATATCGTTGGTCATTGTCTGCCAGTATCCGTTCACCTCTTACTCCATACGTAGCTCGTATATACACAGAATCACTTTCAACTTCCTTATCCTGCACAAGAAATATCTGCTGGTAATGAGCAGCTTCGCCCGGTTTAAAATCAGGAATATATTTTAATTCATTAAATCTTTTATTTTCCGATGTTTCTTTGTATGTAATTGAATTTTTCTGTATCTTTGTATTATCGGTTGCCATACTATCTTTATCAATAAATATTACCTGAGTATTATTAGGAATAAGAATATTATCTTTTTCTCCAGAGTTTCTTACGCTTATATCTACAATTACATAATACCAATCTTTAAGTATTGTTCCTTCTCCATCAATCGTATCATACCCATATATATTTCTTGTTGACTCCTTAGCATCATATCCATCAGGAAGTTTCTTTGTTGCATAAGCAGCATCTACCATATATTCTAAATCCCTGTATAAAGTATCTTGTATCAGCGTCCAGGTATGCATTGGGACTATTTGTTCTTTTGGAATTTTTACCGTTATAATATCTCCAAATTGAGGATTCTTAAATTTTTTTCCATCTTCAACTATTTTGTTTTTACTCTGATCATCCAATGTACTGTTTTCACTATCTGTATTGATAATTTTTGCTGCCTCGGATGTATTATTATTTTTAATCCTTTCTGGGAACACAAATGTAACTCCTGCAAGAATAGCAAATATTAAGACTGCCATAATCGTTATCACTTTTTTCTTCATACCGTTCTCCTCACTATGGCAGTGCATAATAATTATACACTGCCAAATATTATTTTACATTAAGTTAGGATTGATGCCATGCATGAAATCAGTTATACAAATCCGGACTCCACCATCCCTCTGCATAGATAGTAGAATCATCCATTGCCTCACCTCTTAAGCATGCCTGACCAAGTCCATTTTCAATTATCCAGTTAGTAATCTGCTTTCTTTCTCCCGGAGCAAATTCCACTTCCTGTAGTTCAATATTTTCAATTATTCCTGCAGCGTCATCATAACCTACAACGCACATTCTTACATTAGATTCCCCACGCCAATACTGTGCCACACTATCTGATGAATTATCTTTTGATGCTGGTGCTGAATAGTCATACTGATATTCTCCACCATTAAAATAAAATCTGTAATTAAATGGGCTTGCCTCTCTTGCCGTTGCCTTAACTATTCCTGTAGTTCCTGTAATTGCCACTGCAGCAATAAGCAGACTGCCTGCTATGTGTCTAAAAATTGAATGTTTTTCATTATGTGCTCCTTCCCGCCCTTTTTCGGGCAGCTTATGAATTATTAATTTAACAATTGAAATGATTCACCTTCCTAAATGTACAGTCATGTCGGTAACTGTATTAAGCACAAAAAAGCTATGCCGACAATAGCTTAATTGCTTTTGCAATCATTTTCTCTATCAGCATAGCTTATTTTTATTTTTTTACAATAGGTTTAGCACAAACGGTACGTATTTAGCGCAAACGGGATGAAATGATACTTTTTCTGTGATTAAAACATTTTTTCTGTGCTATTTATGCACATTAAAATATGTATCAACGCGGCACGCATTATCCGAACAATGGAATTTAAACCTGCCATCATATTTTTCGGTAATCTCTTTTACGTTTGATAAGCCATATCCATGAAGCTTCTTATCATCCTTAGTAGTTACAGGCAGACCGTTCCTTATAACAGGTGCATCTGCACATGTATTAATCACGCAGATATGTACATTATCAGCTATCGGTTCAATCTGAAGCCTTACTTCCGGATTACTGCATTTTTCTGCGGCAGCTATTGCATTGTCCAGCATATTGGATAATACTATTGCAATATCAACCTCTTCGATTCCTGCAAGCGTGCCCCGTATTTTAATCGTCAGGCTTACATTATGCTCATCACAATACTTTTTATATTTGTATATCATGGCGTCTGCAAGTCTGTTGCCTGTATCAAATATCTTATCTGATTTTAAATCTATATCGACTATTTTCCTGATACTCTGCTTTGCAGCTTCGATATTACCTTCATCAAGTCTCAGCAGCACAGGGGCAAGCATGTTTTTAATGTCATGACGTATCTTTGCTGTCTGCTCATATTTGTCATTTACACTCTTTATTTCCAGCTTCTCATTCTCATAAGCTGCATTCTTCATCTTTTCGCTTATTAACTGTATACTGCTGTTAGTCAGTCTTATATACAATACATAGACGACAATATCTATGGCAACAAGTCCCACTATTGCCGCATATATGTCTGTAATAATCTCATCAGCTACCGCAAGCCGGTATACAATATTAAGCATAAATATTTCTGCCAGTACTGTTGCGGTCATTACGATATTGAGCGATATATATGTACCGTTAGTAACATATGCCTCATCTTTGATTTTTGTACGGATTATAAGCTCTGCAAACAGCACAAATATTAATTGGGCTGCAATCACAAGTACGATACGGCTCATACCAAACCGGGCGTATCCATTACTGTCATATGAAATCCATTCTTTAAATGCCCCCGTAAGCAGCACTGAAACCGTAGTTGCCTCTACAGATCTCATCTGCACAAGCAGCAATTTCTCCAAGACCTTTCCCTTGAGCAAAACAACCGCTAATATAAATTCAGCGGCATCAATGATACAGCCCGAAATCGTTCCGATATAATCGTACGCATTAATTACTGACATGCATACTGCATATAATACAGTCATAAGTAATATCTTTATTATCTGATTTGTGCGATTCTTAAATCCAAAATATCTTACGAAAAACTGGGTTACAAGTATACCTTCAATAAGATTTGCGCATATTTCAAATGCATAATTCATTTTAATCTCCATTTCCGTCACTCATGTTGTACCACATTTATGTACAGGTGCCCAGCCCCTTACATGATATCTTCGGAACCCTGTATTCTTAAAAAATCCTGTCTTATGTTATACGCATTATTTTTGCTTATTGGCAACTGCCTGTCATCCCATACACTGAGTGTAAGCGATGTTTTATCAAGCTTCCTGATATAATCGGTATTCACCAAAAAGCTCTTATGTACACGCAGGAACCTTTCTTTTGCAAGTATTCCGGCTACATTCTTTAACGTAACAGCCAACTGGTAATCACCACTAATGCAATGCAGCGTGACACTATGTCCCAAAGCCTCTGCATATACTATATCATCGGCATACTGTACCATGATGCCATCTTTAAGCTCAAATGTATATCTGTTATGTGTCTTCTTTTCCTGAAGATATCTGTCCATTACATTAATAAACCTCTTATGAAAATCTGTTTTCATAATGTAATCAAATACATGATATCTGAACACCTCAAACACGGCACCGTCATCTGAGGTAACAAACATCATATCAGGTCTTGTTCCCCTTATGTCACGTATTGCCTGGGCCAGTTCAAGTCCGTTTATACCAGGCATATCAATATCTATGAGGTACAAGTCAAAAGGCTCATTATCTGTAAGTACATCCTGCGGCACATTGTATTGTTTAAGTTCATATTTGCAGCCCCTTGCTGTCATATAATCTTCTATCTGTACCGCAAGATATCCAAGAAATTCTGTCTCGTCATCTACTGTCGCAATCCTAATCATTTTCTCCCCACTGCCGCCTGCACAAGGTGCTTTGCAAGAACTGCCGTAGTGACCGCTCCGACACCTCCCGGAACAGGAGTTGCCATTGATGCAATGCCATCAAGTGAATCATAATCAACATCTCCGCAAAGCCTGCCATTCCCGTCAACATTTATTCCAACATCGATAACAACAGCATCCTTACCGGCATATGCCCCGTCAAGCATCCTGGCACGTCCTGCTGCTGCCACAAGAATCTCAGCACGGCTACACTCTGCCTTAAGGTCTGCTGTCCTTGTATGGCATATTGTAACTGTTGCATTTTCTTTGACAAAAAGCATCGAAAGAGGCTTACCTACTACCATGCTACGTCCGACTACCGTAACACGTTTACCCTGCATCGGAATATTGTATGCCTTGAGCACCTCGATTACAGCCTCAGCCGTACATGGAGCAAAGCCTGTGCTGTCACCTGCAAATACCTTTGCAATATTCTCAGGTGATATTCCGTCAAGATCCTTCGCCGGGTCAATCATCTTCTCAATGTCCTTCTCGCAGATGTGCTTAGGCAGCGGACGCAGCATAAGAATGCCATCTATTGCCTTGTCTGCATTTATCTTTGCGAATTCCTCTTTAAACAGAGCATCACTTATATCCTCAGGAAATGTATACGACTGCACGTTAAGTCCGAATGAAGCCATCTTCTTCATTGCACCTTTTTCATAAGATATATCATCCGGTTTCTCGCCGACACGTATGATTGCAAGTGTCGGTATGTATCCGCCAAGCTCTGCGAGCCGGTTCTGTACCTGCTCCTTTATTGCTGCTGAAACTGCTGCTCCCTTTAATGCTTCCATAGTTGTACCTCTCTCCATCTAATATTTAATTATATCAACGCCTTAAGGACCTTATCGTAGATTCTGTCTGCCTGTCTGCTTCCTTCCTCAATCATCTTATTGGCGCTGTTATTGAGTTCCTCTGCTTTATTGCGGTCTTTCATTGACTTTGTGTTAATATACACATTCATTGCTGCTCCGAGAAGTGCGGCTCTTGTGCTCTGTACTGCCACTCCCACATCGCTTACAGCCATTCTGCTTCCAATATCTGCAAGTCTGTCAAGAATTGTAAGCATCTGCATTGATTTTTCCATAATCTGAAGAGGAACTGCGCTTGCCGCAAGAAGATTTGTCTCCATGACCTCAGCCTTGTATGCTTTCTGTTCCTCAGTCTCAGATGGAAGTGAATATGCTTTTGCAAGCGGTGCAAATACCTTTGCATCGTCATCTGCAAGTGTTGTAAATTCAGCCTGAAGCTTCACCATCTTCTCAAGATGTCCCTTAACCTCCGGCTCAGCCTCAGCATATTTTTTCTTACCTACAGTAAGATTGGCTACCATCTGTCCGAGTGCGTTGCCGACAGCACCGCACAGTGCAGATGCACCTCCGCCGCCCGGAACCGGCTCCTTTGATGAAAGTACGTCTAAGAAATCCTGAATCACCTGTTCTTTAATCATTGTATTACTCCTTTTTATTAATATGAATACTCAGCTTTTTTAAGGAAAAGCCCTCTTGCAGGGGCAAGCTGTCCGCTCATGCTTCTTGTGCCGCCGTTAAGCATGGCATCTATGTCTGCCGGGCTGAATCTGCCAAGTCCTGCATCAACTATCGTGCCTGCCATAATTCTTACCATGTTATACAAAAAACCGCTTCCGTGAAATTCCAGTTCAATTATTCCCGGCTCTTCACGATTCCACAGACATGAATAATCCTTATGTATATTTATACCATATACTGTCTTTACTGTATATGGCATAAGCTTCGCATCTGTACAAAATGCTTTAAAATCATGTTTTCCAATCATCCGCTGTGCCGCCTCACACATAAGCTTCACATCAGGTATTCCGTCAGGCTTCCATGAATATCTGCGCCTGAACGGATTGGCAGGCTCTGATGTCTCAATTCTGTAGACGTAGTATTTACCTGTTGCAGAATGTCTTGAATGAAAGTCAGGCGGTACTCTCTTAGTAAGATTAACCCTTATATCTTCGGGAAGCATGCTGTTAAGCTCCTCTGTAAAGTGCATCTCATCAAGCCTCTGTCTGCATCTGAAATTAGCCGTCTGCGCCAGTGCATGTACTCCCGCATCTGTCCGCCCCGAACCGATAAGCTTTGTCTTCTCACCGGTGCTCTTTATTATTGCATCCGTGAGTATCTGTTCAATTGTATTGTCTGTGTCATTAAGTCTCTGCCAGCCATTATATCTGCTGCCGTCATACTGTATCGTCAGTCTGTAATTATTCAAGTTTTACCACCTCACATACCGTAAGTACGCCTTCCCTAACGTGGAATCTTATGTCATATCCGCCATATTCCATTCCATAGCGCCTTGTCTCATCGTTCTGGTACTGCGGTCTCGGATCCTGCTTAAGAAGCTCCGTGACAGCCTGTCTCAGCCTTACCGGCAGCAGTTCCATAAGTTCATCCGGGAATACCACTTCAAGGCTGTAGCCGCTTACTCTGTCCGCAAATCCGCATACAGCATCCGGATGGCTGTCCGTATAGGTAATATACGGCTTTATATCATATATCGGCGTTCCGTCAAGAAGGTCAGCGCCCTGAACACGCAGGACAGGTCCGTATCTTTTATCAGTCTCAATTCCCAGCAGCTTTACACTCGATAATCCTATCGGGCTTGGCCTTACCGGTGACCTCGTTGCAAACACTCCCATCCGCTTATTGCCGCCAAGTCTTGGCGGATGAACCATCGGAGACCATGTGCTGTTATTATCTGCGCCGTTACCTGCGGGCAGCTTCGAGAATTCCCACAGCAGCCAGATATATGAATACTCCTCAAGTCCTCTGAAAGCATTAATATCCCTGTACTCAGGTTCAAATACTATAACCGACTCCGCGCTTGTAAGTCCGCTCTGTCTGGGTATACCGAATTTGGCTGTAAAATCATTGTGTATGTGTGCTATTGTTCTAATCATAATTAGCTTTTTCAATTCATCCAAAAACAACTCTC
>ERZ1106954.2001-NODE-2001-length-14597-cov-3.122267_pt1 | contig 14597 bp, 8 predicted proteins | sample MGYA00403678_ERZ1106954 | MGnify/ENA primary metagenome ERZ1106954 (study PRJEB35170, sample SAMEA104062445) | human gut metagenome | biome: human gut; feature: human-associated habitat; material: faeces | place: Denmark | collected 2012-08-20 ... | reverse complement strand
GGTCGATGAACTGGCCGGCAATCGCCGAACCGGCGGAGGAGCCGATAGAATTCATCGCACCCATCCACGCCATGCCCTCGGTCAAGCGAGAGGGCGGCACCAGATGCAACATGAGCTGGTTGCCGTTGATCCACGTCGGAGCCTGGCACACGCCGATGATCAGGTAGATGATCATAATCACCCACAGATGCTTGGCGAACAGGAACGTGCTGATGCCGATGTTCACCACGGCCAGACAGAAGTAGAAGCGCTTCCACAGGGCAATCGACCAGTTCTTCGCGCCGTACACCAAGGCGCCCATCAACGAGCTGATGGAGAAGCAGGCGAATACAAAGCCCGTGTACTGCTTCATATTCGACTCGGTGGCGAATGCGATGATCGAGATGCCCGTGGCCGACTGGAATGCGCCCAAACCGAACCAGGTGACGCACACCGCAATCAGACCCGGACCCCAAATGGACGCCTTCTTGCCCGAACGCGCATCGGCGACCGCCTGCTTAATGGCTGCGTTAATCGTGGCCTCATCGGTCACGCCTTCACGCTCAAGACGGCGGCGGGTCTCCTCGGCGGCGGTTTCCGCCTTCAGCGCCTCAGCCTTGGCGGCCTCGCGCTCACGGTATTCCTTGCGGGAGATGCCCTCGGCACGCGCCAGCGCGGTCTGCGACGGTGGCTCAGTGGTCAGCTCGGTCAGGAACATCAGCGCACCGATCACCACGCACATGCCGGTGAACGAGAACGCCAGCAAACCGGAGATCACGGCCAGCGTGGAGGCCAGCGGATTGCCGATCACCCACATGCATTCGTCGAGCACGCCGCATAGTGACAGCGCGCGGTTCGTGCGCTCCCGGTCACCCTTAAGAATCTTGGTCCAGCGCGCGCGGCTCATCGCGCCCCACGGCGGAATGGCGGCCAGGAACGGCGTCAGACAGTACAGCACCCATTCCGGCGCGCGGTTGGTAATCGCCGTCACCAGCGCGATGGCGGCCACAATCCAAACGATAATCGTCGGAATCGAGACCTGCCTCTGGCCGAACTTGTCGGTCAGCTTGCCTAGCAGCGGCGTGGCCACGGCCAGTGCAATCGCCTGAATGGCGGTGAGCATGCCGGCCAGCGAATAGTTGCCGTAATAATGCTGTACGGAAATGGTGATGGTCATGCCGACCATCGGGAATGGCATGCAGGCGATGACCGAGCCGATGGAATAACGGGCGGTATGCGGAATGCGCAGTAGTTCCGCATACCCACCAAAAACTTTGTGGCCTGCTTCCTTGATGCCGGCCAGAATGGCGCCCGAGTTCGAGTTGGACGAGTTATTGGACATAACAGCACTACGCTCCTTTCCGCTCCCGATTGGATGTTCCCCGCTGACGTGGCGTTGCCGGCGAAGCCCTCATCGAATGATGTGTTGTCCATGGTCGCGCAAAGTTTGCGTTGGATTTCCCTATTCGCATATTTGCGTCACGGATACTCTAATCGTTGGTTAGGGCGCGACACGCGGTAGATTGGAGATATTAAGACAACGTTCTCATGTTCTTCGGCGAACATCGCAAGATGCCCGTAGGAATAAAAAGAAAGGCGGCTCATGAGCGCAACCACCATCCACTTCGTTCGCCACGGCAAGGTCTACAACCCTGACCATCTGCTCTATGAGCGGCTGCCCGACTTCCATCTCTCCGATCTTGGCCGGCGTATGGCACAGGCCACCGCCGCCTATCTGGCCAATAGCCCTCAGACCAATACGATTTCCGCGGTGTATTCGTCTCCCCTGGACCGCACGCGCGAGACCGCCGACGCGATTCTTGACGCGTTGAATCCCGTGCGCGAGGCCCGAGGCGAAGCCCCGCTCATGCTCACCGCCGATGAGCGAGTGATTGAGGCCGGCAACGAGTTCCGCGGCAAGCGTATCGGCCATGGCGAAGGCGCGCTGTGGAAGAACGGCAATTGGAAACTGGTCACCAACCTGTACAAGCCGAGTTGGGGCGAATCCTATCAGCACATTGCGCAGCGCATGGATGATTTCGCACGCGAGAAGGTCGCCCAACACCCCGGCGAACAGATTGTGGTGGTCAGCCACGAATCGCCGATTTTCAGTTATCGCCATTATCTGGAGACCGGCCACCCCGAGCACTGGATGTTCCTGCGGCACACGGCGCTCGCCTCCGTGACCTCGGTGACGTACGACAACGAAACCGGCCGTGTGATGTCAATCACGTATGTCGACCCAGCAGCCAACGTCAAGTAACGGCACACTGGTGTTAGGACATTGGCTCCCCTCGGAGAGGGGAGCCAAGACGCACTACAATCGAGTGGTGGACGCGAAGGAGCATAGATGACCATTGAACTCAATCGTGAGGCAATCGCACAGGTCGCGGCATTGCCGGCGGTAACTGAGGCCGCCGAAGCCGGCTCGGCGCTTATCGGCCTGTGGCCGCTGACCGAAGCCATGCAAATGGACAATGACGCCAAGTACGCGGAGAATCTGCAGGTGCGCCTCACCCGCGCGTTCGCCCGCGTACTGACCGGCGAGGACGTCACCGTGCCCGACGCCGAATTCGTGTATGAGGGTGCCGATGAGATTCCCGGCCGTCCGCAGAACATCGTTGATGCGCTGCTTGCCGCCAATGACGCCTACGATACGATGGCCGGGTATTGCACATCCGGTGATGCGCGACTGGTCTTCGACGCCGCCGCGACGCTGGGCGTCCATTGGAGCGACTCCGTCGCGCACGCCGTCCGCGCCACGATAGCCGACGTGGAGTCGCAGATCGAAGCCGACGCCGTTCAGGGCCGCCTGGCCGCGTCCGGCGAACCCGAGGACGTCGCCGACCGTTTCGCCACCGCGCTCGCCGTATGCGATGCGTTGTTGGGCGTGGTGGCCGAAGACGCCGGCGCCGACGCCCGGGCTCGGGCGACCGCCGTGCTGCCGATTCTGCTGTATGTCAATGAGTTGCGCGAACAGTGCTCGATTCCGCGTATCTGCCTGACCGATTGGCAGATTTCAGGGCTTCTCGATGCCCGTGCCGGGTCCGGGGATGCCGGGACCCTGGCCGCCACCGCCGCATACATCGCCCCTTTGGCCCGCGACGAATGGACCAGGCATCATGACGATGTGCTTTGGGATCCGGGTGAGGCCAAGAGGAGGGCCAAGGAGGAGGACGAGAAGCGCAACAAGGAGGCTTTGGCCGCCAAGTTCGCCCACATCAAGGACGATCCGGGCAAGGAGGCCGTGGAGCTGTAGCCGGTGCCGGGCGTCGCGGGCGGCGTCGCGCGCCGCCGTCTTGCGATTGTTTTGCCATCGTTTTCGCCGCGGCGGTATCCTATGGGGTGAACAGTATCGTCCGTGCAATGGAAGTGGAAGATTTATGGACAACGATGTCAATCTGCGCACGCTTGTCAACGATGGCGGCAGCGCGGTAATCAGCGATTACGGAGCGCATCTGCTGCGCTGGGCCCCGGCAGGACAGCCGGATGTGGTGTGGACGCCGAGCACATGGCGCATCGAACCTGGCAAGCCGCTCGGCGGCGGGGTTCCGATCTGCTTTCCGTGGTTCGGGCCCGGATTCGCGCATGGCCGGCAGCTGGCGATTACGCCATCCCACGGATTCGCAAGGGTGCGCCGGTGGACGCTGGATGAGGAGGGGTTCACCGATGACCGGGTGCGGTATGTGATGGATTCCGAGCGTCTGACGGATGGCGAAGTGCCGTGGCTTGACGACGAGCCGGAGGCGCGCTTCCGCGCCACATACGACGTGCATGCCGCTGACACGCTGACGATGAGCCTGACCGTCGTCAATACCGGTGATGTTCCGATGTCGTATGAGGCCGCGCTGCATTCCTATCTGCATGTGGGAGATGTATCCGACGCCGGTCTGGTGGGTCTGCGGGGGGCGACGTATCTGGATGCCACCGAGACCGGTTTCCCGCCGCGATTGCAGGAGCCGGAGGCGGTGACGTTCGGCGAACGGCCGGTGGATCGCGTGTATTATTCGGATTCGTCCGTGCAGTTGCGCGACGCCGTTCTGGGCCGCGTGGTGTATATCGTCAAATCCGGCTCGCCGCAGACCGTGGTATGGAACCCGGGCAAGGAAGGGGACCATATGCGTTGCGCCAGACCGGGCGAATGGCGTGGTTTTGTGGCGGTGGAGGCGGCGGCATGCCGCGACCGCGGTGTGACGTTGGCGCCGGGGGAGTCGCATACGCTTTCCCAGACGTTGTCGGTGGAGACGCTTGACGTGTGATGATGCACGGCGGCGCGGCATGCCGCCGCCGATGACGGTGAGGCCCCGTTCGTCTCGAGCGGGCCTCACCGTTGATGCACGTCGCTTCAGCGGGTTTCGCCGGAGTCCGGGCCGGCGTTCTCGTGTTCGGGCGGCACCTGGCCGTATTGCGGGGCCGGTGCGTATTGTGGAGTCTGCCCGTATTGCTGTGGGTTCTGCCCATACTGCTGGTTCTGCCCGTATTGTGGGTTCTGCCCATACGTGGGGACGGTCTGGCCGAAGTCTTGGGCGGGGGTGCCGGGAGCCGGGAATCCCGGGGCGGCGGAGGCGCCGTACGGCATACCGTAGGCGTTTTGGGGTGCGGCGCCGATCGCCGCGTCGTCGTCGAACCGTGCGCCTTCCGGCTTGGAGGGCAGGGCCATGAACACAATGCCGGTGACCGCGCTGGCCAGCATGATCAATCCGCCGATGGCCAACGCGCCGAAGCCGCCGGTTGCCAGAGCCTCATAGCCGTAGCCATAACCGTAATCGTAGTTGTGGCCGATGGCGCCGATGGCGCCATACAACGCCGCGCCGCCGCCGACGATCATGATGAGCAGTCCCAGAGTCATCATGCCGCAGAAGACGGCGACCCACCAGCCGGGCTTGTTCGTATCGTGCAGGCGGCGGACGGCGAGCGCCAGGCCGGGGACGACGATGGCCAGGTTCCACAGGCTGGTGAGGAAGTCCAGCCTGCCGTCCGTGACGTCGCCGAGCAGGGACAGCAGGGCGTTGATGATGACGGCGGCCAGCGTCCACCACCAGAATTCACTGCGGGAGGCGCGTCCCCTGAACACCGTGTATTTCTGCCAGAAGCGGAGGAAGGCTTCGGAGAAGGGGCATCCGTAGTACGGATTGTTCAGCGGCACCGCGCCGGTGGGGGCCGCGTACTGGTTGTAGGTGGGGGGAACCTGTCCGTAGGCGGGGGACGGCTGGGCATAGGGATTGGCGTTCGGAGCGGACTGGCCGTAGGACTGGCCATACTCCTGCTGGCCGTAGATGGGCTGGCCGTAGGGTTGCTGCTGCGCCGCTGACGCTGGGGCGGCGAAACGACCGTGATCCTGCCCCGCAGGCGTCGCGGTGGGGGCTCCATATTCGGGCGTGCCTGAGTGGTGTTGGATAGGGCCGCCGTTAGGCGTGGGCGTGGGTGGTGCGGGCGCGTTGCTGGGATCGGTCATTGATTCCCCTTTCATAAGACGATTGCGTCCCTCCATTCTCTCATTGAGCGGGCGCGGCGTTCAACATCCACGCCGAATGGTGTTCCGTCGGCGCTCTTCATCATTCCCATGCTGCAACTTGGCCGCTTGCCCATCCAAACGATGCTGCGATGCGGAACAGGAAACGATTGCGATCAGCAGAATGGTGGGTTCTCGTGGTGGTTGCAACATCTGATCTACCGCAAGGAGTATCAGGTGTTGCAACGTTCACTAGAACTCGCCACCCCGTCGCTTCGTACCTAAGGATAGCCGTTCCCTCACATTCCGACGAAGCGATCGAAGTATTGGCGGAACCGTTCGACGACTCGGCTCTTCATCAGCTCGTACGCGTTGCTCGGCGCGACACAGGGGGCAGCATCGACACTATTCTGGTGCCGTCCGTGTCGACATAGCCTTCCTTGAAGCAGTCGATGATGAACTGCTCGGCCAGTCCCGTCTTCAGGTGCTCCTCGCTGACAATGCGCTCGAACTCCTCCTGCTTCTTGCGGACGATGTATTCCTTCCAGTCGCGCTGCACGTCCGCGCCTGAGGACAGGGACCCGACGAACGAGTCGATGAGGTCCTTTTTGCTGCGCAGGTCGGGCGAAGACATGATGGTGCGGCTGATGTCCGCGAGGATCGACTTGTCCTCCATATGCCCGTCATGGTATTTGGCTACGAGTTCGAGGATGTAATCGATGTTCACCTCGATCTGTTTTACCAGTTCGGCTTCGAAGACAACGTCGTCGTTGATGATCTCCTTGTCGGCTTCCTCATGCGAACGCCGCTGTTGGTAGAGATCGATGTACAGGCTCTGGTAGTCCTGCAGGTCGCGCAGACTCAGCACATCATCATTGGAGAAATCGTCGAAAGCCTGCAGGATGTTGCGCAGCCGCAGAATCGAGCCGAACAGGGTGAGGAAATCCTTCTGCGCCTGTTCTCCGACGATTTCCTCGCCCAAGGGGAACCGCTTAAGCAGCTGCGAGACCTTCTCGGTGTATGCAGCGAGATATTCCGCATATGGCTTAAGCACCACCGTGCCCTTGGCGTCCTTGTCCCCGAACAGAGCCAAGGCGTCATCCACCTCCTGCCGCAGATCACGGAAACAGACGATGTTGCCAAAGGTCTTCACCGAGTTCAGGATGCGGTTGGTGCGGCTGAACGCCTGCATCAGGCCATGCTGCTTCAGGTTCTTGTCCACCCACAGGGTGTTGAGCGTCGTGGCGTCGAAACCGGTGAGCAACATGTTCACTACGATGGCCATATCCAGATCGCGGTTCTTGAGCCTGAGGCACAAATCCTTGTAGTAGTTCTCGAACTGGTCGGAGGCCGTGCTGAAGCTGCTGCCGAACATTCGGTTGTAATCGCAGATCGCGGCATCGAGGAAATCCCGCGATGACTGGTCAAGGCCAGCGGTCTCGAAGTCCTCATCATCAATGAAGCCCTGCTCGCCGGGGTCGGCCTCGTTCGGCGCGAAACTGTAGATCAAGGCGATTTTCAGCGGTTCCCCGCCGCGCTCGGCCTGCAGGCATTGGAACTCGGCGTAATACTGCTTGGCCATGCCGATGGAATCAGCCGCAAACAGCGAATTGAAGCCGCGGACGCGCCGGTCCTTGAGTATGTAGCTGGATTGCCGCTTGGTTTTCTGGTCGAAATGGTCGAGCACATACGACGCGACCGCGCTCACGCGCCGCGGGTCGCTCAGCGCCTTGGCCGCGTCGATGCCGTACACCTGCTCGTCCCTGATGCCTTCCTTACGGCGCACCGTATCCACGTAGCCGATGCGGAACGGCAGCACGTTGCCGTCCTTGATCGCATCTACCACCGTGTATGAGTGCAGACAGTCGCCGAACGCCTGTCCGGTGGTGCGCAGGTCGGGGGAGCCACCGGTTTTCGCGTTCACGGCGAAGATGGGAGTACCGGTGAACCCGAACAGATGATAGTTCTTGAAATGCTTGGTGATGGCGGTATGCATCTCTCCGAACTGGCTGCGATGACATTCGTCGAAAATCAGCACCACATGCTGCGCGTAGACATCGTGCTTGGGATTGCCGCGGATAAATGAGGAAAGCTTCTGAATCGTGGTGACGATGATCTTCGCGTCGGGGCTGGCAAGCTGGTCGGCAAGCACCTTGGTGCTCTTGTTGGAGTTGACCGCGCCCTTTTTGAAGCGTTCATATTCCTTGATGGTCTGGTAGTCGAGGTCCTTGCGGTCCACGACGAACAGCACCTTGTCGACGCCGTCCATGTTGCTGGCGAGCTGCGCCGTCTTGAAGCTGGTCAGCGTCTTGCCGCTGCCTGTGGTATGCCACACGTATCCACCCGCCTCGGGCGTGCCGAGTTTCTTCGGATCGTATTCGCTGATGAGAATGCGGTTGAGGATGCGTTCGGTGGCCGCGATCTGGTATGGGCGCATCACCAGCAGGTCATGCTCAGCGGTGAACACGCAATATCGTGTCAGGATATTGAGCAGTGTATGCCGGGCGAGGAAGGTCCTAGCGAAACCCGTCAGGTCGGCGATGACATGGTTGCGCCCGTCGGCCCACCAGCTGGTGAACTCGAAACTGTCGGAGCTCTTCTGCGAACGGCCGGCTGCGGGACGGCCTTCCATTTCATGGATGTGCTTGAAGCGCGTGGTGTTGCTGTAGTACTTGGTGTGCGTGCCGTTCGAGATGATGAAGATCTGGGCGTACTCATAGAGTCCCGATCCGGCCCAGAAGCTGTCACGCTGGTAACGGTTGATCTGGTTGAACGCCTCCTTGATCGCCACGCCCCGCCGCTTCAATTCGATTTGCACCAACGGCAGGCCGTTGACCAAAATCGTCACATCATACCGGGTCGGATGGCTGCCGCCCTCCTCCTCGAACTGGTGAAGCACCTGGAGACGGTTGCTGTGAACATGCACCTTGTCGATGAGACGAATGTTCTTCGTCGTACCATCATCACGGTTCAGGATCTGGATGTTGTCTTCCTGGATCAGCCGGGTCTTGTCCTCGATGCCCGCCGTCGAAGAGGCGATGACCTCGTGGAAGAAATGCGACCACTCATTGTCGGTGAACCGGACATCGTTCAGCTTCTCAAGCTGGGTGCGCAGGTTTGCGATCAGTTCGGATTCCGTATGCGCGGAAAATCGTTCATAGCCTTGGGATTCAAGGATCCGCAGCAGCTCCTCCTCCAGATCCGCTTCGCTTTGGTACGCGGTCTCACGGCCGTGGCTAGGCTCGTATTCGGCCACCACGGTGCTTTCCGCGCCCTCGGCCACGAGCTTGTACGACTTGCCACCATCCGGCAGATCCATATCCGACCGCTCCGTCATCATGGGCTCCTTCTTCATCCGTATTTATCCGCCATCCTACTCAAAGGAATTCGGATTCCGCAGCGCATATGGGATTCCTGGATCCTGCGGCTTATTCCCAATGCAGGGCCGTCCTGATTCCAGAGGCGTATGCCTCATTCGAGTCGAGGAAGCGACGAATCACCATGGCGTAGCCATCGTCGCCCTCGATATTCCGCACAAGATACATGAGCGCAAGCAGCGACGACGCCACGGATTTCTCGCCGTATTCGAAATCAGCGAACGCGGTTTTCATGTCACGCGTCATAGGCGACGGGATGACCATCTCCCGATGCCACAGTCTGGCATGATGCGAGCACAGATTGCGCAGATAAACCATGGCATGCACGACCTCCGAGGAAGTCCGCAGATTGGTGCGTAATCCGACTGATCTGTACAATTCCCTGAGCGCCTTGGCATCCGTGTGCAGGGAAAGCATTCGGGAAAGCGTATCGAACGGGAACGTCTCGACGGCCGCCCACACGGGCACCGGTCCGCCTTTGCGCCGGTAATGCCGCATGCATACCTCGTTGGACATCTTCATCCATTTGTCCATGTTGCGCAGCAGATTGTCACGCAACAGTTCGCCGCGTTTGCTGCGCACATCCTGATAGGATTCGGGATCCATATACGTGTAGGCGTTGCCGTCTGACGCCAGCAGGTATGCGATTCTCGAACGCAGGGTGAGTTCCACTTTCGCGGTGCCTTTGAGGATGATGTTGCGCAGCTTCTCGTCCATCGCATAGGGAACAAGGAAATCAACGTCCCGAGTGCCCGGCCTGTACCTGTTGTCGCCGGCCGCTGGGTTGACTTGAAAGGAACGGAAGTATCCCGAGAGACGGTAATAGTTGCAGTCGAAGAGCACCTGCCGCAGCTCTGCTTCATCCGTGATCACCAGGCCTCGCTCCGACATCAGGGCGATCATCTGGTCGATGGTCTTCGCGGGCTTGGATTCCGCCCCGATATGAGAAGAGCCCCCTGGTTTGAGCACTGTGAGTAGGCTTAGGGAGCTGCTGTTATCTGCCATGTTAGTCGTGTCCTCACATTTTGAAAAGTCTGCGGCGCGTCCCAACCATGCTATGCATCCCTATGGTCCGGCAGCCGACCATACACCACTCAACTGTCCCTATGATGGAACGTCACGCGGCGAGCTCATCGAATGACAGCAAACGGTCGCGGTAATACTCGTACTGCTTATGCCGGGCCTCGATCTCGGCGGGCAGGCCGGAACTCAAATCATTGGTGAGCTTGTCAAAACGATCCAGGATGGAGACAATGCGCTGCTGCTCCTCAAAGGGCGGCACGAGGATTCGCAAACCAGCGAGTTCGCTTTTATTAATCGCCGGGGTTCCACCTTCGTGCACAAGGCCTAGGATGTCAGCCTTGTGGGAGCATAGATAGTAATAAACATACTTAATCATGACATCGGAGTGCTTAGAACGCATGACATAGCACAACGGCCCACACCAAAAACGACTCGCCTGATAAGCAACAAAGCCCATGCCTCCCTGCCCCCGGGAAGGAGTTGTTACGCAGTCTCCTTCCTCGCTCCATTCATTGACGAAACCAGACATGGATGTTCCCGCATTGACATAGGGATATTCCCCAAATTCGCCCGCAGTACCATTTTTCCGGCCAACACTTATCTTGCAGAGTTCTCCCAAACTAGCAATTAGGACTCTCTCGAATTTGAGCAGTTCATCACGGTAATGGGTATACTGCTTCCTCCGCGCCTCCAGCTCCGCCTCCAGCTCCGCCTCCAGCGAGCTGAACGAATCCAGAATCCGAACAATCTCCTCCTGCACTGGCAATGGAGGGACGGGAACATGGATTTTGGCCATTGCATCGCCATTTACACGTAGCACTTTTGTACCAGTTATATATTTCTTTTTCTGTGACTGGAACAGCTCCGATTGGAAGCAATAAGATATATATTTTGGATTTTGATGATGCCGGAAAATATAGGCGTCACCGCTAATAGCAATCGGCTCTTCGCCTAGCCATGCGCATGCCTTACAAACATCTTCTTCGTTTTCACTTGTCGTAGCTATAACCAGATCGCCTTTATATGCTTTCTTTCGTTTTTCAGCCAAGTTTGGGTCAATGAATGACTTCGTATGATCAGCAAATAAGCCATAATAGGTATAAATCTGTCCATAATGGATGCACCCGAATCCAGAATCTTGAAAATCCCTCTTCTGAATGCCATTACCTCGAATAAACTCACCTATTTCGCCCAACGTTTGGTGTTTCACCCCATCAGGACAATATTCCGCGATCAAATCGTCAATCCTGCTCATGTTCATGCTCCCGATACTGGCTGAAGGATAGTTCCATGTACTGTTTCCTCATTCTGTATTCCGAGGACTCTGGGTACGTTAAGTCCTTGCCTATACGCGCAATAGGACTGAAATAGCATCCGTATGCTTCCAGCACTGGCGAATAGTCAGATGACACGGCGCAAGCAACAGAATTTCGGTTCCTTCCGCCATTCAGCGATAATCGGACTTCGCGAAGTGCTAACTTATTGAATCCTTTTTCATAAAAAAGGTAATTCTCCCCACCGGCGCGGGCATGGGACTTATAGACAAGACAATCAGGATCCTGGGCCTTGATCATCCTAAGCAATTCCAATTCAGCTTTGTTTAGCGGCGCAGCGTTATCGACCTTGTCGATTATCGCTTGTATCTCGAGATTACGAGCATCCACAAGAACCAATGGTTCTTGATCCATCAAGGTAGGCCATGTGCTGGTCGCATCATCGTACGCTTTGAACAGAATCACATCAGACGAAGCGCCGTGTTTTCTAATTTCAGCTTTTGCTGTTTCCGCACTGCTCGACCAATAAGACAAGCGCTGATTGCCGAATACGCTACTATAGCGCCCACCGGAAGGCAATCTCAGATTCCCCGCATGCAATTCGCTAACTGTTTTCCCGTACATCGAGTGACTGAATTCAACGCAGCGATAGAAGTCGAACTCTTGACTGCATGCCACAGGGATTTCGGGAAGATACTGTGTCCTACCAAAATAGCCCTGTGCCTGAAACACTTCAACCACTTCAGCTCTCCAAATCCGCGATGATGGCGTCGATCTGGGTGCGGAGTTCGTTCTCTCGTGCCACGATGTCGGAGATCTGCCGGTTGAGTGCGGCGATGTCGATCTTCTCTCTCGTGTCTTTGGGCTGCACATAGCCGCTGACCGACAACACGTAATCGTTCTTGCGGATATCCTCAAGAGAGGCAACGGCGGAGAAATGCTCAACCGGTTCACGTTTCACATAGGCATCCATGATGGCGGCGATGTCGTCGGGTGAAAGCTGGTTCTGGTTACCGACGTGCACGAACCGTTCCGACGCATCGATGAACAGCACACTGTCATCGGTTTTCGATTTTTTGAGCACGATAATGCAGGTGGCGATGGAGGTGCCGAAGAACAGGTTCGGCGGCAGCTGAATCACCGCGTCGATGAAGTTGCCCTCCAGCAGATATTTGCGGATCTTCTGCTCCTTGCCACCGCGATAGAGCACGCCGGGAAACTCGACGATGGCCGCGGTGCCGTCGGCCGCCAGCCAGGAGAGCATGTGCATGGTGAACGCCAGATCGGCCTTCGACTTCGGCGCAAGCACGCCAGCCGGAGAAAATCGTGGATCGTTGATGAGCGTGGGGTTGTCATCACCCTCCCACTTGGTGGAGTAGGGCGGGTTGGACACGATCACCTCGAACGGTTCGTCGTCCCAGTGCTGGGGATTGATCAGCGTGTCACCGTAGGCAATGTTGAAATGGTCGTAGTTCACATCGTGCAGGAACATGTTGATGCGGCACAGGTTGTACGTGGTCAGGTTCTTCTCCTGGCCGAAAAACCCTTGCCGGACTTTATCCTTGCCCAGCACCTTGATAGATTGCAGCAGCAGGGAACCAGAACCGCACGCCGGGTCGTAGACCTTGTTCACTTCGCTCTTGCCGTGGGTGGCGATGCGGGTCAGCAGCTCGCTGACCTCCTGCGGTGTGAAGAACTCGCCACCGGACTTGCCGGCGTTCGCCGCGTACATGGTCATCAAATACTCATACGCGTCACCGAACGCATCAATTGTGTTGTCCGCAAAGCTCTCCGTGCCCAAGTCCAGATTACCGATGGCGTTGAGCACCTTCACCAATTTAGCGTTACGTTCCACCACGGTATCGCCGAGCTTGCGGCTGTTCAGGTCCAAATCGTCGAACAGACCGCGCAGACTGGATTCCGAGCGGGAGCCGATGGCTGAACCCTCGATATTCTTGAACACCCGCTGCAGCGTCTCGTTCAGGTTCTCGTCCGCATCGGCACATCTGCGCACGTTGGCGAACAAATCGGACGGGAGGATGAAATAGCCCTTTTCCTCCACCATCGACTTACGCACCTGCTCGGCCGTGGCATCGTCCAGCTTGGCGTAGTCGAAATCCACATCGCCGGCCTGGTGCTCGTACCCGTTGAGGTAAGAGGTGATGTCTTCGGAGATGAACCTGTAGAACAGGAACCCCAACACATACTGCTTGAAGTCCCAACCGTCCACCGAGCCACGCAGCACATTGGCGATATTCCAAATCGCCTTATGCAATTCCGCGCGCTGCGCGCCGCTATTCGTCATGTCATGCCTTCTTTAAAATCGTAAAGTATAACCCCCAACGATACCAAGTGTGCAGGTTCACACACCGGTCGCGTTGTCTCAATGAAAGCGCGACGACTCCGCCGAGGTTGCGATACTGGCGGTTCGCCACGGAACACCGTCGCGTCCGGCGCGCGCGGCACAATAGGGGATTATGACTGATGCTGAAAACACCAAACCCGAACTGCCCAAGAACGTTCGTGTTCGCTTCTGCCCGTCGCCGACCGGAACCCCGCATGTCGGCATGATTCGTACCGCCCTGTTCAACTGGGCGGAAGCTCGCGCCACCGGCGGCACGCTGATCTTCCGTATCGAAGACACCGACGCCGTGCGCGACTCCGAAGAAAGCTACAACCAGATCCTCGAATCCCTGCGTTGGCTGGGTATCGACTGGGACGAGGGCATCGATGTGGGTGGCCCTCACGGCCCGTACCGCCAGTCCGAGCGTACCGCCATCTACAAGGATGTTGCCGCCAAGCTGCTCGAAGCCGGCTACGCCTACGAGTCCTTCTCCACTCCTGAGGAAATCAAGGAGCGCAACCTTGCCGCCGGCCGTCCGGCCGAGTTCGGCTACGATGGCTACGACCGCAACCTGACCGATGAACAGAAGGCCGCCTTCCGCGCCGAGGGCCGCAAGCCTGCGCTACGTATCAAGATGCCTGATGAAGACATCGCCTTTGACGATCTGATTCGTGGCACCATCGAGTTCAAGGCCGGCTCCGTGCCGGACTACGTGATCGTGCGCCCGAACGGCGACCCACTGTACACGCTGACCAACCCGGTCGACGACGCGATGATGGAAGTCAACGTCGTGCTGCGTGGCGAGGACCTCCTGAGCTCCACCCCGCGCCAGATCGTGCTCTACCGTTACCTTATGGAACTCGGCATCGCCAAGGAGATGCCGCTGTTCGGCCACATGCCGTACGTGATGGGTCAGGGCAACAAGAAGCTGTCCAAGCGCGATCCGGAATCCAACCTGTTCAACCACCGCGACAACGGCTTCATCCGCGAGGGCCTGCTCAACTACCTGGCCCTGCTCGGCTGGTCGATCGCGCCGGATCGCGACGTGTTCTCCATGGACGAGATGGTCGAGAAGTTCGATGTGCGCGACGTCAAGGCCAACCCGGCCCGTTTCGACATCGACAAGGCCATCTCCATCAACGCCGAGC
>ERZ1106954.1994-NODE-1994-length-14638-cov-4.493451_pt1 | contig 14638 bp, 8 predicted proteins | sample MGYA00403678_ERZ1106954 | MGnify/ENA primary metagenome ERZ1106954 (study PRJEB35170, sample SAMEA104062445) | human gut metagenome | biome: human gut; feature: human-associated habitat; material: faeces | place: Denmark | collected 2012-08-20 ... | reverse complement strand
TCTGCCCGAGGCCAAGCCCGTGCTGATGGAGCCCATCGGCGAGCTGAAGGTCACCGTGCCCGACAACTTCGTGGGCGACGTTATGGGCGATCTGAACAAGCGCCGCGGCCGCGTGATGGGCATGAACCCCACCGGCGACGGTGAGACCGTGCTGGAGGCCGAGGTGCCCATGGCCGAGATGATGAGCTACGCCATCGACCTGCGCTCCATGACCCAGTCCCGCGGCACCTTCACCTTCACCTTCGTCCGCTACGAGGACTGCCCCGCCGCGGCGCAGGAGAAGGCCATCGCCGCTGCCAAGGCTCTGGCCGAGGCCGAGTAAACCCTCTAAGAAGCAAAAAAACATCCGTCCGAGAGGACGGATGTTTTTTGCTTTATGGCAGGAGAAGCGGCGTGAGCCGCCGTCTCCCGCGATTTTTACTGCAGCGCCGTCAGCACCTTCTGGGGAAAGGGGTAATTCCGCTGGACAAAGGTGATCTCCGCGCCCAGGGAGGCGTCCGCCTCCAGCATGGCTACCCGGACGGTGCCCATACAGGTGACGCGGATGCTGCGCAGATAGCCGCTCCGCACCTCCAGCACCACCTCGCCGCCGGTGAGGGAGGCATGCTGGGACTGGATGTCCGGTGCGATGGCAGCGGCGAAGTCCGCCGCACCCGCCTCATCCAGCGTCAGGGTATAGACGTCCGACTTGTCAGAGCGGGTGCAGGCGGCGTTGCCGCTGAGCACCAGCTGATAAGCCAGCTCAACGAGCTGCGACTGCTCCGTGGTGTGATCCCCCACGGTAAGGGCGCACCCCTCCGCGTCGCACAGCTTATCGCCGGAGAAGTACAGCGTCAGCCCGCCCCGCCGCACGCAGGAGAAGTCCTGCCCGTTTACGGTGCGGCGGTCGTACTGCACCGTGTCCCGCAGCACCAGCGGGCCGCAGTCCGCCGTCAGCGTCAGGTCGGCGGCCAGCACATCACTCTTGCGCAGGGAGGCCCACGCCCGCAGCAGGCGGAGAGCATCCCCGGTGGGGAGCGTCTCCTCCGGCTTGCCGCCATCGGCGATGGCGTCCGTCACCGCCTGGGGTACGGCAGGCGCGTCCGCCGTGTCCGCCGGCAGGAAGTCCACCCAGATGGACAGCGCGTCCTCCTCCGGACCGGCGGTAAGCGCCAGCGAGACGGCGCAGCCGTCCTCCGTGGTCAGCGCCATGGTCAGGGTGGAGATGCCCGCCGTGTCCACAGCACCCTCCGGAAGCAGTGCCAGCAGTCCCGCGGTGGCGGTCTCGTCCAGCGTCATGGTGTAGACGCCGCCGTCATCGGCCTTTTCATAGTCCACATGGGCCTTGCGGAACAGCGCCGCCGCCTGGGACGGGGACAGGGCGCCCTCCTGACGGAAGGCGCGGCCGTTCTCCAGATACACCGTGCCGTTGACGCAGTAGACGCTGACGCCCTCCCACGTCACGGTGGTGACAGCGGTGCCGTCCACCTTTTCGCGGTACACATCCGCCCTGTAGGAGGCGCTGCCGCTGTCCACATGGACGGTCATGGCGCCCGGCTCGGCCCGCAGCGCCGTTGTCAGCAGGCGGCAGGCCCGGAGACCGCTGCCCAGTCCGGTAACGGTGAGGATCACCGCCATGGCGGCGGCAATGCCTGCTGCTATGCTCACCGGGATCCACCAGCGGCGCTTTTTCGGCTGGGATGGAGACGGCTTCCCGCCGGATGCCGCAGCGGCCTCCGGCTCAGGCACTTCCGCCCCGTCCATCGCTGCCGCAGGCACCTCCGCCGTCTCCGGCAGCGCCGCCCTGGCGGCCTTTTTCCGCCGCCGCAGGCGGAGGAGCAGTAAGGTCAATACCACAGCGGCACACAGTCCAGCCGCTGCCGCAGCTATCCACCACACCGGTGTGGAGGTCACGGCGGCGAACATGGGGCTGCGTCCCGCCACCGCGAAGGTCATGTAGCTGCCTACGCTGCCGCAGTCCGCCTCCTGCCAGCCGCTGCCGTCGTTGACGTAGAGCTTCAGGCCCACCGCGCCCTCCGGCGGCAGATAGCGCAGGGTGTGCCGGTCCTGCCCGTCGTCGGGCAGGGACACCTGCCATTGCTCCAGCACCTGCCGGTTCACGGCGGCGGGCGGCAGACTGCCCTCCCACCAGTAGGCCCACCAACCGGCCAGCGCGCCGCCCTCCGTGATGTGGAACACCTCCGGCGTCAGCTCGCGGGCGGTGGCGATCAGGCTGTTGTCGTCGTTGAACAGACCCTCCGCCAGAATGACGGAGCGCCCGTCCTCCCGGCTCTGCTGGGAGGCCAGCGCGGGCATGTAGGCGTCGTATACGGCGGTGACCACCGTGTCGAACCGCAGCTCACGCAGGTCGCTGCGGTCCCAGTGGGCGTAGGTGCCCTCCCTGGCCGGCAGGGCCGGGAACACGCCGCTGTCAAAGGAGTCGCCGTAGTCGAAGCTGCGGCTGCTGACCACCGTGCCGTCTACCACGAAGGACAGGGTGAACCGCTTCATGCCGTCGGGCACGGCGGCGTTTTCCGCCATGGCGGCAAATGCCGCCGGCTCCGCCCGGCCGCCGAAGCTCTGGCGGTTGATGCCCGCCAGCGTGTCGGACACGAAATAATTCCGCTCAAACGTCCCGGCATCGCTGCCGGACACAGCGCCCTCGTACTGCTGGCAGGCGGTGATATCCACCAGCGACCAGCAGTCCGCCACGGTGCTGGCGCCGCCGTCGGATTTCTCCGCCGTACCGGCGCCCACGATGCCGCCCACATACTGCTTGCCGCTGAGGGCGCACTTGGCATAGCTGCTGCGGACGGTGGCGGCGGTGATGCCGGCGATGCCGCCCACATAGCTGCCGCTCTCGCTGTCGATACTGCCGAAGCTCTCGCAGCCGGTGATAAAGCCCAGATCCATGCGCCCGGCGATGCCGCCCACGTTGCTGCGCTTGGCGGTGACCGCCCCGGTGTTGACGCACCGCTGCACGATGGCCTTGTACTCATACTGGCGGCGGTAGCTGCCGCTGAGGTCGGCGCTGACATCGTCCTCCGGGTCCAGACCGTACTCCACGGCCATGGATCCGGCAATGCCGCCGGTGTTGCTGTCGCCGTCCACGGTGCCGCTGCTGCGGCAGTCGGAGGTCTTGCCCAGCGTCACGCTGTCCACGTTGACCTCTGACGTGTCGGAGATGATGGAGGAGGGATCGCTGGCGGCGCTGAGGGCGGCCAGCATGGTGTTGGACAGCCGGTTGAACTGCTCGTTGACGGCGCGGAGGTCCTCCGCTACCGCGTCCGCCGAGCCGGAGGCCGCGCTGTTCAGATCGTCCAGCCGCTGGCCAAAGCCGTGGATGACAGCCGCCAGATCCCCGGGATCGGAGACGTTGTCCCGGAGGTAGTCGTTCATATCGCTGAGCTGGCCGGAGATGTCGCCGGAGCCGTCCCGGGCGTCGTTGACAGCCTGATCCGTCAGCTGCCGCAGCTCGTAGAGCTGCCGGTTCATCTCCGACAGATAGTCGGTGTCGTCCATCCGGATGTACGGCTCGATCTGCCCGACGATGCCGCCCACGTCCTTGCGGCCGCAGACCGCACCGTCATTGGCGCACTGCCGCAGCTGACCGCAGCTGCGGCCCGCGATGCCGCCGGTGTTGTAGCCGATGTGCTGATAGCCCACGGCCCCGTGGTTCACGCAGTCCGAGATGGTCCCGGCGGAGTATCCGGCGATGCCGCCGGTGTCCGTGACGGAGGTGCCGGCGTTCAGGCGGCTCAGAGCGGACAGATCCATGGTCAGCGCCTGTGTCAGGTCGTCCAGGTCGATACGGGGGTCTGTGCTGGCCACGTTGACGAAGGCGCTGTTCTCGCAGGAGGCCAGCAGCCCCTCGTTGTACCCGGCGATGCCGCCGGTCATGACCTCGCCTGCCGCCGCGCCGCTGGCCTGACAGTGCAGGATGCTGCCGGCGGCCATGTTGGCGCCGGCGATGCCGCCGATGTTGGCCTTGCCGGACACGGTGCCGGTAAAGCTGCAGTCCTCAATGGTGCCCCGGTTCTCGCCGGCGATGCCGCCTGCGTTCCGGGCGTCGCCCTCCGGCGTCACCGCACCCTCGGCGCGGAGATCGCGGATGACGCCGCCCTCCTGCACCACACCGAACAGGCCGGCGGGGGACAGACTGCCGGAGATGCGGATGCCCCGGATGGCGTGGCCCTGCCCGTCAAACACGCCGCCGAAGGAGGGAATGGGCAGGAACGACCCATCCTCCAGAGACAGATCGCTGTCCAGTATCACCGTCTTGCCCCGGGACCAGGTGTCCAGCGCACACTGCTGGGCCAGATCAGCCAAATCGGCCTCGCTGGCAATGTGGATGGCGTCCGACACCGGGGCGGCGTAGCTCCGGGTCAGGGGCAGGCAGGCGGCCGTCAGCAGCAGCGCCAGCAGCGCCCCGCAGACCCGGCGTATATCAAGTCGTTTCATCGCGGTCGTTCGCCTCCTCTCCCTCCGCACTGGAGACCATGGTCAGATCAATGTCGCCCTCCACCGTGGCGCGCATCACGCCCCGGACGGTGCCGTTGATGCGGCCGTACACCAGACCGTTCACCGTCATGCTGCCGTGGCCGGCCTTCTTGGCCACCACCGACGGCACGGAGAAGGAGGTCTTGTCGATGACCCGGCTGCCGATCAGCAGGATCTGGGGCAGGGCGAACATGACCACGATAATGGAGATCACCGTGCCCCGGCCCAGGCTCTCGCCGATACCGGCGATGGTAGGCTCGGAGGTCATGCTGCCGATGAGGAAGCCGCAGATGGACATGATGGCGCCGGAGGTGATGATGGTGGGGAACGCGAAGTTCAGCGTCTCCACGATGGCGCTGCGCTGGGCCATCTTCACCTTCAGCTCCTGATAGCGGCTGGCGATGACGATGGCGTAGTCGATGTTGGCGCCCATCTGGATGGAGCTGACGATCAGATAGCTCAGATAGAACAGGTACTTCCCGGTGATGGCCGGGACGGAGAAGTTGATCCAGATGCAGCCCTGGATCACCAGGATCAGCAGCACCGGCATGCCCGCGGACTTGAAGGTGAACAGCAGCACCACCATGACCACCAGAATGGACACAACGCTGACCACCTTGTTGTCGACGGCGAAGGACTTCTCGAAGTCGTACTCGTTGGTGGAGTCGCCGGCCAGATATACCTTCTGACCGGGGTAGTATTTCTGGGCGATGTCCAGGATCTTGTCGGTGAAGGCGTAGGTCTCGTCGCCGCTCTCCGGCAGCGTGAGGTACACCAGCATCCGGCTGAAGCTGTCGCTCTGCAGCTGGTTCTTCGCGCTGCGCATCTGGGTCTGGGCGCTCTGCAGCATGGCGGTCTGGTCGGCGCTGAGCGTCACCACGCCGGCGTCCACCTGCTCACATACGAACAGGAACATGTCCAGCAGCGGCACCCTGTAGGTGGACAGCTTGCCCACCAGCTGGCCGTAGTCGCCGTCCATGGCGGCGTAGGCCGCGTACACCAGCTGGGCCGTCTCATAGTCCAGCCCGGCCAGCTCCGCGAACTGCCGGGGCGTCAGCTCGTCGGCCAGCATATAGCCGTCCAGTGCCTCGATGTTCACAAGCCCCATGGTGTGATCCACCTCGTCGTACTGCTCCAGCTCCGCCAGCAGGGCGCGCTCGCTGTCGTAGTCGCCGGCGGGCACCATCAGCGCCAGCATGTTGCTGGAGGTGAACGTGTCGTCGATCATCTGCTGGGCGATCTGGCTCTCGTTCTGCTTCGGCGTGGTCAGCAGGCTGTAGCCGTAGGCGTAGGGGCACCGGGACGACAGGAAGAAGCCCGCCGTGATCAGCAGTGCGAAGATGATAGGCACCACATGCCGCGTGGCGTAGTCGAACCTGCCCACAAAGGGGATCTTGGGCACAAAGCTGCGGTGCGGCGTCCGGTCGATGAGCGGGCCGAACAGCATCAGCAGGCCCGGCATCACCACGAAGGCGGAAAGCAGCGCGAACAGAATGGATTTAATGAGGCACAGGGCCATGTCCGGGCCAAGTCTGAACTGCATGAACAGCATGGCCACCAGACCGCCGATGGTGGTCAGGCTGCTGGCGCCGATCTCCGGGATGGACTTGCTCAGGGACACGATCACCGCCTCCCGCAGCGCCAGCAGACGGTGTTCCTCCTTGAAGCGGTTGCAGAAGATGATGGCGTAGTCGATGGACAGCGCCAGCTGCAGAATACTGGTGACGGAGTTGGACACGAAGGAGATCTTGCCCATCAGGAAGTTGGTGCCCTGGTTCAGCACCAGCGCCACCACGAACGTCAGGATCAGCACCGGCACCTCGCCGTAGGTCTCGGAGGTGAACAGCAGCACCAGCACGATGACCACGGCCACATAGACCATGATGATGCTGATCTCGTGGTCGATGGTCTCCCGCAGGGCGTTGCCCAGATCCGTGGATACATACAGATCATAGTCGCCCAGCAGCTCCTTCACCGCCTCCAGCGATGTCAGGCAGGCATCGTCATCCTCGTCGTAGGCAAAGGTGACGGAGAACAGGGCGGACAGGGCGTTGTAGTGGTCGGTGGTCTCGTCGTAGTCCACGCTCTGCACACCCTCCACCTCCCGGATCTGAGCGGCCAGCTTCTCCGCCTGCGCCGGGGTGACGTTGGCCGCCATCACCTCCGCCGTGCCGTAGGTGATGAACTCCTCGTCCATCACGGCCAGTGCCTGCTTGGTCTGGGAGTCATCCGGCAGGTAATACGTCAGGTCGTTCTCCACCTCCACCCAGCTGCGGGAGACGGCGGAGAAAAGCAGGCCGATAATGGTGATCAGGAAGATAAGGCTGCGCTTGTCCACGATGAAGGTGGACAGCTTCTCCATAAAGGACGCGCCGTTTGCATTGCTCTGGCTCATGGCGTGCGCATCTCCTCCTTTCTTTTTATAACAGATATGCCCCTCTTGCCGGCAGGGGAAAGCGGACCCGCCGGAAAAGCCCTTTTCTGACTCTCCCGGCGGGAGTTCTTATGCATGCTCCAGAAGGCCGATGACCAGCAGGTGCAGGGGATAGTAGACGTAGAACAGCCACTTCATGACCCGGTTCACCTCAGGGCTGCGGCCCCGCTGGCCGTTATACAGCCGGAGGACCGGCAGGCTCAGCACCACGCCCATCTGCACCAGACCGTATACCCAGTCCAGCGCCAGCGCGTACACGATGGCGTACAGCGCCACATAAAAGACCATCCACAGCCCCTGCTTTTTCAGATTGCCCCGGTTGCAGCCGAAGGCCAGCACGCACAGTGCCGCGATGCAGCTCCAGTCGCTGGGAAAGCTGACAAGGCAGATGCCCGCCACCAGCGCGGTCTTGGCGGCGGCGCCGAGGCGGCCGCTGTGGGCCACCCGCAGCATCACCAGACCCCAGGCCAGCGACCACATCACGCTGGTCTGGTTCAGCACCGCGCCGTAGTAGAACGGGATGAAGGAGCGCCAGTCCACGAAATCCGCGGAGGCGTATATGTAGCAGAAGTGGGAGATCACCGCGAACGCGAACAGCCGCGCCGTGTATTTGCGGACGTCGCGGGTGTGGTGAAAGCCCTCCGCGATGAAATAGCACATGATGGGGCAGGTCAGCCGCCCCACAAGGTGCATCGCCAGCGGCAGCCACTCCCGGGGATAGCCGGGGAACACCGCCCAGGCGATGTGGTCCACGGTCATGGCCAGGATGGCGATGAGCTTGATGGCGTTGGAATCCAGCCCTTTGGCGGTCACAGACGGCATAGGCGTACCCTCCGGCGGCGCATCAGCCCCACAGGGTGGTCAGCATGGGGACCACCTGCTTCTTGCGGGACATGACGCCGGGCAGGAACACCGTGTTGTCCTTTGGCTCCACGGCAAAGGCATTGCGGATGGTGTCGTCGCTGCCGATGTACAGCAGCTGGGTGCCCTCCTGCAGCACGTCGGTGAGCATCAGGATCACCATGTCGTAGCTGTTGGCCTTCTGGGCCCTGCGCATGGCGTCCAGCAGCTCGTCCTTCCGCTCCAGCAGGCTCTGGGAGTCGATGCAGGTGACCTGCCCCACGCCCAGCACCTGCTCGGCGATGTGGAACTCCTTGAAGTCGCTGCGCAGCAGCTCCTCGGCGGATTTGCTGTCGTTGCTGCCGCTGAACAGCTCCCGCCCCAGATCGCTGAGAGACACCTTGGCAATACGGGCCAGCCGCTCGGCCATGGCGATGTCCCGCTTGGTGCAGGTGGGGGACTTGAACATAACGGTGTCGGACAGGATGGCCGCCGCCATCAGCCCCGCCATGTGGGGGGAGGGGGTGACGCCGTGCTCCTGATACATGGAGGTGATGATGGTGTTGGTGCTGCCCACCGGCTCGTTGCGCACGGAGATGGGCTGCCGGGTCTGGATATCCGCCAGACGGTGGTGGTCGATGATGCCCAGGATCTCCGCCTGCTCGATGCCGGGCACGGTCTGGGCCAGCTCGTTGTGGTCCACCAGCACCACCCGCTTGCGCCGGGGCTTCAGCAGGTGATACCGGGACAGGGTGCCGACGACCTTCTCCTCCTCGTCCAGCACGGGATAGCAGCGATAGCGGCTCTTGAGCACCACCTCGCGCACGTCGTCGATATAGTCGTCCATGTGGAAGGAGATCAGCCCCTCCGTGGCGCAGGGCCGCCCGATGGGCGTGGCCTGATAGATCAGCCGGTGGACGCGGCTGGCGTCCAGCGGCGTGGAGATGACGCAGGTCTTGCCGGCGTTTTCCAGCCACTCCGGCTCCACGTCGGTCTGGCACAGGATCAGGCAGGCCACCTGCCTGTCCAGCGCCCGGCGGATCATGTCCGGCTGACTGCCGCACAGCACGATGCTGTCGGCGCTGTCGAACAGCAGGTTCTCGCAATTCTGGGGCAGCGCGATGGACACGGAGCCGCTGACACTGTCCACCATGTCGCCGCCGTCGCCCATGACCCGCCCCTCGATGACGCTCAGCAGGTTGAAAAGCGGGATGTCGTCCACCCGGGGGTCGCCCACGGTGTTCAGACTGAACGTGGCGATGTCGCCGGCGGACAGCATGCCGTACAGCGTACCGTCCTCGTTGACCACGGGGATGGCGGAGATCTTCTGCTCCCGCATGAGCTTCCACGCCCGGTCCATGGTGACGGAGGCGTCCAGGCAGGGCGGCCGGTCGAAATCCAGATCCTGCACCTGGGTGCGGACGTTCTGGATGAAGCGGGGCGGGTTGAAGTGGAACCGCTCCAGCATCCGGTTTGTCTCATCGCTGATGGTGCCCAGATGGACGGCCACATACTCCTTCTCACCCAGTGCGTTTTTCAGCGCGGCGAAGGACATGGCGGCCACGATGGAGTCGGTATCCGGGTTGCGGTGCCCGGTGACATAGATCTCGTTCATACGCAGTTGCTCCTTTGCGCAAAATATCTTCTGTGACCCTATATTATAGAGGAAGATTTTTCTCCGGTCAATGGGTATACCCGCCAAGGAATGCCCTGTGCGCCCACATTTTTCCCGCTTCGCCGGTCCCGGGGAATTGCAAAGCGCCCACGGGGCTGGTATACTGGTGGCATCCACAGAAGGGAGGTGCTCCCATGGAGGAGCTTACCAAGCTATTGCAGACCTCGCTGGGCGGATACAGCCTCAGCCATATCCTGTCGGCGCTTCTGACGCTGCTGGTCTGCCTGGTGGCGGCGCGGCTGCTGCTGAAGCTGGCCAAGCGCCTGCTGCACCGCGTCCAGCGGCTGAACGACCGCCTGCGCCAGATCATCCTGACGGCGCTGAAGGTGGTGCTCTATCTGCTGACGGGCATCATCACCGCGGAGGCGCTGGGCCTGAACACCTCGTCCCTGACGGCGCTGGTGTCAGTGCTGACGCTGGGCGTCACGCTGGCGGCGGAGGATATTCTGGGCAATGTGGCCGGCGGGCTGGTGATCCTGTCGTCCCACCCCTTCAACATCGGCGACGAGATCGAGGTGTCCGGTATCACCGGCACCGTCCGGGAGATCACCCTGAACCACACGAAGCTGGAGACGGCCGACGGCCACTTCATCATGCAGCCCAACAAGGAGCTGTCCTCCTCCCGCATCGTCAACTATACGGCACTGGGCCGCCGCCGCGTGGTGCGGAGGATCACGGCGTCCTACGACGCGCCCACGGACACGGTGAAGGCCGCCTGCCTGGAGGCGGTGGCCGCCACGCCCGGCACACTGGAGGAGCCTGCCCCGGCGGTGTACCTCACCGACTACGGCAGCAGCGCCATCGAGTATTCCGTACGCTGCTGGACAAAGGCGGAGGATTACTGGACGGCGTATTTCGCCCTGAACGAGAACCTCCGCACCGCATTCGCAGCCCACGGTGTTGAGATGACCTACGACCATCTGAATGTGCATATGGTGTCCGCGCCCCCTTCACAGCCGCATCGGCAAGGAGAACTGCATGGTGAGTAAACGAGTATGGAGCCTGCTGCTGGTGCTGGCGCTGGCGACCGGCCTGCTGACCGGCTGCGGCGCCGCGCCGGAGACAACGGAACAGGACGACGACCGGCCGGCGCTGGTGGTGGGGGTGGATCCATTCCCGCCCTTTGCCTATATCGGCTCTGCCGGCGCACCTGCGGGCATTGATATCGATCTGGCCACGGAGGCCTTTGACCGCATGGGCTACCGTGCGGAGTTCCGCTTCATCGACTGGAGCGCCAAGGCAGAGCTGCTGGCAGACGGCGACATCGACTGCCTGTGGTGCTGCTTCAGCATGGACGGCCGGGCGGAGGAATACCGCTGGGCCGGGCCGTACATGACCAGCCGTCAGGTGGTGGCGGTGATGCCCGACAGCGATATCACCGCCCTGTCGGATTTGGAGGGCCTGACAATGGCGGTACACGCCACTACCAAGCCGGAGGAGCTGTTCCTCCATCCGGACGAGTACGGGCTGCCCCGGCTGCGGCAGCTGATCTCTCTGCAAAACCGGGAGCTGATGTATCCCTTTCTCAGCAAGGGGTATGCAGATGCCATTGCCTCGCATGAAACCTCCGTGCTGCAATACATAGCGGATTACGATGTGGAGCTGCGGATCCTGGACGAGCCGCTGCTGACAGTGGGGCTGGGCGTGGCCTTTGACCTCCGCGATGAGCGGGGGCTGGACGAACAGCTGAACGCCGTGCTGGCGGATATGCGCCGTGACGGCACGGAGGAGCGGATCGTCGGCGGCTACCTGCTCAACGCCGCGTCGTATCTGGAGGTGGACGGCCAATGAGCGGTGAAGTGAAGATGAAACGGCGGGATCGCACCATGTTCCGCGCCGCGGCACTGGCGGCCTTCCTGCTGATCATGAGCACGGTGATCCTGCTGTCCGTCCGCGCGGATCTGGATTACGGCAGGAACCGCCTGTCCAGGGTGGTGGAGTACGTGGCCAAGCGCTGCGATACCTACAGCCTGTCCTCCACGGCATCGGAGACCCGCAGTCTGATGCGCGTCATTGAGGAGGCCAAGCAGGCCGCTCGCGACATCCGCTTTCTGGCCGGCCCGGTGAACGAAGACCTGCTGCGGGGCCTGTCTGCGGATCACTACCTCAGCGGCATCCTTCTGCTGGACAGGGACGGGCATATCACCGCCTCCTACATGGCCGGGGCGGATGTAACGGCGCTGCTGATGCCTGAGCTGGAAAAGGACGCGCTGCTGAGCGCCGCCGACTTCCCGCGGAAGGTCTACGCCGCCCGCATCCACTGCCCGGACAGCTCCTATATCGACATGGCGGCCTACGGGCGGCTGGACACCGCCGGGACGGTGGTGGTGTACTACACCACGCCCACGGCCTATGTCAAAAGCTACGGACAGGGGTTCCCCGACCTGCGGGAGAGCTATCTGCTGGAGCAGGACGGCACCATCGTGGTCACGGACGGTACAACGGTAGTCGCGGCCAACGACAACAGTCTCATCGGCCGGCGGGCGGAGGATATCTTCCTGCTGCGGGAGCTCGGCGCACAGGGCCGCACCGGCGAGATGCTGACCGTGCCCGGCGATGACGGCATCTCACTCCACAGGAGCCTCGGCATGATGGAGCGGGGCAGGACGTACTACGTGTACGCCTTCCTGCCGGAACGCGCCGTTTTCCGCGATACCGCGCGCAATGCAGCGGTGGCGCTGGCCTCCTACGTGGTGCTCCTGCTGCTGGCGCTGCTGCTGCAGCGCCGGACGGCGCAGGAATATCAGGAACGGCAGCTGCACCGGGAGCGGGAATACCGGGCGCAGCTGAAGGAGGCCGCCCGCCGTGCGGAAAGCGCCAACCGCGCCAAGACCCAGTTCCTCCAGCGGATGAGCCACGACATCCGGACGCCCATCAACGGCATCCAGGGCATGGTGGAGATCGGCGAGTACTACAAGGACGACCCGGAAAAGCAGTCCCAGTGCCGCCAGAGCATCCGGGAGTCCGCGCGCCTGCTGCTGGAGCTGGTGAATGAGGTGCTGGACATGGGCAAGCTGGAGTCCGGCGAGATCGTACTGGAGGAGCGGCCCTTCGACCTCATCGCCCTGCTGGACTCCGTTGGAGGGCTGCCGGAGCAGTCCGCCGCGGCCCGCGGCATCCGGGTGGACAGAAAGCCCCGGGAGGTGCAGCACACCGCGCTGATCGGCAGCCCCGTCTATCTGAAGCGCCTGCTGATGAACATTTACAGCAACGCCGTGAAATACAACAAGGACAACGGCTCCATCACCGTCCGCTGCCGCGAGCTGCGGACGGAGGGGGACACCGCCTGGTTCGAGTTTATCTGCGCCGACACGGGCATCGGCATGAGCGAGGAGTTCCAGAAGTACCTGTTCGAGCCATTCGCCCAGGAGCACAGCACCGCCCGCTCCGCCTACGACGGCACGGGGCTGGGCATGGCCATCGCCAAGGCGCTGACGGAAAAGATGGGCGGCACCATCACCTTCACCAGCAGGGAGGGCGAGGGCACCACCTTCCGCATCACGCTGCCCTTCCGTATCGACACTGCCGGCCGGCTGCCCCAGCAGCCGGCGGCGGAGCCGGAGGTGTCCGACGCCCTGCGGGGCATGCGCATCCTGCTGGCGGAGGACAACGAGCTGAACATGGAGATCGCCGAGTTCATGCTGCAAAGCGCCGGCGCGGAGGTGACGGAGGCCCACGACGGCCGGGAGGCGGTGGAGCTGTTCCGCGCGTCGCCGCCGGGACACTTCGACGCCGTGCTCATGGACGTGATGATGCCCGTGCTGGACGGCTATCAGGCCACCGGCATCATCCGCACCTCGGATCGTCCCGACGCCGGTGTGCCCATCATCGCCATGACGGCCAACGCCTTCGTGGAGGACCGCCAGCGCGCCCGGGAGGCCGGCATGACGGAGCATCTGGCAAAGCCGCTGGACCGGGCCGTGCTGGTGCGGACGCTGCAAAGATGGAAAAGGAGCTGAAGCGCGCCGCCCGCCTGCATGACCGACACAGAATAGAAGGGGAGTTCCTGCCTGATAGGCAGGAACTCCCCTTTGATCGTCTGATCGCCTCCGCGGCATGCCGCGCTGCGTCAGGTGCCGTGTACCTCCCGCTCGTCCGTGGGCGCGGAGATAAGCGTGATCTGCCGCATTTTGCTGCCCTCGGCCGCCTCCGCGCGCATGTACCGCAGCGCGACCTCGTTGATCTCCGCGATCTCCATCCTCTGCCGTCACCTCACAGATCATATTCTGCCTATCTTATATTCTCGTTCATGAGACTGTCAAGAGAGATACCCGCGCGCCGCCGCCGTCACTCCCGGGCTGCGGGCAGCGTCACCGTAAAGGTGGAGCCGTTCCCCGGCCGGGAGAACACCGCCACCTGCCCGCCGCACAGCTTCACCACCCGCCGCACGATGGACAGGCCCAGCCCGTTGCCCCGGTCGTCCGGATACGGCGCGGCCCGGTAGAACTTGTCGAAAATGTGCCGCTGAGTCTCTTCGTCCATGCCGATGCCCGTGTCGGAGATGGACACGGTGACTTCTCCCTCACCCTGCCGCAGCACCACGGTGATCTGCCCGCCGGCAGGGGTGAACCGGATGGCGTTGGACAGAAGGTTGGACCAGATGTGCTCCACCAGCTCCTCGTTGCCGTAATAGTCCGCCCGGTCCAGATCGCCCTCCACCGTCAGCCCCTTTTTCAGCCAGTCCCGCTCCTGCTGGCGGACGCACCGCCGGAGCTGCTCATCCAGGCTGTACAGCGTCTTGCCGGAGACGATCTCCGTGTTCTCGTACTGGGCCAGCTCCAGAATGTGGGTGCTCATGGCTGCCAGCCGCTGGGACTGCTGCACCACGGTGTCCGCGTAGGCCCGCCGCTGCTCCGGCGTCAGGTCGTCGTTCTGCAGCAGCCTGGCAAAGCCCCGGATGGAGATGAGCGGCGTCTTGAACTCGTGGGAAAGGGTGTTCACGAAGTCCATCCGCAGCAGTGCCACGCCGGACAGCTCCTCCGCCATTTTGTTGAAGCTGCGGATGTACTCCGCCACCTCGCCCCGTGCGCCCCGCATCTCCACCCGCACGGCGTAATCACCTGCCGCCACCGACTGCGTGGCCTGCATCAGCCGGGACAGCGGCGCCAGATACCCTCGGAAGATGAACACGGCCAGCAGCACGCCCAGAATGGCGCTGACCGACAGGATGAGAATGGGCCACAGCAGCGTATAGCTGGCGTTCTCCAGCT
>ERZ1106954.1987-NODE-1987-length-14666-cov-21.334885_pt1 | contig 14666 bp, 10 predicted proteins | sample MGYA00403678_ERZ1106954 | MGnify/ENA primary metagenome ERZ1106954 (study PRJEB35170, sample SAMEA104062445) | human gut metagenome | biome: human gut; feature: human-associated habitat; material: faeces | place: Denmark | collected 2012-08-20 ... | reverse complement strand
AGCACCTAAAAAGGAAGAAGTCAAAACAAAGAAGCCCTCTGTCCTTGCCAAGCTCCGTAAGTACCAGGAGGAGGACAGAAAATCAGCGACGCAGCACAGAAGTGCGGAAAGGGATTTGTGATGAATTTTACGAACGACGAAATGAATCTCGTGTGTATCTATGATACCGGAAACCGGACAGGGCTGATAAACGCCTTATCTGAAATGCGGAAAGAGCTGAGCATGGATGAAACCGATCTTCGTGAGCTGACTGACTCCACGCTGAATAAGCTCTCTGCCATGTCCGACGAGGACTATGCGAAGCTGGAACTGTATCCTGATTTTGACGAGTAAGATGTCGGAGCAGAACTTTTTCAGTATTTACAAAAAGTTAAAACCCATAACAGGTATCATCTCTTGACCATACGGGCATATTATGATAAAATATGATTGACTGCAGATTATCATAAAATGTCACAAAATGGAGGTGCGTTATGGCATATATTACAAGAGAGCTGGAACGAAAATTTCTGAAGCTCAATGATTTTTTCAAAGTTATCCTTGTGACTGGCGCAAGACAGGTCGGAAAAACGACCATGCTGAAGCATTTAGCAGACAGTGGCAGAACCTATGTCACGATGGACAATGCAATGGCACGGGAGCTGGCGCAAAGCGACCCGGTGCTGTTCTTCCAGACTTATAAGCCGCCGATCCTCATTGACGAGGTGCAGAAAGCCCCTGAGCTTTTTGAGCAGATCAAGGTGATTTGCGATGAAAGCGACGAGAAAGGTCTTATTTGGCTGACAGGCTCCCAGCAGTACAAAATGATGGAGCGAGTACGTGAAACCCTTGCCGGAAGAATTGGAATACTGGAACTATACAGCCTGTCTGCGAGAGAAAAAGCAGGAATGGTATTTGATACCGATTTGGATTTCTCCCTTGCCACTTTACAGGCAAGACAGCGTAGACTTCCCAAAAACGATGTGATTCAAGTATTCAACCACATTTGGCAGGGCGGTATGCCGCAGGTACAGGGTGTGGACGATGAACTTCGTCAGGAGTATTTCAATTCCTACATCGACACTTACCTGATGCGGGATGTAGCTGAGGCAGGAGGAATTACGGATACGGTGCGTTTCCGTAAATTCCTTGTTGGCTGTGCTTCCCTTGTGTCGGAACAGGTCAATTACGCAACGCTGGCAGAATCCGCTGATATTGCGCCGAGCACGGCGAAGGAATGGCTGAAAGTGCTGGTAGGACTTCATATCATTTATCTGCTCGCACCGTATTCCAACAATGAGCTAAAACGGCTCAGTAAGACCCCGAAACTGTATTTCTGCGATACCGGGCTGTGTGCGTATCTTTCCATGTGGCTGACGCCAGATACGCTGCGGAATGGTGCTGCAAGCGGCCATTACTACGAGAACTATGTTGTGATGGAGCTTGTAAAGAATTACGCCTACGCAAAATCCAAGGTGAATATCACGTATTTTCGGGATTCCAACGCAAAAGAGATTGATGTCTTTGTGGAGGAAAACAATGTCATTCATCCATTGGAGATTAAAAAGAGCGCCGCACCCGACCGCCGTGAAGTTAAGAAATACAGCGTGATTGATAAGGCGTCCTTGAACCGTGGCAACGGCGGTATCATCTGTATGTGCGAGGAGCCAATTCCGATCGATGCAGATAACTGCTTTATCCCCAGCAATCTCATCTAAGGAACGGCGTAAACACAAAAATGGAAGAAAGGCGGTGATTCTGACAAATGGCAAAGAAGCAGGGTCATTATTGCAAAGTCTGCGGAACGTATCGATCCAATGAGAGTTTTTCCGGGAAGGGTCACAGCGCACATATCTGCAAGAAATGTGCGGCGCTGTCCCCTGCAGAGCGTTCCAAAGAAATGACTTTGACACGGCTGATGAACCTCCCGTACCGGTTATCTGCGGAGCAGAAAGCGTGGCTCAAGGGGCTGCAAAAGAATGACTGCCATGAAATTGCAGAGACCGCCAAAGCAGTTTATGCAGAGTACTTCCCTTATGCTGAGAGAAACGAACGCAAAAAGCAGCTCCATATCAAAGAAATGACATTCCATATTCAGGATGAATTATGGGATGAATATGGAGATCCCTTTGACGCACAAATCACATTTACGCTTGACCGCAAATCACGGCAAATTTCCTGTATCCAGGCTGAAACCACCGATACGGTGGAACTGCCGGAGAAGGAAATGAAAAAACTGCTGAACCGGATCGTCAGCGAGTACGAGGTTTTTTGCTGGGAAGAAGATTTTTCTCAATCTGATTTTGACTCCTTTGATGATGACGATGAGGGCGGGAGCGATTTTGCCGAGAACGAAAATGCCGATGATACAGAACAACCCTCATGGTCAGTCTCAATCAGTTACTCAAATGGTGAAGAACAGCAGATGAAAGGGTTTGACATCCCAATCCGTGTCAATGAGCTGGCGCTGGATCTGCTTCAATACTTTGAAGATGACGCAGACGATGATGAAATCTATTTTTGAACAGAATAACAAAGTGTTATGTGCAGGGCACCCGATTTTCGGGTGCTCTAATTTTATGGAATAAAGGAGGGCAGACAATTCATGCCAAGCAAACTGCAAATGTATGAGCAAATGGCAGACCAAACCGCCAAGCAGGTTACGGGCAGCTTCGGAGAATGGACGGCGTTCCTCGAAACGATGGGGCGGCTCTACAAATATCCGTTCCATGAGCAGCTTATGATTTTCGCTCAAAAGCCAAACGCAACAGCCTGTGCCGACTATGACCTCTGGAACAAGCAGATGGGGCGTTATGTCCGCCGTGGCACCAAGGGCATCGCCTTGATTGATACCAGCGGCGATAATCCGAAACTCAAATATGTGTTTGATGTTTCGGATACAGGCACCAGGGCAAATTCCCGCCGTCTGAACCTTTGGGAATATCGGGACGAACATCAGGACGCTGTTACGGCGTCTCTGGAGAACCGTTTCGGCGTATCCGGTGAAAAAGGTCTTGCCGATCAACTGGAACAGATTGCCGGGAAGCTCGTAACCGAATACTGGAACGACAACAGGCGGGACATCCTCGGCATCCTTGAAGATTCTTTCCTTGAGGAGTATGATGATTACAACGTAGAGATGGCGTTCCGAAACGCCGCTGCGGTCAGCACCACCTACACGCTCATGTCCCGCTGCGGTCTCAATCCCGGCGACTACTTTGAGCATGAGGATTTTTTAAGCGTATTCGATTTTAACACCCGTGATACGATTGCCGTTCTCGGCTCGGCTGTTTCCAACAGCAGCGAGCAGATTTTAAGGCAAATCGCAATCACCGTAAAAAACTACGAGCGAGAAGCAAGCCTGCAAAGACAGGCGGAAAGGACGCAGAATGATGGAGAACAATCTGAATTATACGCAGAACGGGGATTATCTGATTCCCAATCTGACGCTCTCCGAGACCGAAACGAAGCCCTTGGGCAAGTACGGTCGGATGAGGAAAAAGTACCTGCAGGAGCACAGGCCGGTGCTGTGGAACAGCATGATCCTGTCAGAGAGCCTGTATCCGCATCTGAGGGAGATCGACGAGGCAGCGAACCGGAGGCTGGAACTGATGATGCCGGAGCTGATGAAGCAGAACGGCGTGACGGAGAACCTGAAAGCCAGCGATCCGATGAAGTGGACAGGGCTTATGAACAACCTCAAAAACCAAGCCGAGGAAGTAATTCTCGCAGAACTGATTCACGCATAAGCGGACAGCTCACCCTCTTTGATGTTGGGCTGTTCCCAACAGAACAGGAGCAGATCGCTGTCATAGACGAAGCGGAGAGTGTAAAACCTACACCCTTCGCTTTTTCTTTTGCCCAAAATGACATTGACGATGTGCTCCGTCTGGCAAGCAACACCGAGGATACAAGAATGACGGTTGCCGCTGCCTTCCAGAAGCAGAAGTCCACAGAAGAAATCGCAGAGCTGCTCAAACAGGAATATCACGGCGGAGCCGGTATCAAGTCAGAGGGTGGCGAGTTCTCCGTTTGGTATGGAGAGGACGGGATTCATCTTGCAAAAGGTCGTTCCGCAAGATATACAAAAACAGCACAGATAATTTCCTGGGAGGATGCCGCTGAGCGTATTGGTCAGCTCATGCAGGACGGCAGATATGCCTCTAATGTGGAGCTTGCGGAAGCCGAGGGACACGAGCGAATGAAGCTCTCCCAAATGCTCTGGTATCTTCGTGGGGATTTGAGCGATGCGGCAAAGGAACAAAACATCCTCTCTGCCCTGGCTGACTATCGCAATAACAATTTCCCCGATAGTACGGCTCGTCTGGCGGAGGATTTGAAAGACCCTACGTTTCGGGAACGCCTTGCCGCAGAGTATACCGTTTTTCTTGAAGCATATAAGGAAAATCGGGACGTCATGCGTTTTCACTTTCACAAGACGCACGAGATCTGGAACAGGCTGAAAGACCTTGACCTGCTGAGGCGTGAGTATACTTCCGATATGCCGGAGGTTCCCACGGTGGGAATGTTTATTACCGATGATGAGATTGACGCCACGCTGAATCGTGGCAGTAATGTTGAGGGCGGCAGGGGTCGCATCTACAGCTATCTCACAGGCGCTCACAATGCCAAAGAAAAAACGGAATTTCTAAAGAATGAGTACGGCACAGGCGGTCGTTCTCATGCTGTATCGGGACAGGGCTGGATTGACAGCAGCGGCAAGGGTATCCGTTTGCAGAAGCCCGGCTGTACTGATGTAGAGCTGAACTGGAACAAGGTGCTCTCCCGCTTTGAAAACATCATTCGGAACGGCAGATATTTTACTCCCGAAGAAAAAGCCAGATATGAGGAAATGCAGACCCGTGAGTGGCAGTTCCGCAAACACATGGACGCCTATAACGACATCAAACATGACCATCCCAATGATGTGGTGCTGTTCCAGGTCGGAGATTTCTTTGAAATGTACGGCGTGGATGCCAGAACCGCATCGGAGCTGCTTGGCTTAAATCTTACTACAAGAGCCGTGTCCGGTGCGGGACGGGTGGAAATGTGCGGGATTCCCTCTCACATTCTGGAGCAGTCTGTTGAGAAAATCCGCCAGACCCGCGGCGTTACGGTTGCCCGTCATAACAGCATTATAAACGAGCATACGACCTATTCTCTGGGCGTTTTAGGAGCAGACAGGGAATTATCCCCGGAGGTCGAAAACGAACCTGTAAGCGTTACAGAAACTCCAAAAGGCACCTCAACCGCAGCAGTTGAAACACCGCTTATCTCCCGTGAAATCACACAGGCAGAGATTGATGAAGCTCTCCAAAGCTGGAACGGCAGTATTGAAAGTAAGCAGGCAGTTGTCCGTTATATGGCAGACCATGCCCGTGAACGGGACACGGCGGCGTGGCTCGCCGGAGAATACGGTACTGAGGTATCGAAACCTCTGCATATCACCGTTACCGGAACGGACATTGATTATGAAATGTCCTGGGCAAAGGTACAGAGGCGTATCGCACAGCTCATCAAGGAGGACAGGTTTTACACCCAGGCAGAATATGACCGTCTGGACGATATTGACCCGATTGCCATTCGTGAAACCCTTGCCCAGCATGGCATCGTAAACGGCGAAGTCGTTGACTCCGAAAAGCTGGATGCAGACCCGTTCATTCAGCAGGTAATGGGAGATGTGGATCGGATCAGCCGTGAGCAGGCCGCTATTCGGGAAGCTGATGAGGCTTTCGCAAATGAGTATCTGATCCCCCATGAATCCACCTTTGAGATTGACGGACGCAGATTTGTTGTGGACAGCGTAAATCTCGATTTTGGCAAGGTGAGCTTGCAGGATGTTACATTCCAGAACGCAGCAGGGTTCCCGATTTTCAGAAGCGAATCCATTGCGTTTATGCGTGGGCTCATGGAGATCAGCGAAGCACAGCGTACAGCGGAACCGCCTGCCGAGCCTCAGTTGGAGTCAGAAACCGCAGCGTTTTACTCTGCGGAAGAAAACAATCTTCCGTTCGATGTGGAAATCCGAACCATCAAAACCCCAGAGCCGCCGATACCGAAGCCCGAACTTCACAATTTCCGCATCACCGATGACCATCTGGGTGAAGGTGGTGCAAAAGCAAAGTTCCGTATGAATATGGACGCCATCAACCTTCTGAAAGAATTGGAGTTTGACGGCAGACAGGCAACACCCGAAGAACAGGTTATTCTCTCCAGGTATGTGGGCTGGGGCGGGCTGGCGGACGCCTTTGATGAAACAAAAGACAACTGGAAAAGTGAATTTGCGGAGCTGTACACAGCACTTTCTCCCGAAGAATACGCCGCCGCAAGAAGTTCTACGCTGAATGCCCACTATACAAGCCCAACTGTAATTAAGGCTATCTATGAAGCTGTCTGCAGCATGGGTTTTGAGACGGGCAATATTCTGGAGCCGTCAATGGGCGTGGGCAACTTTTTTGGATTGCTTCCCGAATCTATGCAGAACAGCAGGCTCTACGGCGTGGAGCTGGACAGCATCACAGGGCGAATCGCAAAGCAGCTTTATCCCAAAGCAGATATTACCGTAGCAGGATTTGAGACTACCGACAGGCGGGACTTCTACGATCTGGCTATCGGCAATGTGCCGTTCGGTCAATATCAGGTAAATGACCGGGCATATAACAAACTCGGTTTCTCTATCCATGATTATTTTTTCGCCAAGGCTCTCGATCAGGTTCGACCGGGCGGTGTGGTCGCTTTCGTAACGAGCCGGTACACGATGGACAAGCAATCTCCCGAAGTCCGAAAATATATCGCTCAGAGAGCGGAACTGCTTGGAGCGATCCGCCTGCCGAACAACGCTTTCAAGGCAAATGCAGGCACGGAAGTTGTGTCCGATATTATCTTCCTGCAGAAGCGGGATCGTCCTATTGAGATTGAACCCGATTGGATACACCTTGGAAAGAACGATGACGGTTTTGCCATCAACAGTTATTTCATCGACCATCCCGAAATGATACTCGGACGGCAGACTTCTGAAAGCACCCAATACGGCAAGCAGGACTTTACGGTTGAACCCATTGAGGGACTGGAACTTGCCGATCAGCTTCACGATGCTGTGAAATATATCCGTGGCACTTATACGGAGGCAGAGCTGCCCGAACTCGGTGCGGGGGAAGCAATCGACACCTCTATCCCCGCTGACCCAAATGTCAAAAATTACAGTTACACCGTGGTAGACGGCAATGTCTACTACAGAGAAAACAGCCGCATGGTAAAGCCCGATTTGAACGCTGCGGCAATGGAGCGTGTCAAGGGCATGGTGGAACTCCGTGATTGTGTGCAGAAACTCATTGGTCAGCAGATGGACGGATATACCCCGGACGAGGTTATCCGGCAGACACAAAGAGAATTAAATGAACTCTACGATAATTTTACCGCAAAGCACGGTCTCATCAACAGCCGTGGCAATGCTCTTGCTTTTGCGGACGATAGCTCCTATTATCTGCTCTGCTCGCTGGAAGTTCTCGATGAGGACAACAATCTGAAACGCAAGGCGGATATGTTTACCAAGCGTACCATTAAGCCCAGCGAAGTTGTCACATCGGTCGATACCGCTTCGGAAGCATTGGCAGTCTCTATTGCAGAAAAAGCAATGGTTGATATGGCATATATGTCTCAGCTTACCGGCAAGACCGAGGAAGAACTGGCGAGCGATCTGCGTGGCGTGATCTATATGGATTTTAACCGAAAGCCGGACGGCTCCTATACTTGGAGAACCGCCGATGATTTTCTGTCCGGGAATGTCCGTGAAAAGCTCGCTTACTATCAAAAAGCTCTGGATATGCTGCCGGAAGGTGCGGAGCACCGCAGCGAGATTGCAGACAATGTGGCGGCTCTGAAATCAGCACAGCCGAAAGACCTGGATGCTTCGGAAATTGAGGTTCGTCTGGGAGCAACCTGGATTGATAAATCCTATATTCAGCAGTTTATGGTAGAGACCTTTGAGCCGCCGTATTATCTGCGGCGAAGTATTGAAGTCAACTATTCGCCGTTCTCTGCGGAATGGAACATCACCGGCAAATCCCAGCCGTCCTACAGCGATGTAAACGCCTATATGACCTACGGGACGGACAGAGCCAACGCCTACAAGATTTTGGAGGATACGCTGAATCTGCGGGATGTGCGGATCTATGACACCGTTACAGACCCCGACGGAAAGGAACGGCGTGTGCTCAATTCCAAAGAAACGACCCTCGCCCAGCAGAAACAGCAGGCAATCAAAGATGCGTTTCATGATTGGATTTGGAAAGACCCCGACAGGCGGCAGGAGCTTGTGACGAAGTACAACGAGCTGTTCAACTCCAATCGTCCCCGTGAGTATGACGGCTCCCATATCGTATTCAGCGGTATGAATCCCGAAATCACGCTCCGTGAGCATCAGCTCAATGCGGTCGCCCATATCCTCTACGGCGGCAATACGCTGCTTGCACACGAAGTGGGTGCGGGTAAGACTTTCGAGATGGTAGCAGCGGCGATGGAGAGTAAGCGGCTTGGTTTATGCCAGAAGCCGCTTTTTGTTGTCCCGAACCATTTGACCGAACAATGGGCAAGTGAATTTCTCCGTCTGTATCCGTCCGCCAATATCCTCGCTGCAACCAAAAAGGACTTTGAACCGAGAAATCGAAAAAAGTTCTGCGGCAGGATTGCAACCGGCGACTACGACGCCATTATCATCGGGCACAGCCAGTTTGAACGAATCCCCGTATCGCAGGAACGGCAGGAGCGGCTTTTGCAGGAGCAGATCATGGAAATCGAAGAAGGTCTTGAGGAACTGAAAGCAAGCCGTGCGGAACGCTTTACCATCAAGTCTTTGGAGAGAACCAAAAAGGGATTGGAAACCCGGCTCAAAAAATTGCAGGACAGCACCCGCAAAGACGATGTGATTACCTTTGAGCAGCTTGGCGTTGACCGCCTCTATGTGGACGAGGCGCACAGTTTTAAGAACCTGTTCCTCTACACAAAAATGCGGAATGTGGCGGGACTTTCTACAAGCGATGCTCAGAAGTCATCGGATATGCTGTTAAAATGCCGCTATATCGACGAGATAACCGACAGCCGTGGCGTTGTATTCGCAACCGGAACACCTGTTTCAAACTCCATGACCGAGTTGTATACGATGATGAGATATTTGCAGCATGATACCATTCGGGATAAGGGACTGGCTCACTTCGATTGCTGGGCATCGACCTTTGGGGAAACCACTACAGCCATCGAACTTGCTCCCGAAGGGACAGGGTACCGGGCAAGAACCAGATTTGCCAAATTCTTTAATTTGCCGGAACTGATGAATCTGTTCAAAGAAGCGGCGGATATTAAAACCGCCGACCAGCTTAATCTGCCGACTCCAACGCCGATCTATCACAACGAGGTGGCACAGCCGACAGAAATCCAGCAGGCGATGGTACAGGAGCTTTCCGAACGAGCCGCCGCTGTCCATGCAGGTACGGTTGACCCATCCGTGGACAATATGCTCCGCATTACCTCCGATGGACGTAAACTTGGTCTTGACCAGCGAATTATCAACCCCAATCTTCCTGATGAGCCGACAAGCAAAGTCAATATGTGCGTGGATAATATCCATCGCATTTGGGAGGAAGGACAGGAAAACAAACTGACTCAGCTCGTTTTCTGCGACCTTTCTACACCGAAAAGTTCCGCTTCAAAGAAAGTTGCCAAAGCTCCTGCAGCAAACCTCGACAGCCCGGAACTCCGAGCATTGGAGCATCTGGCAGAGAAAGACGATACTCCCGAAGAAGCGGGATTTACCGTATATGATGACATCCGGGACAAACTTGTGGCAAGAGGGATTCCGAGAGAGCAGATCGCTTTCATCCACGAAGCGAACACCGAAGCCCGCAAAAAGGAACTGTTCAGTAAAGTCCGCTCCGGTCAAGTCCGTGTGCTCATGGGTTCCACCTTTAAGATGGGAGCCGGTATGAATGTACAGGACAGGCTGATCGCTCTCCATGACCTTGACGCACCCTGGAGACCGGGAGATCTGGAACAGCGCAGCGGTCGTATTATCCGGCAGGGTAACATGAATCCCGAAGTTCATATTTACCGCTATGTTACCGAGGCAACTTTTGACGCATATCTCTGGCAGACCCTTGAAAACAAACAGAAGTTCATCAGCCAGATTATGACGAGCAAATCACCTGTCCGAGCCTGTGATGACATTGACGAGACCGCACTCAGTTATGCGGAAATCAAAGCTCTGTGTGCGGGCGATGAGCGGATCAAAGAGAAGATGGACCTTGATGTGGATGTGGCTCGATTGAAGCTGATGAAAGCCAACCACCAAAGTCAGCAGTACCGATTGGAAGATAACCTCCTGCGGTATTTCCCCGAACAGATTGAACAGAGTAAAGGCTTTATTGCCGGATTTGAAGCGGATATGAAAACGCTTGCCGAGAATCCGCACCCGGTGGACGGCTTTGCCGGCATGACCGTTCGTGGCGATGTGCTGACCGATAAGGAGAACGCAGGCGCCGCTTTAGTCGATGCTTTTAAGGAAGTAAAGGGTTTAGACCCCATTCCGGTCGGCAGCTATCGTGGGTTCCAAATGTCGCTGACGCTGGAGGATTTCGGTCGGGACTATGTTTTGACCCTGAAAGGACAGATGACCCATCGTGTAACGCTGGGCAAAGACCCTCGTGGCAATTTGACGAGAATTGACAATGCCTTAAACGGTATGGCGGACCGTCTTGCGACAGTTCAAAGCAAGTTAGAAAGTTTGTATTCGCAGATGGAGACTGCAAAGACAGAGCTGGGTAAACCGTTCCCCCAGGAGGACGAGCTGCGGGTGAAATCCGCAAGGCTTGCGGAACTCAATATCGCTCTGAACATTGATGATAAGACGCCGATTGAGGCGATGGCGGAAGAAACTCCGTTAAGAGCTGAGATTGCCAAATCCGCAAAACCCTCTGTCCTGCAAAAGCTCCATTCCTACGACAAAGCAGGCAGGACAGAATCAACCAAAAAGCATAAGGAGGAAACTGTCAGATGAACAATCAGGAATTAAATACTGCGCTTTACGAAAAGCTCTTTGCCGAACAGGAGAAATTCAAGGGGTGGCTGCTTACGCAGCCGCCCTCTGAAATCTTGAATCATGCCTACGAATATGTTATGCGTGAGGACATCGTTCTGGCGATGGAATATCACGATTTAACCGATGAACAGGCAAAAGCCCTGCTTGCTTCACCGTCTCCTCTGGATGAAATCTTCCATGATTTTGAGAATATCGAGGGCGACCACATGGATGTGATCCGGGACTGCATCGAAAGCGGGGCGAATAAAAACATCGAGAAACAGCGGGAGGAACTTCGCAGCCTTCCTGTGTATACTTTCTCTGCAACTTTCGCAAAAGAGCACGGCGAGCTTGAAACCTACCGGACATCTCATCGTGCGAATGTAGCTTGCAAAAACGCCATTGAAGAAGCCATTTCCAGCCATTATAGAGATAACCGGTTTGACGGTTCCTGTGTGGATGAGGTCATTGACCGTTTCGGTATGGAGCGTGTAGCGTTTGTTCTTGCCAACACCGTCCAGGACAAAGATTGGGACGGGCGGATCTCCCATGATAACAAAGCGTGGGCAAAAGATGTGCCAGTTCCGAATGATTATGACGCATGGGGCGGCAGGCGTACTCATGAGTATGTCTGCACCCAAGCTCACCCCGGTCTTATCAATTTATTCGTCAACCGCTTTAGAAAGGAACAGGAGCTTGCAGCAGAGAAAAAGCCGTCTGTGCTCCAAAAGCTGAAAGAAGCAAAAGCAGATTTGCCGAGGAAGTCTCCGGGCAAAGTAAAGGAGGCTGAGCTGTAATGGCAAACCGCAACCGACCTGTTCAAGTGAAATTTCGTGTAACACCGGAGGAACGGGCTTTAATCGGCAGGCGTATGGAGCAGGCTGGCACAATGAATATGGCGGCGTATCTTCGCAAAATGGCAATCGACGGATATGTGGTTAAACTGGAACTGCCCGAACTTCGGGATATGATTTCTCATCTTCGCAGAACAAGCAACAACTTCAACCAGATCGCCCGCAGAGTAAATTCCACAAACCGAATTTATGAAGATGATATTCGTGAAATGAAAGGTATGCTGGAACAGATTTGGGAGGCGAACAACAAAGTCCTCGAAAAGCTCGCCGCCATCGACTGATTTCGGCATCCTTGCCCTGTTCCTCCCGATACAGTAGAATAGAGTCAGAAGAAGGGAGGGACTTTCGATGAAGTTCATTTTAAAGATTTTATTCGCACCGGTCATTGCGGCTCTCGCCGTTATCATCTGGATACTCGCCTTTGTGCTCAAGTTATCTGCCTGGTTCTTTGGCATCCTCGGCACGATTTTCGGTATTCTGGGCTTTGTGATTCTTCTGCTTGACAGCGTTGTCAACGGCATCATCGTTCTTGTGTTTGCCTTCCTCGTTAGTCCCCTGGGACTGCCGATGCTGGCGGCGTGGCTGATCGGTCAAATGCAGAGATTCCGATACTTTGTGCAGGACGCAGTTTACGGATAAAGAAAATTCTGACCAAGTTGGACAGAATTAAATTGAGACGGGTGTGGCTTCGGCTGCGCCCGCCTTTTTTCGTTGGGAGGTGATTTTTCATAGCCACAACTCGTATCATTCCCATGCACATCACAAAGGGCAAGACGCTTGCCCAATCTATTTCTGACAGAACGGATTACGGACTGAACCCCGAAAAAACAAATAACGGAGAGCTGACTTCTGCCTATGCCTGCGACCCACGCTCATTTGCATCAGAGGTTTTAATATCGAAAAGACAATATAGACACTTTACCGGCAAAGACGAAAAGAACGATGTGCTTGTTTATCAAGTCCGCCAGTCTTTTAAGCCGGGAGAGGTTACGCCGGAGGAAGCAAACCAAATCGGCTATGATTTTGCCTCCCGCTTTCTCAAAGGGAAACACGCTTTCTTTGTTTGTACTCATACTGATAAGGCCCATATTCACAATCATATCTATTGGAACGCTGTCACGCTCGATTGCAAACGGAAGTTCCGGGATTTCCGCAGATCCGGCAGAGCCGTTGCCCGGCTGAGCGACCTTATCTGTACAGAGCATCAGTTATCGGTCATTGAAAAACCGCAGCGTGGCAGCTCTGCGTATAACAAGTGGCACGGCTATCAGGGGAAACCTTCTCACCGGGAACTTCTGCGTATCGCCATTGACGATGCTTTGGAGCAGAAACCCCATGACTTCAATGCGTTTCTCGCTCTGCTTTCAGAGCAGGGCTTCCAAGTGAAAAATGGGAAACACCTTACCTTTGTTCATGCTGACTTCAAGCAGAATATCCGTATGTACACTCTGGGCGATGCGTATTCTGAGGATACAATCCGAGCTGTCATCAAAGGTCAGAAAATCCATCAGCCGAAGAAACGCAGAACGGTATGGGACAAAACCAGACCGCAAAGCATTATCGACATTCAAGCGAAACTTGCCGCCGGTATGGGCGAGGGCTATCGCCGCTGGGCGACCGTTGAGAACCTAAAGCGTATGGCAAAAACCAAGCTCTACATGGATGAGCACGGTTTCAGCTATGAAGCGATGACAGAGCGAAAGACGGTGCTGGCGGCAAAAGAAAAAGAGCTTTCTGCGAAAATCACAGAAGCTCAAAACAGGATTGCAGAGATCAATGTTCTCAAAACGCACATCGTCAATTATTCAAAGACCAGGGATGTGTATGTGGGCTATCGGAAGTCCGGTTATTCCAAAAGGTTTCTGGAGGAACACGAGCCGGACATCATCATTCATAAGGCTGCGAAAAAGGCTTTTGATGAATTAGGTTTGAAGAAGCTGCCGACTATTAAGAGCCTGCAGGTGGAATTTGCCGAGAAACTCACAATGAAAAAAGAAGCGTATGCTGAACTCAAAAGAGTACGGGATGAGCTTCGGGACCTTGCGGTACACACGGCAAATTACGAGGAATTGCGTGATCTTGAGGAACGGGAGAAGCGCAAAGAGAAAGAGCACGGTCGTGAATGACTGTGCTCAATTTAGCGTCGGAACGATGCGTAGCCACAGATGAAATCTGTGTTAAAGGGGTTCGGGGATGTTTCCTCGACAAGCGATTTATAGGCTCCTGCGTGATGCAGGAGCCTATAAATTTTGCACGGGTGGGTACCGCCGTGCCCTGCTTGCCAAGTATGTTTTCACTTGGAGCTTATTCTCTTCGCAGAGTAAGGCACTCTGTCAAATCACAGTTTCAAAACCTGAATAGCCTTGTACTTTTGCCGTCCTTGAGGGGGAAAGACACAAAACTGTGACTGCGGAAATTAAAGCCCGACGGCCGCCAGTTTGTTCATATTGTCCCGTTTCAGCTCCATTGAAGAATGCACATAACGGTCAAGGGTAATGGTTGTATTGGCGTGTCCTAAAATCTCGCTGAGAGATTTGATTTCAAAGCCAACTTCAACACAACGGGTGGCGAAGGTATGCCGAAGCGTATGAAAATGCACGCCGTCCAAACCGCAGATTTCGGTATAACGCTCCATGCGGTATTGCAATGTTCTTGGCTCCATATAATGAGAGGTTCCGGTCAAAACAAAAGCCGCAGGACTTTGCGGATTTGATGTTGTATAAATAAAGTTGACACCTTATTCTCAAAGAATTCATGTATAATAA
>ERZ1106954.1981-NODE-1981-length-14698-cov-3.389674_pt1 | contig 14698 bp, 9 predicted proteins | sample MGYA00403678_ERZ1106954 | MGnify/ENA primary metagenome ERZ1106954 (study PRJEB35170, sample SAMEA104062445) | human gut metagenome | biome: human gut; feature: human-associated habitat; material: faeces | place: Denmark | collected 2012-08-20 ... | reverse complement strand
CACATCCAGATTGCCGCTGAAGTCCATATAACCGATTGCTCCGCCATATACCCCTCTGGCTACCGGTTCCAGTTCATCGATGATCTCACACGCCCTGAATTTGGGTGCTCCTGAGAGTGTTCCTGCTGGGAGCAGCGCCTCGATTGTATCTCCACAAGTCTTACCCTTTGCCAGATCTCCTACTACCGTACTCGCGATGTGCATGACTTTGGAAAATCTGTGGATTGCCATATAATCAGCTACTTTGACGGAACCGTACTCGGATATTCGCCCCAGATCGTTTCTCGCCAGATCTACCAACATGTTATGCTCGGCACATTCCTTCTCATCTGCCAGCAGTTCTTTCTCCAATGCCTGATCTTCTTCGATGCTCTTGCCTCTTTGTCTCGTTCCTGCTACTGGAAAAGTCATCAGCTTCCCATTGGTGAGTTTCACCATTGTCTCCGGGGAAGTTCCTGCGATCTGCATATCCTTGATCTGCATGTAGTACATATAAGGAGAAGGATTCGTTGTTCTAAGCACTCTGTAGGCATTCAGGAGACTGCCATCATACTCTGCTTCAAACCGCCTGGAGATAACTCCCTGAAAGATATCTCCTTCTTTGATATAGTGCTTCGTCTTTTCCACCATGCTGCAATACTCTTCCTTGCTCAGGTTACAGGTAAACTCCGGTGCTTTGGGCGGCTGTTCATAGGGAATCGGCTCTGTGATGCGCAATGTTTCGATAAAGGCATCAATTTCTTCTACTGCCCTGTTGTATCCTGCTTCACCGTCTGCTGTTCTGGCATTGACAATGATGCACAGCTTATGCATTACCTGGTCAAAAGCCAGCAGCTTGTCGAACATCATCAGTTCAAAATCATTCACATCACTTTGTTTGATATGTAACTTGGGTTCTGCATACTGAATCATTTCATAGGAGAAGTACCCTACCAGCCCGCCTGTAAAAGTGGGAAGTCCTTCTATCTGTGGGGAGCGGTACTGTGCCAACAGGCTCTGCAGTGCTTCCTTGGGTTTTCCAGGAATGATACGTACCATTCCGTTCTCTTTTACCTTCACAACGCCATTCTTGCAGGATACGGATAGTTTAGGATGATATCCAAGGAATGAATATCTGCCTAAATTTCCTCCCTCTACACTTTCCAGAAGAAAATACTGTTCATCCAGTGCTGCCAGCTTGCGAAGCATCAGGATCGGAGTCACATCATCTGCCAGAATATCCTTGCACACCGGAACGTAAGTGTAATCTTTTTCGTATTGTTTTGCCTGTTCATATGTCGGTATTAACATGAGTTGCCCTCCTTATTTTTCTATAGATAGGTATTGCGAAACGTATATGAAAGAGTGGGACGAATTGTCCTGGTTTATGCATCTGTTAAATCTGGACAATCCTAGATACATAATGTTGCGTTTCGCAAGTGCTTACTTTCTACCTTGTGTGAATAAGCAGACTCGCAAGCTTCGCTTGCTCGTTCGCGTTGCTCGCCCTAGTCATATATGCTGTCTGTCATGCAAGCATGCAGTCAGCACATATGGCCATGGCTCTGCTTATTCGCGCAAAAAAAGAGCTTTCGTCCTAATTGCTTAGGACAAAAGCTCTGAATAAACTTCTGCGGTACCACCTAAATTGATGTATAAAAATACATCCTCTCATAAACGTACTATCATACGTCTTCCCTTGATAACGGGCGGAAATCCCGTTGGGCATTACTTGAGTTCACACTCTTTGCTCCCACCTTCCCGAGTCCATTCCATGCTCTGTAGACTGCTGCAATCCCACCATCTGCAACTCTCTGTGAATCCGTTAAGATCATGTACTCCTCTCGGTCATCAGTTTCTTGTTCTCTTTTTATGGTTCTTACTATAATCACTTTATCGTAAGATGTCAATACCGAATTTTAAAAATATGTATTTTTATGCAAATTTATCATTTTCATTTATGAAATCTGCACGATTATTCAAATCTTACAAGTTCTTCTACAGATTTTCTCTTAGGAGCATCCGGTGTTTCAGCAGGATAACCTACAGCTACAAGGGCTGCCACTTTTCTGCCTTCTTCAATGTTAATGAGTTCACCGACTTTTGCTTCGTCGAAGATTCCCATGATAACGGAACCAATACCTTTTTCATGAGCTGCCAGACAAAATGTCTGCGTAGCGATACCGGCATCGAACATTTCCCAGCGGTCTTCCTTGCTTGTAGTGAAAGAACCATCTCTCTCATAGCCGCTTCTGCCATGGATCATTGTAACAACTACAAGTGCTGCAGCGTGTTCGATTGTTCCTGTATTATAAGCGAATCCAAGAACTGCCTCATTTGCGATCTTTGATTTTATTTCAGAATTCTCTACAACAACATATCTGACTACCTGAGAATTCTTCCATGATGGTGCGAAGGAAGCCTCCTTAACGATTTCTTCCATCACTTCATGAGGGATTGGCTTCTCCTGATACTTCCTGATACTTCTTCTTGTTTCGATACATGTTAATGCGTCCATTGTATACCATCCTTTCTCTGCACGTATACACTTGGGGATGAAGGCTCGTGCCAGCTTCTTCATCCCTGTTCCTGTTGAGATTACTTATCTATAGATAGCCACGGTCTTGCTTTATGGGCTATTATACCTGTTTATAAGCTTCCTGATGACGTTTCATCCGGTTCCATACGACGAAATAAGCAGGAATCAGGAAACAGTCTGCAAATATCCATGCCAGAGGGTTTGCAACGCAGGCTGCATTATATCCAAATATCGGTACGAATACTGTGCCGACCAGCGTACGTGCTGCCATTTCCAGTACACCGGCAATAATAGCAAAGAAACCAAAGCCCATACCCTGAATCATGAATCTTACAATATTGACCAGTGCTAACGGGAAATAGAACAGTCCATTGATCAAAAGGAAGTGCTGTGCATCTGCAAGTATCTGTGTCTCACTGCCACTGACAAAAAGTTTGAGCAGATGTGGTCCAAATGCCACAATGATCAACAGACCGATCACTGAATAAACTGCGCCAAGCAATATACAGCTTCGCAGTCCCTTATGTAATCTGTCCAGCTTATAGCCTCCTGCATTCTGCCCACCGTAAGTCGCCATCGTAGCTCCCATGGAATCAAAAGGACACACGATAAACATACTGATCTTGGATGCTGCCGTAACGCTGGCTACTGCATTGGAACCAAGTGTATTTACCGCTGACTGGAGAATAACGCTGCCGATTGCGGTGATCGAATACTGTAAGCCCATTGGAACGCCGGCATTGAAAAGCTCCAGCATTTCTCTCTTTTCCATCTTCCATTCATCTCTGGACAATTGCAACATATCCACCTTTTTACGAATATAGATGACACAGGCAATTCCCGAAATCACCTGTGAAAGTACGGTTGCTGCTGCCGCTCCTGTTACTCCCATATGGAAATTCAGAATAAACACCAGATCAAGTACAACATTCAGAACCGATGACACGATCAATACGATCAGCGGCGCTCTGGAATTACCCAGTGCACGAATCATACCTGATGTAAGGTTAAACAGATACGTTGCCGGAATACCGATAAAAATAATTACGATATACTGATAGGAATATTCAAAAATATTCTCCGGTGTACGCATCAATGTCAATATTGGTCTGCAAAATGCTACCGTCAATATTGTCATGATTACTGCAAAAATAGCAGATAACCAGATACTGTTTGCATACAGCTTACGCAAAGTCTTATAATCCTTTGCACCAAATCGATGTGCGATCGGCAGTGCAAATCCACTGCACACGCCATTGCAAAAACCAATGATAAGGAAGTTAATGGAACCCGTTGCCCCTACTGCTGCCAATGCATCAACACCCAGAAACTGTCCTACGATCATAGTATCTACCAGATTATAAAGCTGCTGAAATAAATAACCAAATAATAAAGGCACAGAAAACCCAAGAATCAGCTTCATGGGGGAGCCTTCTGTCATATCCTTCGTTACGCTCATTTTTACTACCTAAACCTTTCCCCTAACCTGCAAACTTTGTGTCATCAGCACAAAGTTATTTTCACACTTATTTCAAAAATCCATTAACGATCTGCTCTTCTGCCTCAGCCTCTGTCAAGCCAAGGGTCATGAGCTTGATCAACTGATCTCCTGCGATCTTACCGATTGCTGCTTCATGGATCAGGCTGGCTTCCAGATTGTTCGCCTCCAGTGCAGGAATTGCCTTCACTGTAGCTCTGTCCATGATAATAGCATCACACTCTGTATGTCCCGCACATTTGTTGTTACCATTGATCTGAGAATAGAATACCTGTGTAGAATCCTCTTTTGCAACGGATCTGGACACAACATTCGTACTGGAATCTTCCCCATTAAGATCTACATAGAATTTGGTTTCTGCATGTTGTACACCATGGGTCATGATCTTCTCTTTTACGACCAGTGTAGCACCTGCTGCCAGATCAGCGCGCGTCTCACGAACAGTTGAATCTACACCTTTTATCTGTACAGCCTCCATCTCCATATAGCTGCCCTCATCCATATGCACGATAGTCTGTGGATTCAGGATTCTCTCACCCTTACCGTCACCACTGCCATAATGCTTCTCTACATAACGTAACTTCGCATTCTTACCGACATAAAAAGTGTGGATACCATCATGTTCACTGGCCGCATCACCACTGTTATGAATACCGCAGCCTGCAATGATCGTGACATCACAGTCTTCTCCAATATGAAAGTCATTATATACAAGCTCTTTTAAACCTGTCTGAGACAGAATGACCGGAATATGAACACTCTCATTCTTCGTACCCGGTTTGATATAAATATCGATACCTGATTTATCTTTCTTGCCTACAATTTCAATATGTTCGGTAGATTTTCTGTCAATACTCTCGCCATTTGAACGAATATTGTATGCACCTGCAGGTACTCCATGCAGATCAGCTACCTCGGCAAGTAATGTCTTCTGAATCTCATCCACGGATACAACCTCCTTTATTATGCACGCAATAAGCATCACCACTTAAAAGTCCCGGCAATATCTCTTCCTTAGAACCTTCTGCTGTAATGCTGCCATCAGCAATGACAACAATTCTGTCTGCAATATTCAGAATTCTCTCCTGATGGGAAATGATCACAATAGACCCTTTTGTCTGCTCATGCATCTGTTCAAATACCTGTATCAGATTCTGGAAGCTCCATAAGTCGATACCTGCCTCCGGTTCATCAAAAATAGACAGCTTCGTACCTCTTGCCATTACCGTTGCGATCTCAATTCGTTTCAATTCACCGCCTGATAAAGAGCTGTTCACTTCACGATTGATGTAATCTCTCGCACATAGTCCTACTTCTGACAGATATTTGCAGGCACCGTCTACACTGACTTTTTCCCCTGCTGCCAGACGAATCAGATCAAGAACTGTAATTCCTTTGAAACGTACCGGCTGCTGAAAAGCAAAACTAATACCCTTCTTAGCCCGATCTGTGATTGAAAGGTCTGTGATATCTTCTCCATCCAGCAGAATCTGCCCTTCTGTAGGACGGATGATACCTGCGATCATCTTTGCCAGTGTGGACTTGCCTCCACCGTTTGGTCCTGTGATTGCTGTAAATCTGTCTTCTATTTTCAGATTAATATGATTCAGAATGTCTTTGCCCTTATCATCATCCACATGATAAGACACATTTCTTAACTCCAGCATCTTTTATCCTCCAATGCCGTATTTTTATAGTAGATAAAAGGGCATTCCTGCTGCGGAGTACCCTCTTATCTTATTCTTTTATTCCTGTTCTTCTTTTGATTCTTCTACAACCGCGATACCAAGTTCTTTTAACTGGATATCATCTACATAGTCAGGTGCATTTGTCATCAGACAGGATGCATCCTTTACCTTCGGGAATGCAATTACTTCACGGATGGAATCTGCCTGAGTCATCAGCATAACCATACGGTCAAGACCAAATGCAAGTCCTGCGTGAGGTGGTACACCATACTTGAATGCAGTTAACAGGAAGCCGAAACGCTCCTGCGCTGTTTCCTTGGAAAGTCCGATGATCTCGAACATCTTCTCCTGAATATCATCCTGATGGATACGAACACTACCACCACCAAGTTCTGTACCATTCAATACAATATCATATGCCTTGGCACGAACCTTACCCGGATCTGTGTCAAGAAGTGGAATATCCTCTTCCATAGGCATTGTGAACGGATGATGCATTGCCACATATCTGTTCTCTTCATCGCTCCACTCAAGCAGAGGGAACTCTGTTACCCATAAGAAATTGTACTGGTTCTTGTCCAGAATACCAAGATTTCTTGCGATTTCCAGACGAAGGTTGCCTAATACATCCCATACGACTTTATTTCTATCGGCTGCGAACAGAAGTAAGTCTCCGTTCTTACCGTTCATTGCTTTTACAAGTGCTGCCATCTGTTCTTCTGTCATGAACTTGGCAAAAGAAGATTTGAGTGTACCGTCAGGCTGGATAGCAATGTATGCCAGACCCTTTGCGCCAAAGCCTTTTGCAAACTCTACCAGTGCATCGATCTTCTTTCTTGGCATCTCTCCCTGACCTTCTGCATTGATACCACGAACAGAACCGCCATTCTCCAGTGCTGATGTAAATACGCTGAAGCCACAGCCTGCAACTACATCACTGACATTGACAAGTTCCATACCGAAACGTGTATCCGGCTTATCAGAACCGAAACGGTCCATAGCTTCCTGCCAGGTCATTCTTGGGATAGGATTTGGTACGTCGATACCGATGGTTTCCTTGAATACTGCCTTTAACAGTCTCTCATTGACTTCGATAACGTCATCTACATCTACGAAGGATAATTCCATATCTACCTGTGTGAACTCAGGCTGTCTGTCAGCACGTAAGTCCTCATCACGGAAACACTTCGCGATCTGAAAATATCTGTCAAAGCCTGAACACATCAATAACTGCTTGAAAAGCTGTGGTGACTGTGGCAGAGCATAGAATGTACCAGGATGCACACGGCTTGGTACTAAATAATCTCTTGCACCTTCCGGGGTTGACTTATTCAGAATAGGAGTCTCGATCTCAAGGAAGCCTTCGTTTGTCATAAACTCACGGATCTTAGCCACTACGCGGCTTCTCATCATGATCTTGGCCTGTAAGTCAGGTCTTCTCAGATCCAGATAACGGTATTTCAGACGAAGCTCTTCCTTAGTCTTGGAATCTGCCTCGATCTGGAAAGGCGGTGTCTCTGATTCAGAAAGAATACGAAGCTGTGTTGCACGTACCTCGATCGCACCTGTTGCCATATTCTCATTGATATTACCCTCACGGTTCTCTACCTTACCAACAACAGCGATCACATATTCACTTCTAAGGCTCTCAGCCTTGGCAAATTCTTCTGCTCCAACAAATCTCTGCGGATCATCACCCTGTTCGAAAATGATCTGTAACAGACCGCTTCTGTCACGAAGATCAACGAAGATAATACCTCCTTTATTTCTACTCTTCTGTACCCAGCCCATAACGGTTACAGTCTGACCAACATTTGCTGTGGTGACCTCTGTACATCTGTGGGTTCTCTTCAAACCTTTCATAGTCTCAGCCATGTCTTTATCCTCATTTCTGTGCAATATAATATCACACGTTATTTTTAACTATTTTAACGGATTTTTGTAGAATTCCTGGAATTCTTCATATCCTTCTGCCGTAAGCTGTTCCTTCTGGAACTTCTTGTTCTTATTCATTCTGGCAACTAATATCTGTGTGCCGTCTTTTCTGGCTTCCTGTGCCTTGGCAATCACATCACACAGAGCCTGTCCTTCTACGCCTTTTTCGATCAGATAGGCGATCTTCTTATTCCTGGAAGGTACCTTGAAGCCACTCTCAAGAAGCAGCATGATAATACGCTCAAAGCCAATGGAAAAGCCGCAGGCAGGAACATCCTTACCCGTAAATCTGCCTACCATCTTGTCATAACGTCCACCGCCGCCGCAACTTCCGCCAAATTCAGGCATTGCGATCTCAAAGATCGTACCTGTGTAGTAAGACATACCACGTACCAGAGTCGGGTCAAATACCAGCTTGAAGTGGTCACCCTTGGTCGCATTGACACTTTCAATGATCTCTCTGAAGCTTGTCTTTACCTCTTCCTCAAGGAAACCTGTCATCTTTTCTTCGATAAAGGACAATGTATCCTCGCTCTCCTGCATACCCTTGAATAACGCAAGATACTTCTCTACACTGCCTTTGGCATAACCGTCTTCGATCAGTTCCTTCTCTACGCCTTCAAGACCTATCTTGTCCATTTTGTCAAGAATAATAAATATATTGTCATAATCTTCTTCGGCAAAACCGCTGTATGCAGCCATTGCCTTTAAGATTCTTCTGTCATTGATACGGATCTCGAAATTCTTGAAGCCAATCTTGCCAAGGGTCGTTGTTGTTGCAAGGATCAGCTCGATCTCTGCCAGGTTGGAAGCTTCTCCCAGAATATCAATATCACACTGCATGAACTGACGATATCTGCCTCTCTGGGGTCTGTCGGCTCTCCATACATTACCCATCTGCAATGCCTTAAAAGGTGATGGAAGTTCATTGGCATGATTGGAATAATAACGTACCAGAGGTACTGTCAGGTCGTAACGCATACCAAAATCTACCAGATCAGCTTCTTCCTTGGCTGTCTCAAGATTAAGCTTCTCGCCTCTCTTTAATACCTTGAAGATCAGCTTCTCATTCTCGCCGCCCTGCTTGCTGCTTAAGTTTGCAATGTTCTCCATGCAGGGTGTCTCTATCGGTGTAAACCCAAATTTGCCGTAAGTTTCCTTGATCACACCGATCACATAATCACGGATCGCCATTTCTTCCGGCATAATATCTTTCATTCCCGTAACAGGCTTCTTATTCAGTGCCATATTCTACCTCGCTTCTTTATTCTGTAGTCTGTAAGAATTTTACACTGTTTATCAGGGTTTTTCAAGCTATTTTATAAAAGTAGGAGGCGTGGCACCTGATTTTGTGCAACGCCTCTTGCTTTTACTTTATTTTTTCAAATACAGGGATAAATTCAAGCGGTGCATCAGCCTCGATCACACAGCCTCCCTCATAACTTTTGCCATCATTGATGTTCTTCCAGGTGCCCTGTGGCAAATATACCTTTCTGCTTCGCTGTCCCAGCTCCAGAACCGGTGCAACCAGATATCTGGCACCGAACATGTACTGATCCGTGATATTCCAGCACTTCTCATCCTCCGGGAATTCGTAGAACATGGTACGCATCAGAGGAGAACCATTCTGTGTTGCCTCTTTCATGATGCTCTCAATATATGATTTCAGTCTCCATCTGACTTCCAACTGTTTCTTCATAATGGTAAATGCTTCTTCACCATAGCTCCACAGCTCATTGGAATGTCCTGTATAGAGGTGTCCACCGCCCCATTCCTTATCAGAAAGTGGTGCGATATCATGAGGTCCTCTATCACCATGCATACGCAGAAATGGAGTAAATACAGCCCATTCATACCATCTAAGCAGCAGCTCACGAAACTCCGGATCGTTCACATCATCTGTCATGAAGCCGCCGATATCTGTTGTCCACCATGGAATTCCTGCAAGCCCCATATTAAGTCCCGCACTAAGCTGGTCTTCCATTGCTTCAAAGCTGCTGGGAACATCGCCGGACCAGATCAGAGTCGCATACTTCTGACTTCCTGCCCATCCGCTTCGTACCAGATGTAACTGTGCCTTATCAGGTGCTTCGCCCTTGATTCCATCATAAAACGCTCTGGTATACATCTGCGGATAAAGGTTGCTGACCTCAAGAGCACATCCAAGCTGGTAACGATAATTGTCATAATCATAGATACCATAGTCAGGTTCTGAATTATCCAGCCAGAACATATCGATTCCATAATCATAGTAATTCTTCTTGCACTTCTCCCACACAAAGGCTCTTGCCTCCGGATTAGTCGCATCGATTTCCAGACAGTCTCCCTGAAAATCATAGGTCTGGATCGCACCACGTTCTGTACGGATGAGTAAGCCACGTTCTTCCATCTCTGCAAAATTTTCGCTCTTTTTATCCACAGAAGGCCATACCGATACAACTACCTTGGTTCCCATTGTATGTAATTCGTCACACATTGCTTTTGGATCAGGCCAGTACTCCGGATCGAACTTCCAGTCACCCTGTCTGGTCCAGTGGAAGAAATCAATTACGATAACATCCAGTGGAATATTCAGCTCCTTATATTTGCGTGCAACACTCAGTACTTCCTCCTGTGTACGATATCTGAGCTTACACTGCCACAGTCCCAGCAATCCATCCGGAACCATAGGAGTTCTTCCAGTTACACTGGTGTATTTCTCAATCAGTTCCTTGGGAGTATCTCCTACTGTGATCCAGTAATCCAGTTCCTTAGTCGCTTCTGCTTTCCATTCTGTATAATTCTTGCCAAAGGAAACCTGACCTACACCGGGATGATTCCACAGAAATCCATATCCCATACTGGATACTGCAAAAGGAATCGATACCTGTGAATTACGCTGTGCCAGCTCCAATACGCAGCCCTTGAGATCCAGATATTTCTGCTGATACTGACCCATACCATATATCTTCTCGCCATCTATTCCTTCAAAACGCTGTATGATCTGATAATCGCCGCCGATGATAGGCTTATAAGTACGTCCTACGATCTTGAGGCAACGGCTCTCTTTGCATTCTGTTCCTGAATAATCTCTATGATACTCACGGATGAGCATCTTGCCATCCTTATAAAAAGTCAGCACACCCGCATCATTGACTCTGACTGACAATCTGCCATTTCGGATCGTCGCCTGCTGTCCGTCGATATGGATATCCACATCCTGCCCGTTCTTATCCACTGTCTCACTCAAGGCCCAGTCTCTGCCGGTGAAATCCATATACTGTGTGGTTCTCACACGCAAGGAATCCCTGCCCCATGCTTCAATATACATCCGCTCATTCTTATGGCGTACTAACAATCCAGATTCTTTTTGTTCATAATACATCTACATACCCTCCTGTTACTTGAATATCTTCCAGCGATACTTTATACTGACATTATAATGATATGTTTCCATTTAATCTATGCTGTTTTTAGCATAGGCTAACACAAAATTGATATAATACTATCAGAAAGGATTCACATATGAATACTCCCTCTATCCTGCTGCAGGAGCAGCTTCCGCATGGCAATGCCATGTTTCCTTTTATGATCCATGAAGTATCAAGCGATACCCGTACTGAGGAACGGATCGCCTGCCACTGGCATGAAGAAATCGAGATTCTGGTAGTTACAAAAGGCAGTGCTGTCCTGATCCTGAATAATGACCGCTATGAACTGAAGGAGGGATATGTTGCCTTTATTCTCCCCAACCACCTGCATCTGGTAACTGCTCTTCTGGGAGATACCTTCGATTTCTATGCTGTAGTATTTCATCCTGACCTGCTGTCCAGTTCCATTCAGGATGCGATTCAGCAGCAGTATTTTGATTCCGTTTTGCAGGAAAACCTTCTCTTCACTACCGTCCTTTCTGCTCAGGAAGCAAAGGAATTTGGTATTGCCGATGTATTGTCGGATATTTACGCTCTTTTTGCAAAGAAAGAGCCTTGCTTTGAATTACTCATCAAAGCAAGGCTGTATGTTGTGTGGTCACTTTATTATCTGCATGGCACTTCTTCTGCTTCCGTGTCCGAGAGAACCTCCGACTATCGTATTGCACTGGTCAAGTCTATCATTGATTACATTCATACTCATTATGAATCACAGATCACACTGGATATTCTGGCTTCTCATTTCCATCTGAGCCGTGAGCATCTCTGCCGGCTTTTTAAGAAAATGACACGTATGTCACCTATTGAATATCTGAACTTCTACCGCATCAGCACCAGTACCCGTCTGTTGCGTGAAACAGACCATGAAATCAGTGATATCGCGCTGGAGATCGGCTTCAACAATATCAGCTATTTCAACCGGACATTTAAGCGATATATGCACGTTACACCTGGGGAGTATCGGAAAGGGTAAAATGCCCTTTCATACTGCTCTTTATTTCTGTACTTTGAACTGATTCATGTCTTTTACCAGATTGTCCACATATCCTGTCATATTGTTGCAGGTACTGCTAATATTGGTCAACAGTGCTGTCAATTCTTCCGAGCTGGCTGTAATTTCCTGTGTAGCTGCCGCATTGCTTTCAGCAACCTGGCCAATTACTTTCACCTGATTGTCGATTTCCGTAATATCCTTCATCATCTGCTCATCTGTCTGATGTACTGCAGTAAGTTTCTCATTAGTGCTGATCACATCATTATTGATGATCCGGAAGGATTCGATAACATCTTTGGTGGATTCTGTACTTGCCTGATTGCTCTTTACGACCAGATCAATGCACTTCTCACATTCTTTAAAATTCTCCACCAGTGTAGAAATAATCTTTCTGATATTTTCAAGTTCATTTGATGTATTTTCGGATAATCCCTTAATACTGTCTGCAACAACAGCAAAGCCTTTACCAGCATCTCCTGCTCTGGCCGCCTCTATGGAAGCATTCAGGGCAAGCAGATTTGTTTCGGAAGCAATTTCCTCAATACTGCCAAGAATAGTCTCCATATCCTGAATACCTTTACTGGTTACCTCTATCTTCTCTGAAATCTCCTGAACATTTATATTCATATGTACACTTTCTTCTGACATGGATTCCATCTTGGCTTTCATATCAGCAGAATTACCATCTAACTGCTTCATATATTGCAGAGCTTCTTCCACTGCTGTAGATACCGCCTTACCTGCATCTGCCAGTGAAGCAACTTTCTCGATCATCTGATCTACTGCTGATGCCTGCTGAGATACCTCGGAAGCAACATTACCTATTGCAGTGGCCACCTGTTCATTTGCATTTACTGCATTCTCTGTCTTTTCCTTCATATCTGTACTGCCAGAGTCAACAGCATCTGTAGTATTCTTGACAGATAATATACTGTTTCTGAAAGCATCCATAGCAATATTGGTATTGCGTACCATAGCTCCAAGCTCGTCATTTCTCCCGGCAATTGTACCTTCCATCTTACCAGTAAGATCTCCCTGTGCCACTTTTGTAAGCTGTACTTTTACTTTCTCGATCACCTGAATGATCCTTTTGATCAGTATGTATGCGACAATTGCAATAATAACAGCAAATAAAGCAGCTACTCCAGCCATTAGTATGATCGCCTTGTTAAAGATCCTGCCTATTCTGATCACACCATCTGAATTATCTACAACATTCTGAATATCATCAGAATATACACCTGTCGTAATAACCCAGTTCCATGGTTTGAATTCTTTACTGTATGCCACTTTGGGAGCAACTGTTACACCATCAGATTTAGTAAAATAAAATTCATTATAGCCACCTGCCTCTGCAACCTTCATAATCTCCTGGATAATCTTGACACCATTCTGATCCGTCAACTCATATCGGTTGCTTCCCTCCTGGTCAGGTAAAATTGGATGCATGATCAGTGTATAATCCGTACCATCCACCCACAGATATCCTGAATTATCTTCCCCATACCGGATACTTCTGATAACTTCCAATGCCTTTTTCTGAGCTTCTGTTTCAGATAATTCCCCAGATTGAAACAATTCATAATAATTTTGAGTAATACTGATTGCGCTCTGCACTTCTGAGCTGATTACACTCTTATAACTGTCCAGTGTCACATCATACAATACATCTTTCATTGTTGACTTGATATTTGTAAATACCAGAGCAGCTATGATCACAAGTCCCGCACTTAACAGAGCAATTGCTCCAACGACTCCCAGCGTCAGCTTTCTTGCCAACCCTGTATCTCTTCTTTTATTCGTTGCATCCATACTAATACAGCTCCCTTCAACTATTATCAGACTTATTACAAGTATAGTCTTTATTTACATTTTATTATATCATTTCCCATTAATCAACAATTATTAATGTGTAATTTCAGTACTTTGCACAAAAGGTCCTGCTTTGAAAATTATCAAAGCAAGACCTTTATTTTTTTACCAACCTTTTCAAAATACCTCTCGCCTTGTAATAGGCTCTGGTAGTAATTCTGGGCTTTACCATTTTAGACAGTCTGATCACAGACTGGTTCTCATTATTTAACTTTGCGAAGAAAATCTCCCTTTTCTCATGTGGCGAAACAGATTTTCTGGATTCAGACCACACTGGAAGAATCTTATCCAGTTCATCCTGTACAAAGGAAATATGCTGTTCCATCTGTTCAAACATTCTGACACCTTTCTCACTATGCAGCCAAATGATCGAAGTTCCTTTATCATCATCCATATCTGGTCGATAATCATCAACGCCCCATGCATCACCAATTGTCAAATCTGATGCCCGATCAGTGCCTTTGAACTGACAGTCATAGCAGGAAGGCCTAAGAGCAATATTACTCAAAAAAATCTGCATATACGGATCATGCCCCGCACGCTTCACATATTCTTTTCCACCATCAAATTCCAATCTCACTGAATACTTCTTCCACCCCGTTGATTTATATCTAAAATTAACGGCTGTCAGATCGGCTCCATATTCCTTCTTACGTTCTTCCAGATATTTTCCAAAGACTTTACCGGAAGGAACACCATGACACAGGACATCTACAGTAAACAGGTTCTCATAATCTTTCTCCAAAAATTCTTTCAATCCGGCAACCTGACAGGGAGTTCCTG
>ERZ1106954.1974-NODE-1974-length-14756-cov-3.817904_pt1 | contig 14756 bp, 12 predicted proteins | sample MGYA00403678_ERZ1106954 | MGnify/ENA primary metagenome ERZ1106954 (study PRJEB35170, sample SAMEA104062445) | human gut metagenome | biome: human gut; feature: human-associated habitat; material: faeces | place: Denmark | collected 2012-08-20 ... | reverse complement strand
CTGCGGCGAGCCGCAGCCCCTTCAAACGAGAGCGTAAGCGAAGCGGGTCTCGTCTGAGGACGCAAGTCAGATGATCTTCGTCCCGCGCTCTTCCGCGGCGAGGACGGTCCGCCCGGCCTCAATGGAGTGCGTGAGCCACACGTTGCCGCCGATTACGCAGTTGTCGCCGATGTGCGTCATGCCGCCGAGGATCGTCGCTCCGGCGTAGACGACGACGTGGTTGCCGATGTCCGGATGGCGCTTGATTCCCTTGACGGGGTTGCCGTGTTCGTCCAGCTCAAAGCTCTTCGCGCCGAGCGTGACGCCCTGATAGAGCTTCACATGCTCGCCGATGGTCGTCGTCTCGCCGATGACGACGCCCGTGCCGTGGTCGATAAAGAAGTAGTTGCCGATCGTTGCGCCCGGGTGGATGTCGATGCCGGTGAGCTGGTGGGCGTATTCGGTCATCATGCGCGGCAGCATGGGGATGCCCATTTTGTACAGCCGGTGCGCCATGCGGTAAATGCTGATGGCTTCAAACGCGGGGTAGGCGAGCATGATCTCGTCGCAACTCATCGCGGCGGGGTCGCCGTCGTAAGCGGCCTGAATGTCGGTTTCGAGGCACGCTTTGATCTCCGGGATCTGCTCAAGAAAGCGGAGAATGAGCGTGTCGGTCTCTTCCTCGGTCCGCTCCGGCTGGAGCGTCGTGAGGATCTGCTCAAGAAGCTCCGCGGCGCTCTGCAGGTTATAGCTCACCGCGATGGCGGAGGCAGCGCTGCCCCGCCGGGAGGATGTGCCGAAAATATGCGGGTACATGGCGCTGCGCAGCAGCGCGATCAGGCGCGCAACGCGCTCCTTCATGCCGGGGCAGTTTTCCAGCGTCCCGTCCATGTTTCCGGTGGAAATGAGGCGCTCCGTGATCTCCCGGATCGCCTGCTGATGCAATGAATCGTGCTTCAAAGGTAATTCCAGCCCTTCTTTATGGTTTCGATGAGACCCCGGCGTTCCCGCCGGTCTTGTATTCCGCGGCGATCTTCCGGCCGCGGCGGACGGATACGATGAACAGCGCGCCCATGGCAAGCGTCAGCGCAAGGCCGTACCAGAAGCTGATGATGTATCCGCGCTGCCGGCCGAGGCCATCCACCATATAGCCTATGATGACGGCGTTGACCGAGGTTCCGAGCGCGGACACCATGGAGCTGTAGGAGAGAAGCTCGCCGCAGTCCCGGCTGCCGTATATATCGCGGATGGCAATGGCAATCATAACGGTGCTCGTCGCCATGGAGAAGCCGTAGAGCGCTGCGCCGGCGATGCGCGCCGTAAGCGAATTTATGAGCAGCAGGAGATAGCCCGCCGCTGTGACCGCCGTGCCGGCGGCGAGCGAGACGCGAAGGCCGAACCGGTCGTAGAGATGGCCGAGCAGGAGCTTTCCCACAACGTTTCCCGCCATGGAGCAGGAGACCATCAGCGCGCCGACGGCCGAACCATAGCCGAAGTATATGCCGATCGGGCTGAGGTGCGAGCAGTACGAACAGGTAAACGACGCAAGAAGTCCCGCAAGGATCAAAAGCCAGAAAGCGCTCTCCCGCTTGGCGCGGGAGGCCGGAACGCCGTCGAGCGGACAGCTCTCACCGGTGAGCGCTTCATCGTCCTCGGCGCCGTAGGGCCGGCAGCCGACGTCCTCCGGCGAGCACCGCAGCAGAAAGACCGAGACCGGCAGCATCATCAAAAGAGAAATAGCGCCGAATGAGAAAAAGCCGGCCCGCCAGCCGAAGGTGCGGATGATGGCATTGCCGAGCGGATTGCCGAGCCCCCCGACGATCCCCGAGAACGCCGCCGCAAGGCCGACGGCAAGGCCGCGTTTTTTATGGAACCAGTTGCCGAGAATGTACGGCGCGGGGTAAAACATGAGAAACGCGCCGGCAAAGCCCTGAAGGGCTCCGGCAATGTAAAAGGCGGGAAGCGTCCGGAAAAAGCCCATGGCGAACACCGTGCCGGAAAATACGAGCGACGCGCCGCCGAGCAGAATGCGCGAATCGATGCGGCGGAAGAGCGTTCCGACAAACGGCAGAACAATACACGAACAGACGCCGAAAAAGAGCACATAAAAAGTGAAAGCGCCCATACCGAAGCCGAGATCTTCGATCACGGGGGCATAGAAAATGCCGCGGCAGTTGTGAACGATGCCGAGCGATCCGCCCTGCAGCAGACAACAGCCGATCAGCATCCACCAGGCGCGGTGGATGCGGCCGGGGTTTTTCATATCATTTCCCTCTTATATCCTGTGATTGCATTTAAAAAATATATAGTAAAATAAATGCTTATTCAAATAAACAATATCATCTTATAAAGGGAGTGTCAATAAAAGCTTGTTAATTTAATAATAATATATGGATAATATGACGATTTATGGTCTTTGACAGCGAATAGGGGTTGTATTTGGTATGGAAAGTGCTATAATCCGAAAATGTGAACGAAATGTGTCTTTCGGAGGCGCACATTTCGTAAAAAGATCGAGAGGAGTTTTTTCCATGTCCAAAGAGCCCGAAAAGAAAGCTGCAGAGCAGGGCGGTTCCGAGATCGAATATGCGTTCGGTCGCGTTCCCGCGGACAAACGCAAGACCTTCAGCACCATTCTGGTCATTCTTGTCGGCTACTGCATTTCTCTTTCCAACTTCGTCACCGGCGCCACGGTCGGCTCCAAGATGAGCTTCAGCGGCACGGTGTGGTCGACCGTCGTCGGCAACGCGATCCTTGCGCTTGTCGCCGTCATGGTCGGTATAATCGGCGCGAAGAGCGGCAAGACCACGCTGGTTCTCGCCCGCAACTTCCTCGGCAAGCGCAGCTCGGCCATCATGTCCGTGCTGATCGCTCTGTCTGCCGTCAACTGGATCGCCGTGAACGCGGACACCTTTGCGAATATGATCCTTACCAACTTCAAGTGGTGGCCCCTGCCCGTGTGGCTGACCGCCATCATTGTTGTTGCCATCTGGGCCCAGTCCGCCATCCGCGGCGTGAAGGGTCTGGAGATCGTCAGCTGGCTCGGCGCTCCCGCCGCCGTCATTCTGGCCATTGCGTCCTTCATTGCCATCGGCACCAAGACCGGCTTCGGCACGGTTATCCACTATGTCCCCGGTGAGGGCCAGCTGACCTTCGCCGCCGGCTCCACGTCCATCGTCGGCGCGTGGATCTTCGGCTGCATCGTCACGCCGGACGTCACCCGCTATGCGAAGAACGGCAAGCACGTTGCTCTCGCTGCGCCCATCGCCGTGTACGTCGGCCTCGCCATGATCGAGCTCGTCGGCGCCATGACCGCGCAGGCCACCGGCAACGCCAGCTTCGTCGCCGCTACCGCGGCTCTCGGCCTCGGCATCCTGGTGTTCGTCTGCGCCATCTTCTGTGTCTGGACGACGCAGGACAACAACATCTATTCCGCATCCCTCTCCCTGCAGAACATCTTCGTTGACACGAAGCTCGAAGGCAAGGTCAAGCACGCCTGGCTTGCCATCATCGTGGCCGCCCTCGCCGCCATTTTCGCGGCTGTCGGCGCTGTGAAGTACCTTCTGCCCGTCGTCAAGGCTCTGTCGGTTCTCCTGCCGCCCATCCCGGCCATGATGATCGCGGAGCAGTGGTGCGTGAAGAACTCCAAGGAGAACCAGAACATCAACTGGGTCGGTATCGTCTCCTGGATCGTTGCCACCGTCATTGGCCAGATCTGCGTCAACCGCAACTTCCTCATCCCCGCGGTCGTCAGCATGGTCGTGGCTTTCTTCCTGTACTGGGGTCTCAGCAAGGCTCTTGACAAGTCCTGGAACAAGGAAGCCACCGGCAAGGCCGAATAATTTCTTTCATCAGAAAACATTTTGTCATCATCAGCCCCCGAAAAGCAATCCCCATACCGCAAGGTATGGGGTTTGTCTTTTTCTGCAGAATGTAGTATACTATTCTCGAAGGAGTGATAAAAATGGAAACAACATCTTTTACGTATAAAACCGGGCCGTGCAGCGATGTGCTCATCATCGGCGGCGGTCTGGCCGGCATGTATTCTGCGCTCGCCGCCGCGGAGAGCGGCGCCGCGGTGCGCATTCTCTGCAAGAGCAAGACCGGCGGCTCCGGCAATTCGGTGGTGGCCATGTCGGTGCACCGCTTCGCGCCGGACGCGCCCGGCCTGCGCGAGGATTACCGCCGCCGCTTCCTTGCTTCCGGCGCGGGACAGCAGGACGCGGAGCTCGCGGCGTTCTTTGTCGATCACGCTGCCGCGGCCATGGAGCGGCTGCGCGGTCTCGGCCTGCCGCTCGAATACCGGACGCTTTCGGAAAACGGCGGGGAATATCCGTATCTCGCCTGCTGCTCGCCCAAGCAGGGACGCATTCTGACGAAGGCCGTGCGGGAGAAGCTGAACGAGTATCCCAATATCGCCGTGGAGGACGGCGTGACCGTCTGCGATATTCTTACCGAAAACGGCCGCGCGCAGGGCGTCCTCGCGCTCTGCGGCGGGGAGATGCGCGTATACCCGGCCAAAACGATGATCCTCTGCTGCGGCGGCGCAGGCAACGTGTACGCCGCAACGAGCAACACGCGCGATGTGACCGGCGACGGCTACGCGATGGCCGCGCGCTGCGGTCTGCCGCTGCGCGGCATGGAGTTTGTGCAGTTTTATCCTTACCGCATTTACTCGCCCAAGCGGGCGGATATCTTCCCGGACCTTTTCGACCACGGCGCGGTGCTCCGCAACGAGAAGGGCGAGCGGTTTATGGACTGCGCCAAGTATCCGATGAAGGAGCTTGAAAACCGCGACGTCGTCGCGCGCGCCGAGTTCGCCGAAAAGGAAGTGCGGCTTGATCTTTCCGGCTGCGATAAGGCATATCTCGAGCGCGAGTGCCCCAACATCGCGCGCATGGCGCGCGATAACCCGGATAAGCCGCTGCTCATCCGTCCGGTGGCGCATTTCTTCATGGGCGGCGTGCCGCTGCGCACCGACTGCTCCACAGACGTTGCGGGCCTCTATGCCTGCGGCGAGGTCACCGGCGGGCTGCACGGGGCGAACCGTCTCGCCGGGAGCGCGCTGACGGAAACAGTCGTCTTCGGCGCGATCGCGGGAAAAAATGCCGCGGAATACGCCGCGGCCGACGCTGATACGCCGGAAACCGCTGCGGCAGCCGGACGTGTCCTTTCGACGTATCCGGAACTCGGCACGGATCCGCTCCGCGACCTGCGCGACGATCTGCGTGTGACCATGCAGAAGGATGCCTCCGTTATCCGCACGAAAGAGGGGATGGAGCAGGCCCTCGGCGAGATCGACAAGATCAAGGCCGCTCTGCGCGAGCGCCGCCCGGCGTCTCTTGCCGAGTGGAACGAGCTTCGCAATATGCTCCTTACGGCGGAGAGCGTCACGCGCGCAGCGCTGGAACGCAAAGAAAGCCTCGGCGCGCATTGCCGCGCGGACTGAAACCCCATACAAGAAGAAAATGCCTCGCGCGGGAGTCTTCCCGCGTGAGGCATTTATCGTATATAGGGCTTACACTGCGAGAACGACGATCTTTCCGTCCTGTACGGTGAGCCCGACGGTTTTTGCCGCGCCCTTGAGATGATCGATGATCTCGGTAGCGATGGCGTCCTCCACGTCCTTCTGGATGAGACGCTGGAGATTGCGCGCGCCGTAGGCAGCGCTGTAGCCCTTTTCAGCAAGATAGGTGATGACGCTCTCGTCCCAGGTGAGGGCGGTGCCGCGCTCGGCCATCGCGGTGCGAAGATCCTCAAGCATGAGCGAGGCGATCGCGCGGATGTTTTCCTCCGTCAGGTGGTGGAAGTAAATGATCTCGTCCACGCGGTTGATGAACTCGGGGCGGAGGAAGTCGTTGAGAGCCTTGACAGCCTTTTCCTTGCCCTGCTCGTCGGCGCTCATATTGAAGCCGACGCTGCCGGTGCGCTTGTCGCTGCCCGCGTTCGTGGTCATAACGATCACGGTGTTTTCAAAATTGACTGTGCGGCCCTGCGCGTCGGTGATGCGTCCGTCGTCGAGGATCTGGAGCAGGATGTTCATCACATCCGGGTGCGCCTTTTCGATCTCGTCGAAAAGCACGACGCTGTAGGGCTTGCGGCGGATCTTCTCGGTGAGCTGTCCGGCCTCGTCATACCCGACGTAGCCCGGAGGCGAGCCGATGATGCGCGAAACGCTGAACTTTTCCATAAACTCGGACATATCGAGCCGGATGAGCGATTCGGGGGAGTTGAAGAGATCGGCGGCGAGCCGCTTGACAAGCTCCGTTTTGCCGACGCCGGTGGAGCCGACAAAAATGAAGCTCACGGGCTTGCGCTTGGACTGCAGTCCGGCGCGGCTGCGCTTGATAGCGGCGCAAACGGCGTTCACGGCCTCGTCCTGCCCGATGATATGTGCCTTGAGCCGTCCGGCAAGACCGGAGAGACGCTCAAACTCGTCGGCGCGAATGTTTGAAGCGGGGATCTTCGTCCAGAGCTCGATGATGTGCGCAAGATTGTCCGCGGTGAGCTCCGGCATGCCCTTGGCTTCGATCTGAGAAAGCTCATCCTTGAGCTGAAGATCGCGGCTGCGCAGCTCGGCAAGCTTTTCAAAGTCGCCGTCGCCCGCCGTGCTGCTGAGCAGAAGCTCGCGCTCCTTGTCGAGATCTGCGCATTCCTTTTTGATCTCGGCACTGCGCTCAATGTCCTTGTTGTGGAGATTCACGTCCGAGCACGCCTCGTCGATGAGGTCGATGGCCTTGTCGGGGAGGAAACGGTCGGTGATGTAGCGCTCGGAGAGCGTCACGGCCATGCGGCACATCTCGTCGGAGATCTTCACGCCGTGGAAGTCCTCGTAATACTTGCGGATGCCCTTGAGGATCTCCACGCTGTCGCTGAGCGAGGGCTCGGCGACGGTCACGGGCTGGAAGCGGCGCTCAAGCGCGGCGTCCTTTTCAATGTGCTTGCGGTATTCGTTGAACGTCGTCGCGCCGATGACCTGAATCTCGCCGCGGGAGAGCGCGGGCTTGAGAATGTTTGCGGCGTTCATGCTGCCCTCGGCGTCGCCCGCGCCGACGAGATTGTGCACCTCGTCGATGACGAGGATGATGTTTCCCTCGCGGCGGATCTCTTCAATGAGACCCTTCATGCGCGACTCAAACTGGCCGCGGAACTGCGTTCCCGCGACGAGAGAGGTGAGATCGAGCAGAAATACCTGCTTGTCGCGCAGCTTCGCCGGCACGTCGCCGGAGGCGATGCGCTGCGCAAGACCCTCGGCGATCGCCGTCTTGCCGACGCCCGGCTCGCCGATGAGACAGGGGTTGTTCTTCTGGCGGCGGTTGAGGATCTGGATGACGCGCTCCAACTCCTCGCTGCGGCCGATCATACGGTCGAGCTTGCCCGCGCGGGCGCGGTCGGTGAGCGAGATGCAGTAGTTATCGAGAAACTTGCGCTTCGGCTTGCGCTCGCCGCCGTCCTTGCCGACGCGGGGACGCTCGGTCTCGGCAGCGCTGTCGCGATTTTCGGCGTTGGCGGCGTTCTGCGCGCCGAAAAGCCGGTTGAGGAACGGGAACGTTGCGGTCTTTCCGTCGTCGTCCGAGCTGTCGTCGTCGTTTTCGATGTTCATAAGATCGTCCCCGCTGCCGGAGAGATTCTGCATGGCCTCCATCATTTCGGAGGAAAGCCCGTCGAGATCTTCGTCGTTGATGCCCATTTTGGAAATGATATCGTCGATGGGCTTGATGTGCAGCTCACGGGCGCACTTGAGACACAGTCCCTCCTGGTGGGACTGGCCGTTTTCAATACGGTTGATGAATACCACTGCCATGTTCTTGTGGCAGCGGGCGCAGAGAGTAGGTTGCATAGATGTTCTCCTGTATTCTGTGAAATGGCGTTAAATTCCGAGCAGGTGTACGAAGATCGTGCGATCCATAAACCAGGAGACGAGGAAGGTGTTGGAAAGCGTCTCCTGCGAGACGAGAAGTCCTACGAACCGCAGTGCCCAGCCGATGATGAGGCAGAACGCCATGCCCTGCACCAGACCGGCCACCGCGCCGCCGATGTCGTTGAGCAGCTCGTGGTTCGGTATCTGGAAGCTGATATTGGGAATGTTCCCGATCACCGTGAGGAGGATCAGGATCATAACGAATGCGAGAATAAACCCGCCGACATAGGATATGCGGCGGCAGAGCACTTCTACAACGGCGTCGATGAGCTCGGCGTTATTTTCCTTCGCGTAGGCGACGGCTTCGTCCGCCATCTGCTCGCTGGTGGATTCGTAAATGCCCATGCCGTTGTAGGTGAGCGTGCAGAATTCCGTTTCACGGCCGGGATTCTGCGCAAAATAGTCCTTGACGGAAAGGTTGGTGCTGTCGATCCCCATGGCGGGGCGGACGGTTTTGTCGACGACGTTCACCTCAACAAAGCCGCTGGCGAACGGGCGCAGCGCGTCGATCACCTCTCCGGAATAGGCCAGGGAGAGAAGATTTGCGCCGTATACCGAAACAACGAACGCGATCAGACTGAAGATGCCCATGACGAGCCCCTTCTTATAGCCGGACCAGACACAGAAAATGAGTATGGACAAAAACAAAAGACTCAGTACCGCTTTCATGCAAAGCCTCCTTTTTCAGGCGCGGCCGGTGAGAGATCACCGGTTGAAATCGATTTGTACAACGCCGGACGCACCGGCGAAAAGAGCGCGGCTGTCCGAGCAGAGAAACACCTGCCGGACGTCCTCCGGCGGCTGATAGGATACGATCTCCTCCAGCGCGGAGGAAAAGAGCGTGGATTCCTCTCCGGTGAAGAGGACGAGAAGCTGGCTGCCGCAGGACGACATGGCCGCGGCTTCCAGCGGGGCGGTAAAGCTGCCGAGCGGCTCGCCGGAGGGGGAGAACGCTGTGATCACCGTCTCGCCGCCGCCGAGCCCGCTCGCCGCCGCAACGGCGGCAAAGTTTCCGCTGAGCGAAAAGGAGGAGAGGTGCGCGTTTCCGAGCCGGTGCTCGGAGAGCAGCGTGCCGTCCGCGGAGAGAAAGCAAACCGCCGATTCCGTCACCGCGGCAATGGAGCCGTCCGAGAGAAAGCCGAAATCCACGATCAGCTCGCCGGGGGCGAAAAACTCGGCCTGCATCTCCTCGCGGTCGATGCGGAAAAAGCGGAGATACCCGCCGTCGTCTCCGGCGCCGTTCACGCAGAGAAGACCTTTTCCGGTCGTTCGCGCGGAGACGGGCGTGACGCTTGAAGCGTCCCAGCGGAAGAGCGGCGTGAGATCGGTGTCGTATACGACGACGCTCCCGCGATATCCGTCCTTATCGGTTAGGACGGTAATAAGCCCGGTTTCGTTCACATCGGCAAAGTATACGCCGCCTTCGGTCGCACTCTCGGCGGCCGAACCGTCCGGATACAGCGCGTGGATGCCGTTTTGCCCCGCGTCCCAGAACACCGCGAGCTGCGTCCCGGCAGCGCACATCGGCTCCGTCATCGCGAAGTCGGCGCTCGCGGCGCATTTCCCACTGGCGGTGAAGAGCTGCGCGCCGGTCGTCGTGGCGGCGGCGAGCCCGTTTCCGGCGGCGGAATAAAAGACATTCTCTCCGCTCCGGAGCCGGAAGCCGTCGCGGTTCCGCACGGCGGCCGCCGTGTGCGACTGGACAACGCTCAGCACGAGCAACAGCGCTGCGATGCAGAGCATGGCGGCTGTCGCGGCGAGCACACGGGGCAGATTCCGGTGCCTGCGCTCCGGCGCGGCGGTATACCTATTAGAATGCATCAAAACCTCCGAAAAATCAAGCGTCAATGGCGCTCAAGTGTCTGCCATCATTTCCCCGGCGGGGCCGTCGTACCAGATGCGGTGCATATAAAGACCCTGCGGCGGCATCGTCGGGCCGGTGAGACGGCGGTCGCGCGTTTCGAGAAGCGCGGGAATGTCCTCCGCCCGGAGCTTTCCGTAGCTTGCGTATACCATCGTGCCGACCATGGCGCGGACCATGTTGTACAAAAACCCGTTGGCGCACACACGCACGGTGATGAGATCGCCCTCGCGTTCGGCATCGCACCAGTACACGGTGCGGACGGTCGTTTTCGTTTCGGTGCCGACGCTCCGCACGGCGGCAAAGTCGTGCGTGCCTTCAAAGGCCTTCGCCGCGGCGCGCATCTGCGCAATGTCGAGCCGGGACGGAAAAAAGCACACGCGCTTATCGAGAAACGGATCGGGAATGCGGCTATTGAGGATCTTATAGATATATTCCTTCTGGATGCACGAGCCGATGGCATTGAAGCTCTCGTCCACCTCGCAGGCGTCCGTCACGGCGATATCGCCGGGGAGACGGGCGTTGAGCGCGAGCGGGACCTTCTCGATCGGGATCGTACAGTCGGAGCGGAAGTTCGCGCAGTAGCGCAGGGCGTGCACGCCCGCGTCCGTGCGGCCGCAGCCCGTTACATGGACGCTTGTACCGAGTATTTTTGCAATGGCGTCCTCCACGGTCTGCTGCACCGTGGGGAGACCGGCCTGCCGCTGCCAGCCGTGATAGGCGGAGCCGTCGTACCGGAGACGGAGTGCAATGTTTCTCAAATGCCGTACCTCGTCAGGATGATCGATCCGGCCAGGATCACCGCCCAGAAAGCGAGAGCCAGGTAGTCGTTTCGGCCCATGCGCAGCACCTTCATGCGGGTGCGTCCCTCGCCGCCGTTGTAGCAGCGGCACTCCATTGCGGTGGCCAGCTCATCGGCGCGGCGGAACGCGCTCACGAACAGCGGCACAAGGATCGGCAGCAGCGCCTTCGCGCGGCGGACAAGACTGCCGCTTTCAAAATCCGCGCCGCGTGCCTTCTGCGCGGAAATGATCTTGTCGGTCTCTTCGATGAGCGTCGGGATAAAGCGCAGCGCGATGCTCATCATCATGGAAAGCTCATGCACCGGGAAGCGCAGCTTTTTGAGCGGACTCAAAAGCTGCTCCAGCCCGTCGGTGAGCTGCAGGGGAGAGGTCGTATACGTCAGAAGAAACGTTCCGCACACGAGCAGAATGATGCGAAGCACCATCAGTACCGCGCGGCGGATGCCGTTATCGGTGATGCGAAGCACCCAGAACGAGCAGATCACATTGCCGTCTGAGTAAAAGAGATTGAGCACCGCCGTTAAGATCACGATCACGATGAGCGGCTTGAGCCCCTTGAAGAGCGCCTTCGGGCGGATGCGCGAGAGCGCCACGCAGAAAACGAGCGTGAGCAGCACGAGTGCGGTGGCGCTCCAGTTGTTGGCGGTGAAGAGCGCGGCAATATAGAGCACCACGGCGATGAGCTTTGTGCGCGGGTCGAGCCGGTGCACGATGGTATTGCCGGGGAAGTACTGGCCGAGCGTAATGTCTTTCAGCATGCGCCGCCCTCCTTCCGTGCGAGCAGGGCCGCGGCAAGATCGTGCGGGGTATAGATGCCCTGCGGAACAGCAGCGCCGCGCGCGCGCAGCTCATCTGCAAGAGCGGCTGCGCCCGGAATGCCGAGACCCATTTCACGAAGCTCCGCGGCGTGGGTAAAGATCTCCACCGGCGCGCCGTCGAGCGCGATCTTGCCGCGCCGCATGACGATGAGCCGCTCGGCGTTTTCCGCGGCGACGTCCATATCGTGCGTGACGAGCACAACGGTGCTCCCCGTGGAGCGATGGTATTCGGCGATGTTTGCAAGGATCTCGCGGCACCCGGCGGGGTCGAGCCCCGCCATCGGCTCATCGAGCACGAGCACCTCCGGCTTCATGGCCATCACGCCCGCAATGGCGATGCGGCGCTTCTGTCCGCCGGAAAGATCGAGCGGGGACGCCTCGAAGAGCGATTCATCGACTCCGGCAAACTTTGCGCCGAAGCGGACATGCTCGTCCACCTCCTGTTCGTTCAATCCCATATTCTTCGGACCGAACGCAATGTCACGGTAAACCGTCTCTTCAAAGAGCTGGTATTCCGGGTACTGGAACACCAGACCGACACGGAACCGGACGGCGCGCAGCGCCTCCTTGGAGCGGTGGATGTCCTCTTCCCCGAGCAGCACGCGCCCCGCGGCGGGCTTCAAAAGCCCGTTGAGATGCTGGATAAGCGTGCTCTTGCCGCTGCCGGTATGACCGAGCAGCGCCGCGTACTGACCGGCGGGGATGGAGAGATCAATATTGTCGAGAGCGACCTTTTCAAACGGAGTCCCGGCGCTGTATACGCACCGGAGAGACTCCAGACGGATATCGGGCATAACGAAAAACCTTTACTGATGGATTTAATTTCCGAGCCAGCGGACAATGGCATCGGCGGCTTCCGCGTCGGAGAGCGCGCCGAGCGGCACATCCGCCCCGGCGGCGCGCAGCTCATAGAGCGTTTCCGTCGTGGCGGGAACGTCCAAACCGATCAAACGCATCTGTTCAACGCGCGAAAAGACGTCCTTCGGCGCGCCGTCGAGCACGAGCCTGCCGTCGGACACGACGAGCAGGCGGTCGGCGTCGATGCACTCATCCATGTGGTGCGTGATGAGAACGACTGTGACGCCCGTCGCGGCGCGAAGATCGGCGATCGTGCGCAGCACCTCCTGCCGTCCGGAGGGGTCGAGCATGGCAGTGGGCTCGTCCATAACGAGGATCTCCGGCTGCATGGCGAGCACGCCCGCGATGGCGACGCGCTGCTTCTGCCCTCCGGAGAGAAGGTGCGGCGCGTTATTGCGGAATTCGTACATACCGACGCGCTTCAAAGCCTCGTCCACGCGGCGGCGGATCTCCGCCGGGGAAACGCCAAGGTTTTCGGGCGCAAACGCCACATCGTCCTCCACGACGCTCGCAACGATCTGGTTGTCGGGATTCTGAAACACCATGCCGACCGTCCGGCGCACGTTGAGCAGGTTTTCCTCGCTGCGCGTGTCCATGCCCCTGACGGTCACGGTGCCCTCTGTCGGCACGAGAATGGCGTTCAGGAGCTTTGCAAGCGTGGACTTGCCGGAACCGTTGTGTCCGAGCACGGCGATGAACGACCCCGCCTCGATCGAGAGGCTGACGCCGGAGAGCGCGTCGCGCCCGGCGTCGGGATAGCGGAAGGATACGTTATCGAGAGTGATGACGGAATTTGCCATTTAAGCCTCCCAGCGGCAGCTCGCCCCGCAGGGGAGCACAAGTCCGCTCTGCGTGACGGGAAGCCCCAGCTCCTCCGCGCGCGAGGAACCGCCGCGCCGGGCGGTAAAGATGCTGTCGGTGATATACGAGAGCACCGAGGGGGCAAGGCCCGTCGTGTAGGAATTGATGAGCACGAAAAGCGCGTCGTCCGAGAGGACGCCGGAGCAGAGCGAGACGAAGTCCCAGAGATTGTCCTCGAGCTTCCATACCTCGCCGCCCGGCCCGCGGCCATAGGACGGCGGATCCATGATGATGGCGTCATACTTGTGCCCGCGGCGGATCTCCCGCTCGACGAATTTGGCGCAGTCGTCCACGATCCAGCGGATGGGGGCGTCGGCAAGGCCGGAGAGCCGGGCGTTGTCCTTGGCCCAGGCCACCATGCCCTTGGCCGCATCCACATGGCAGACGGCAGCGCCGGCCTTGGCACAGGCCACCGTAGCGCCGCCGGTATAGGCGAACAGGTTCAGCACCCGAATGGGACGGTCGGCCTTGCGGATCTTGTCCATGACAAAATCCCAGTTCACCGCCTGCTCCGGGAACAGGCCCGTATGCTTGAAGTTCATGGGCTTGACCTGGAAGGTCAGATCCTTATAATGCACCTGCCAGCTTTCCGGCAGCGCCTTTTTCTCCCAGTGTCCGCCGCCGGTCTGACTGCGGAGATACCGTGCGTTGGCCCGTTTCCACTCCGGCAGACGCCGGGGCGTTTCCCAGATGGCCTGTGGGTCAGGACGCACCAGATACTGCTTGTCCCAGCGTTCCAGCTTTTCACCGCCGCCGCAGTCCAGCAGCTCATAATCCTGCCATTGATCCGCGATCCACATAGATGGTTCCTCCTCCATGTCCCGCAAAGCACCGAGGGACACACTTTCTCATAATAAATCATTTTATTATACCTTTTTTATCTTGCCCGGTCAACCAAATTCCATCAAATTTGTCCGTCTGACTCCTTGTTGACAGTAAAAAAGAGAGCCGCCGAAGCGACTCTCTTCAAAATCAGATGTTTGCGCACAGGGACTTGGGTTTGGTAAGCTTGGCAGATACAGACGTCCGGACCTTCGGCAAGTCGGCAGGCGGCTCCCGCCGCTCCGACAGGCGTTCTCTTGCCACCGCCAGCATCAGCTTGATCCGATTCTCCTGATTGACCCGCGTGGCGCTGGGATCGTAGTCGATGGGGGTGATGTTGGCCTCCGGGTACAGCTCCCGGATCTTATTCACCATACCCTTGCCGCAGATGTGGTTGGGCAGGCAGCCGAAGGGCTGGGCGCAGACGATGTTCTCATACCCGGAGCGCACCAGCTCCAGCATTTCCGCCGTCAGCAGCCATCCCTCGCCCATCTTGCAGCCCATGCCGATGGTATGGCTCTGCTCCGGCAGCTTGATCAGCTCGCTAAAGGGCATGGGGGCATGGTAGCCCGCGTCCTTGAGGGTCTTGATGATGACCTTCTCCATGCCCGCGATGAGGGCCAGTGCCGCCTCCGCGGCGGTTTTCTCCACCAGAGAGCCACCGTAGAGCCGCACGGTCTCCGCCATGTTGTAGGCGCAATACTGCACGAAGCCCATCAGCCCCGGCAGGTTCACTTCGCAGTCCTGAGAGGCCAGGAACTTTTCCAGTTCGTTATTGCCTAAGGGGGAATATTTGACGTGGATCTCCCCCACTACGCCCACCTTGACCAGAT
>ERZ1106954.1972-NODE-1972-length-14761-cov-10.810282_pt1 | contig 14761 bp, 18 predicted proteins | sample MGYA00403678_ERZ1106954 | MGnify/ENA primary metagenome ERZ1106954 (study PRJEB35170, sample SAMEA104062445) | human gut metagenome | biome: human gut; feature: human-associated habitat; material: faeces | place: Denmark | collected 2012-08-20 ... | reverse complement strand
GAGTGTATCCTACAATCTCGCACAACTTCCAAGAAAACCGGCGAATATAGTGATTTGACTGATAAGGTTCTCTTTATGGATAGTGTCGCCGCAGCTTTCGATGATACAACGGTCCTGCTTGGTGAAATTTATCTTACCGAACCAACTGCGACAGCCAAAGAGGTTGGGACTATTCTACGTTGTAATGCTGATAAGGCAATTGATCGTCAGAAAAAAGCAGAGCCTCTTCATTTTTACATCTTCGATTGTCTTGTTTACAACGGTATTGATCTTACTGATGCTCCTATTACAGAGCGCATCAAGTATCTTCCGCAGGCCGCCGAAGCCATCAACAGTCCTCTTGTAGAATATGCGAAATACTATGAAGTGAACGAAGACACGTTCTATGATAGACTTACCGCCGTATTCAATGCTGGCGGCGAGGGTATGGTTCTCTATAAAAAAGATATGCGGCCCTGCCAAGATAGAACTGCCGCGTGGGACACAGTAAAAGTCAAGAGAGAACTTGAATTTGACGTGGATGTCTTCATCAGTGGAACGGCCGCGGGAGATAAAGAGTATAAGGGTAAGGAGCTTCCAACGTGGACGCTCTGGCAAAACAGCCGCACCGGAGAACTCGTGCGAGGAAACTACTATACAGAATATTCTCAGGGTGGCTGCTACGAGCCAGTATCTAAAACCTATTTCTTTGGGCTGCCTGGCTCTATTGAATGTTCTGTATATGATGATGAAGGCAATGCGAAGGTTTTGTGCTATTGCTCTAATCTGACGGATGAATTTAGATGTGCGTTGCGAGATCATCCGGATGATTATATCGGCCGGCCCGCGAGAATTAGCGGAATGATGATAAGCGAAACGGTTTCTAAGAATGGAGAAACACAATATTCCCTTCGTCATCCCAAATTTCTTGAACTTCGTGATGATATTGATGCGGCCGATTGTCAACTAAGTAAACTACTGGCTCACTGAGATGTCTTTATATAACAATGATTACTCGCTTGAAATTGCTTCTTCTTATGAAAATATTCTGTCAATCAATGAAGAAGACTTCTATGAAATTTCTCCTTTTTCTATCAAGTTAGACAATCTTGTCTTAGAATTTGGAGAAGAATGGCGAGTTTACGATAAAGAATGGAAAGATAAAGTTCGCTTTATTATCTATACTACAAAAATATATGATGATGTGCGAATTTATTACTGTAATTTTGCTCAAAATGGAGACCCGCGAAGACCCGGCTTTTACTATGTCAGTAAAAATAAAGTGAAAAATTCTGGCGAAACGGCCCCGTGATGCTACATTATTTTTGGAGGATAACTTTTTTATGGATGAACTACTTGACAACCTGATTGCCAATAACTCAATGGATATTGCCCTTTACCAGTATTTGAAGCAGTTGCGTGATAACCGCACGCTGATTCTCAATGATGGTATCTGTGAAGAAATTGTAGAACGCATTTATATGCCTTTGCGGGATTTTGAACGAGATGATTGTCAAACACCCGCAACGCTTATTCTACATTCTCAGGGCGGTTCAGTTGCTGATGGTATGTTCTTTGCGGATTATTTGGAACACTATTCCAAGCCTTTGAATATTTTGGTTCTTGGTTATGCGTGCTCGATGGCGACGGTTTTTCTTGCGGCCGCGGCGAAGAATCCTAATATCACAACGTATTGCTATAAGAACAGTTATGCTCTAATCCACGATGGTTATGTTGCCCTGGCTGCCAGCGAATCTGGAACGGCTCAGGATATTATGGCTTTCAACCACGCGATGGATGAGAAAATCAAGGACATCATTGTCAATAATACGAAGATTACCGAAGAAGAATATAAAACCGCGGCGCGTAAGCAGTGGTTCTTGTTCTCGGAAGATATGAAGAAATATGGTCTGGTAGACAAGATTATTGGCGAGGATGACTAAAGCAACGGAAGTGATAAAGATTATATGGAGCTAAAGAATAATGCGTCCATAAAATTCTACGATACCTCAGCATTACTCAATGGTAATTATCCTACAGAAAAAGATTGGGTCAGTGCTACAGTTCTACGCGAACTTGAAAATATCAAAGTCGCAGGAGATAGGAAAAATGATGAAACGAAGAAGGCGGCCCGTAAGGTCGCCCGCTTCTTACTCAATAATCCACCTCGCGTCCACGTGCTTTCTGAAAAGCAATGGAAAAAGGTAAAAAGTAAATATTCTTTTACTGATACTGGTGATAACCATATTATTGCTGAACTACTGGAACTAAAGTATTCTTATCCAGAGATTGAATTACAGACCAGCGATGTTTGTTTATATTTATTGGCCCAGCAATTTGGTATCAATTCTCACTTCGCGGCTATCAATGAGGATAAGGGCGGCTTATATACTGGTTATATCGATATGGAATTTTCTGAGGCAGACCTCAACAAGATCTATAGTGATACAACTTATAATCCTTGTAATTTACTTTGTAATCAATACCTTATTATACGACTTGATAATGAGGTTGTTGATGTAAAAAGATGGAACGGCACCGAATTACTTCCTATTGATTGTAAAGATATAAATAATAAGTTTATGGATGTGGTTCGGCCGCGAGACGTTTATCAGAAAATGGCTATGGATTTGCTTGAACGGGACGAAGTTCCCGTAAAACTAATTCACGGCGTTGCTGGTAGCGGTAAGGATTATCTTTCTACTGCCGTTGCTTTAGATAAAGTATTCCGTAGAGAAATCAATAAGATTTATTTCATCCGCAATCTTATTGACCTAAAGGATGCTCCACAAATTGGATATCTTGCGGGAAGTCTTGAGGAAAAGATTTCTTGGGGTCTTGGTCCGATATACGATATCCTGGGTGGAGAGGAAGGATTCCGCTGGGTAGAAGAGCAAGGAGTCATTGAGCAGCTCAACTATGGCTTTCTTAGAGGGCGCTCCCTCGGACCTCGGGCTATCCTTTATACAACAGAGCAGCAGAATACCACGGAAAGTATGGTTCAGAGTTTGATTAGCAGAGCGGGAGAAGAGTCTCAACTTTTCCTCAATGCCGATATGAAACAAATTGATAAGAATTCTTTCAAAGAACGTAATGGCGTAGTAAGTCTACAGCAAAACTTGAAAGGTCATCATTTATTCGGAGCGGTTTATCTACCCACTACACAAAGGTCTGAGGTTGCTGAACTCGCGGGCCTACTGAGTAGCAACTAACGCATAATCGGGAGATAGAGAAATCTATCTCCCTCTTTTTTGACAAAAAATAAATTTTGAGTTATAATATAAGTGTAAAAAGAAGAAAGAAAGGTGAAAACCTGTGCGTCTAATCAATACTCCTCGTGTAGTTGGCTACCCTACTCTTGAAGAATGCGCGGCCGCCTACCCTCTCTTTATGGTAATTACGCGTAGTTTTTATGTAAAAGAACACGGTGAAGGCCCAGGTGAACGAAACATTCCTCGCTATGTGAGGGGATATGTTTTTCAAAAGAGCAAGTGGTATCCTTGCTTTGCGTCGGTAGACGGTGATTTCTATATGGATTATGAGCCTTTTGTTTGGGAAAAACACGAATATGCTCTGCCGCAACCGGCTGATTATAAGTGGTTGGAAAGGGATTGGGAATGACAAAAGAAGAAGCAATTTCTTATTGGATTACACATAAACTTTCTTTTTTGAGATATCATTTCGGAAAAGGAAAGAAGACCCTACCTTGGCTCAATATCGTTTGTTGTGAACATTATGTAAGTAGACTTCGTGGTGAAAATTGTGAATGTCCAGGCCGCGAGTGGTGTAGCCGTTATAATTATCCTAAATGGATGAAGTTTAGAGATAATCTAAAAGTAAAATATTATATAGAACGAGATAAGATTTCTTATTTATTGAATAGAAGAAAGCGAGATTTATGAAAAAGGATTATAAAAAATTTATTCAACCCCACAAGAATAATTTCTGGAACAATTTGCGATTAGGCAGGAAGGGCCGCGAGTGGGTCGATAAATACACAGCCGAACTTTGTAATTTCAGAGAAGATTGTCCTGGTTGTCCGGTAGAACAATGGTGCGGTTTAGTTGGTAATTCTTGGTTTGCTTGGACACATCCGTGGTTTATCATTAGCGTTCACATTGAGAATTGGCTAGAAAGCTATATGTGGGATTGGTATCAAAAGCACCCTTGTAAGAAAATCCAAACTTGTTCTTGCTGTGGTCTCAAAGAACGTGGTAGCAATTATTATCTAAAAACCTATAGCGGCTGGGATTATAAAGACCACAAATGGATTTGTCATCATTGCTGGGGTCATCCAAATGATGACGCAGAGCTTGTGAATGGAGAATGTGTTCCTATTTCCCACGAAAAATACGAGCAAAAGTGGAAAGAATATGTAAAACAATCCAACAAAGAAATGGAGGAAAATCACTATGGGTCTTGATATGTATATCGACGCTCGCCGCAATATTAAAACGCCGCAGGAAGAACGTAAGGAAATCGTCTATTGGCGTAAATTTTGGGACCTACAGAATCACATCGTAGAAATTACTGATGCTAAAGTAGATAACGGCGAAGTTCCTGACACAAAACTCACCAAGGAAGACCTAGAAGATATCATCCATTTCTGTTGTTATAACCGAGATTATTTTGATGGTTTTACCAGTGTGCCAAAGTTGTGTGAATTGTGGCAGCAATGGGATGATATGACGGCCGATGGATGGACTTTTTGGTATAATGGGAATTGGTAATATGGATAGGATAAATCTTATACCGTTGAATGAGTATTTATCTCAGCTTGAGCAGAGGCCAAGTGGAGAAGTTATTACCTATAGCATAACATATAATGGAAAAGAGAGTCTCAATTGGCATTTCAAAAGTTCTCAAGACAGAGATAAAATAATTCAGTATTTTTTAGAAAGAGGCATAACAGATATACAACCTTATGGTAAAACCATATGGGGCACCTATCCACGCACGGTAAATGTCGATGAATCGATAGCCCGCGGTGAATGGATATGGGATGATTGGGAATGACAGGAATTTATAAGATTACGCATTTACCTACTGGGCAAGTTTACATTGGACAATCAGAACAAATTTTTACTCGATGGTATACGCATAGTCAGCAGAAAGATAAAGATTGGCACGCTGATTTGCGAGAACATCCTGAGAACTATACTTTCCAAATAGTTGAAATTTGCGAAAAAGAACAGCTCAATGAGCGAGAAGCGGCCTGGATAAAGAAAGAAAATAGTTATCTGGATGGTTTGAACCGCACGTGCGGCACATTGATGACAGATGAAGAAGAACGTGCGAGAATTTCAGATATAAAGCAGCGAGAGAAAGCCGCGACAAAGCAGAAACAGATTATTGCTATTGCGGAGAAATACGCGGGCCTGCCGCTAATCGGACACATAAAGGACGAACTGTTAGAAGAATGTAAGCCATTCCTCAGAACGGCAAACGGCGGGAAAAAATTCGATTTGCGTCTTGTGCTTAGTGAAGTAAAGGCACAGGGCTTTGAAGTCAAACGCGGGAATGTAGGGAAAAAGCATATCAAAGAATATGGACCACCTGAAAATCTATTGAGACAGAAATTTCAAGTAATTCTTCCCAAAGGAGAAATTTGACTTTCTCCTTTTTTTGTGTTATAATAAAGTGTAAGATGGAAAAGAAAGGAGAAGAATATATTGAGCGAGTATAATGCGGAATCAATAAAATCTTTATCATTTCGAGAAGGCGTGCGACAACGTATCCAAATGTATCTTGGCTCGGACGATATTGAGGGCACTTATCAGGGTCTCAAAGAAATCATCAATAATAGCACGGATGAGGCTCTGGCCGGTTATGGTAAGAAAATTGAAATCCATCTTACCACCGACACCAATGAAATCAGCGTTCGAGACTATGGCCGCGGAGTGCCTTTTTTGGTAAAGCCCAATGGTGAAAACGTGCTTGTTGATATCTATACTAAGGCTCATACAGGTGGTAAATTTGACCATCAAAGTTACAAAAACTCATCGGGCCTAAACGGTCTTGGTGGGTCTTGTGTATGCCTTTCTTCTCTAAAATTTAGAGTAGAAAGCTATCGTGATAAAAAGAAAGCAGTTGCCATTTTTTATAAGGGAGAACTTCAATCTTATAAAGAAGAAAAGACCAATGAAAAAAATGGCACTTTTGTTTCTTTTATCCCAGACCCAGAAGTTTTTTCTACAGGCCCCATTGGATATGATATTGAGCGAATTTGTGAAGATATCAAAGACATTTCTTACCTATATCCTGGTATTACATTTATTGTCTCTAATGAAGATGGAGCCGAAACATATTGTGCTAAAGAAGGAATTGTAGACTTTGTAAAAGAAAAAGTGACGAAGCCTCTCAACAAGCACATTCTCCATCACGAAGAAACCGATGGCACAGATAGCGTAGAAATTGCCTTCCAATGGGGAACCAAACAAGAAGAGGCTTATACTTTCGTCAATGGCCTGCGTATTCCCGAGCACGGAACTACACTAACTGGTGCTAAGACCGCTATCACAAAGACATTCAATAGTCTATGTGAAAAGAACTTCAATGGTGATAAGATCCGTGAGAATATGTGTCTGGTTATGAACTGTAAGGTAGTAAACCCCAGTTTTGCCAACCAGACTAAATCGAAAATCAACAACCCTTCTCTTCGCACGCTATGTTCTAAGGCGTTCTCCGCGGCTCTCAAAGAAATGGCTGAGAAATATCCTGCTGAATTTGAGACCATTGTAAGTCTAATGGAGAAGGTAGAAAAAGCAGAAGCTGCGGCTACCCGAGCGAGAGAAAGCATATTGAATTTTGAGAAGGAAACTACTCCACAAAAGAAAAAGGACTTCTATCTTTCGGAAAAACTCAAGGATTGCCGAGAACATGGAGAGGATAGTTTGTTAGGGATAACAGAAGGAGATAGTGCTTTGGGAGCTATGGCTCAGGCAAGAGATATTAAGCATATCGCTCTTATGCCAATTCGTGGTAAAATTATTTCAGCCCTAAAGAACAATTTGGATGATGTTTTGGCTAATGAAGAAGTCAAATCTATTTTTTCCGCTTTGAATTGTGGTATTCTTGATAAATATGATAGTAAAAAATTGCGCTATGGCAAAGTCGGTATTATGACTGATGCCGATAAAGATGGCCTTTCCATCGGATGCTTGATTATTACATTATTTTATCGTCTTTGCCCGCAGTTTTTACAAGAAGGCCGGCTATATTGGATTCGTATGCCGCTTTATGTCCTAAAGTATGACAAAAAGCGAGTCTATTATGCTTTTGATGAGCACGAGCGAGATGAGCTATTTCAAAAATACGGGACTAAATGCGAAGTAAGTCGTAAAAAAGGTATTGGCGAAAACAGCGTTCAAGATAATGAAATTGCGGTATTTGGCGAACAAAAACGATGGGAGCGGCTCACTGTAGACGATTGGGATGATTTTGAAGAAAAAATTATTATGATGATGGGTAAAGATACGACTGACCGAAAAGAATTCGTTTTACAAAATGTTGACTTTACTCATCTTTGGGGAGAGTAAAGTGATAGGAATTTATAAAATAGAAAATAAGGTAAACCATAAATGTTATATCGGACAAAGTATTGATATAGAAGGTCGTTGGAGAGGTCATAAGCGTGCTGCTATAGTAGAGACACATTCTGAATATCATACTCCCGTCCATAGTGCGATGCGAAAGTATGGACTTGAAAATTTTGATTTTTCTGTAATAGAAGAATGTAGTAAAGAAGAGCTGGATGAACGAGAAATTTATTGGATAGCATTTTATGAAAGTTTGGCTTCACAAAAAGACTATAACCTAAGTCCAGGCGGCGGCCGTTCTACAAAAATCATTGATGAGGAACAAATCAAAAGGCTTTGGAAAGAAGGAAAAACTGTTTCAGAAATTCAAGAAATTACCAAATATAATCCACGCACTATCAAATTATATTTGGGAGATTTATATGATAGTAAAGAAGGCGCCCGTCGTGGGAAAAATAAAGCGGCAAAAGCCCGCCAGCGTCCTATATGCCAATATGATTTAGAAGGTAATCTTATTGCTCAATATACTTCATTGGCGGAAGTAGTTGAAAAGACTGGTTTGGATAAAAGGCATATTCCCAGTGCTTGTAAGGGAAAAGAAGGCCGGAAAACTTATGCAGGATATCAATGGAGATATGCGGAAGATCCGCCTCCCGGTCCCACCACGCATTGGCGAAGAAAATTTTTAGATAGTGAAGTTCGTCAATGGAAATTAGATTATCAAAATGGAGTAGGCACGATTCCCGAATTATACAAAAAATATCATCCTAATTGTAGTCAAGCCGTGTTTTATAATATTGTCGTAACTGATAAATATTATATGAATGTTTTAGAAGATAAAGAAGGAGCATCCGATGGAACGTAATCTAACCGAAACTTTGTCTCAATCTTTTCTTGATTATGCCGCATATACTATTCAACGTCGTGCCATCCCCGACGTAAGAGATATGCTAAAATTTTCAACTCGGCAACTCTTACACGCGGCTTGGCACGAAGGAGTCACACATAATAAAGACTTCAAGAAGGGTATCAAGCTAAACGGCATTGCCACTTTCTCTTATTGCCACGGTGATAGTTCTTCATTTGGCAACTATGTTCGTATGGCTAAACCATTTTGTAATAATGTGTGCCTAATGGAAGCCCAAGGCAATGCCGGCACCTTGATGAATCCCGACGACCACGCAGCTCCACGCTATTTGGAACTAAGAGAAGCAGAAATTACAGACATCCTATTCCAAGGACTAAAAAAGAACGCAATTACTGAATGGGAAGATACTTATGACAATCTAAATAAATTCCCACTGGTATTGCCTTCAATTGGATATTGGAACATTGTCAATCCCTGCCAGGGAATTGCTACAAGTTGTGCTACTTCTACACCTGGTTTTAATTTGCGAGAAGTAAATGCGGCTATTATAAAACTTCTAAAAAATCCCAACGCCTCCTTCAATGAATTGTACTGCGTGCCCGATTTTCCGACCGGTGGCTATCTTATCAATCCGGGAGAAGTTCGCCAAAGTTTGGAACAAGGACAGGGAAAGGCTTGTCGTCTTCGTGCGAAAATCGATTATGATGGAAAAAGAAATGTATTAGTAATCACAGAAGTTCCTTATTCTGTTTTCACAAATACAATCGTCAAACAAGTTCGAGAAATAATCGCAGAAGATGAATTCGGAGACATTGAAGATATCACTGACTTTACGGGAAAACAATGCTTGATTGAAATTCGATTGAAAAAAGGAGTAAATGCCGCGAACGTTTTGAAGAGACTGTATAAAGATACCTCCTTAGAGTATTCTTACGGTATTAATATGCTTATGCTTGACCACGGCCGCTTCCCCCGCATTTTCGGCTGGAAAGACGCTCTTCAAGCCTATATTGATCATATCCGTGAATGTAAACGTCGCGAACTGGAATATGACTTCAATAAACTCAAGGCTCGTAATCATATCCTTGATGGTCTCCTCATTGCCATCGCAGATATTGACGAAACTATCCATATTATCAAGTCCAGTGCGAGCTCTGCGGCCGCCAAAGCTGCTCTAATGCGGCACTACGATATCGACGAAGATCAGGCGAAAGCTATCTTGGATATCAAACTCGCACGTCTTGCTCATTTGGAAGCGTTGGAATTGGAAAGTGAGCGTAAGCAGAACCAACTTGAAATTGATCGTCTAAGCGATATTCTTTCTCACCAAGATAAACTTGATGAAGTTCTTATCTCTATTCTTCAAGAAGTAGCTGATAAATTCGGCGATGAACGTCGAACCAAAATCCTCACCATCACCGAGGAACCCGAAGAAGAAATTGAAGAGAAAGAAATCAATGTGAATATTGCGGGCGATAAACTTCGCATCAACCCCAAGAAGGTTGCTGGTCAAAACACCTCTACGACTAATTTGGGCACACTGGTGTGCGTATCTTCCGCAGGTCTGCTCTATAAGATTAGTATGCGAGACGTCGAAGAAGGAAAAACATATAGTGTTTCTCAGCTTACTAAGGCCGCGGATGCTATTGTGGGAATTTATGACCTTTCCAATATTAATCTCAATAAGTATTGGGTATTCATTACAAAGAATGGCCTAATCAAGAAGTCTCCCGTCAAAGAGTATAATTATGTTGGCCGTCAAGGCACTAAAATGCTGAAACTGAAAGACGATGATGCTGTTATTGCGGTTTACCTACTTTCCGGGGACAAGGATATGATTTCTGTTCATACGTCCGACAAGTTCTATGCTCATTATTCTGGCCAGGAGATTCCTGAGAGTGGTAAGGCCGCGATGGGTGTCAAGGCAATCAATCTGGGCGCTAATCAAACTATTATTAAAGCACAACTCAATCCCACGGGCTTGAAAATCACAGGTCGTGCGGTAAAAGGAGTAAAAGAATGACTATTAGACCTGAGTGGAAGGAACTGCTAATGGAAGTTGCCCTTTCGGGTGCCAATCACGCAGAACAAGCGGCTGACCTTATGAGTAAGGCCGACCCCAATGTGGATGTATCTACTACAATGCTTATGCGGGACCGCTATCTAACGGCCCGCGAACACCTGGAGAAAGATGAAGATCTTACACAAGAAGATTACACTTATCTGTGGATTGCTGCTTCTATCTCCAAGCAACTAATTGAGAAGAAAATTGAAGCGTGGTCTGCGGTTGTGGATGCCTATGTGTCTCATCTAATCCCCAGCCTGTATACGGTCGCGGCCCTACCTCCTGAAGAACAAGCCGCGAAGTTCCAAGAAATCTTCACAAAAGAATTTGACAAAACCTAAATTTTGAGTTATAATGAGATATAATCTGAGAGAAAGGAGAAGAATATGTTTTCAGAAAACACGATTCGCGTCCTGCGGTTTCTTCAAGAGCACCCACAGGAAGAATTCACTAAGCAAGATATGATTGAAGAATTGGGTCTTCCTATGGCAAGTGTAAATGGGGCAGTTTTGGCTTTCCTCAAGAAAAATTTTGTTGTAGAACGTCAAGAGGTTTTGCCTGCGACTTTTGGCACCCAAAATAAACCTATGATTCTGCGATGGATAAAGATTACAGAATCCGGTTTGGCTTATGACCCCATTGCCGAAGAAAAGAAACAACTCTTGGAGAAGGCAGAAGCCGCGGCCCTTCGTCGAAAAGAGAGAGCCGAAAGAAAAGCACAACGAGCACAAGCAAATTCCGTATTGTAAGAAAAAGGAGAAAAGAAATTTATGAGTAAGAATGTAAACATCGCTGGTCAGAATATTGTAAATATCACTGGCACTGTATCTCAGATCGACACCCGCGAGGGTACAATGAAGAAGACTGGTAAGCCTTATCGCTCTTGCCGAGTGACTGTCCGTGTAGATCAGACCTATGGTGGCAAGGCTGAAATTAGTGAGGTTCCTGTAGACCTGTTTGCCGCCAAGTTCAAGAAGGATGGTAGCCTGAACCCTGGTTATGATAATCTGAATAAACTGGTCACTAACTATCGCTCTATCGCACAGGCCGGTGTAGAAGGTGCTTCCCGCATTCAGTTCTCCGGTAAGTCTTGCCACGTAAATGAGAACCTATTCGTATCTCCAAATAACCCCGAAAATGTTGTATCCTCTTGGCGTATTTCTTCTATGTATTTCAATGAAGCTCGCACTCCCAATGACAGCGCTACTTTCGGTATGGACATTTATATTATGTCTATTGATCGTGAACTGAACGCGGGCGGCGAAGAGACTGGTCGTCTGAAGATTACCGGTTGCTATGTAAATAACCGTGGCCCTGCCTCTGCTGCCTTTGGCGAAGTGCTGACCTTCTATGTAGAGCGCGCAGAGACTATTGACTACATTGAGCGCAATTGGGAAATCAATACTACCCAGTATGTAGAAGGCCGCATTCGTTATTGCGTTGAGGAAGTTCAGTATCATACCGAGAACACTTGGGGCGAAGATATTCCCAAGGCTTCTACCCGTGCGCGCCACGAACTGATTATCACCAATGGTAATCCTTTCCCCTATGAAGAGGAAATGTCTTATTCTGCCGAGGATATTCAGGTATTGATTGCTGACCGTAAGGCTCGTAAGCAGCAACTGCTCAATGACGCGGCCCAGCCCAAGGCAGCCGCTAAGAAGGCTTCTGTTGTTGGTATGGATTGGGATGAGTGAGACTCATCCCTGTCCTAATAAATTGAGAAGAAAGGAGAAAGTAATTTATGCCAAGAATTGATATTTTTAATATTGAACCAAGTAAGATTGATAAGTCGCTAAAAGGTAAGTATATTCTCCTATATGGAGCGCCTAAACAGTTTTGGGCCCTATATAAGTAATTATAATAGGATAATCGCTGGAAAAACTGGAACCCTGAGATGGGAATCAGAGCGGAAGTTATAAGGTAAAAGTTATAACACGCGCAACGACTAGGAAAAATAAATATCAAGGAGTGGATAGCGTATGTTTGACGCATCTGAATTAGAAGCAATTATTAGCGAGTATAAGGCTGGAGCAAGTTTGGCTCAGTTAGGAAGAGATTATCATTGCGCAAGTCAGACAATTCGAAAAGAACTGGTCAGCCAAGGTATCTCAATTCGTTCTCGAAATGAACAAAATAAATATTCTCCACAAAATCAACGTATATATCAAATTAATGATAATTATTTTAGTTCAATTGATAACCCAGATAAAGCTTATTTATTAGGCTTTTTGGCAGCGGATGGCGGGGTTTATAAGAATGAACTAAAAATTGGTCTTAGCTCAGTTGATAGAGATTTTTTAGAATCTATTCGAGACGCTTGGGAAACAACCTATCCTATCAAAGATTATGAAACAAAAGATGGATATCGAGTTAGTGAATTAGTTATTCGAAGCTCTCAACTTTTGTCTGATTTAGCAAAGTATAATATTGTAGAACGTAAAACGTATAATTTTTCTTTCCCATATAATATTCCTGAAGAATATTATATTGATTTTATTCGGGGATATTGGGACGGAGACGGAACAATTTGTTTATCAGGCGGATATGCCAGAGCTTCTTTATGTAGCTATCGAAAAGAAGTTCTTCAATCCATTCTTGATATTTTGGAACAAAAATATAAAATTCCGCCTGTAGCAATTCGTCTGAAAAAAGGAAGTAATACATATTATTTTCAATATTCTCAGCGGTCCGCGGAAAAATTATATCATGCCTTTTATGACAATATTGATAATCTTACCATTGGCCTTACCCGAAAATATGAAAAATTCAAATCACTCTTTGGTGAAATAAATTCCCACGAGCCAGCGACTTCCGAAATGGAAGAAAAGATAGTCTGAACTTACAAGAAACGGAATTGTAAGAATTATGGGATAAAGAGCCCATAAGATAACATATTTTGAAAACTGGCAAGTCTACTTTTGGTAGTAAACTTCCGAGAGCACTATTTCTCAAGTTCGAAGAGGGTACGAATGCATTGGACGGAATTCGTGGTGTTCCTATTATCAGCTGGGCTGATGTCAAAGATGTATTGATTTCTCTACGTAAGCCTCAGGCTAAAGAAATGTACGACACTATCGTGGTGGATACCGCAGGATTGGCATTCTCATTGTGCGAGCGTTTTATTTGCCAACAGAATCAAGTAGAGCAAATTAAGGACGTTCCCTATGGCGCTGGATATACGAAACTAAAGCAAGAATTTAGCGAAGTATGGCGTGAAATTGCCCTTCTTGGTTTTGGTATTCTTTTTATCAGCCACGAAAAAAGTTATGATACTGGCTTAGTTGGCCCTGATGGCGAATCTGTTATGGGCGTGAAGCCTGATCTAACTAACACCGCTCTAAATATTATTTCCGCACAAGTTGACCTTATTTGCTATCTAAAGACCAATATGAGAGACGACGGTAGCACTGAACGCTTCCTGTATACTCGTGCGACTCCTCGTATTTTTGCTGGTGCTCGTTATAAGTATATTGCCCCTAAGATTCCTTTTGGCGATAATGGCTACCAAGAATTGGTAGATGCCATCGGCGATGCCATTGACAAGGCTGTCGCTCAAGATGGTGCTGAAGTAAGTGAATCTCATAACCGCGTTGCTATTCAAGTTCGCACCTTCTCCGATGTTATGAATGAAGCCAAAGATATCTGGAAGCAGCTCGTTGAAAAGGCCCAGTCTATGCCTGAAGAAGAAGCAGATACTTTTGCCAATCGTATGAATGGTATTGTCAAAAAGACCTTCGGTCGCGATATGAAACTTAGTCAGGCCACCGATGCTCAGCAAGACTTGGTTGAACTTTGTATAGACGAACTAAAATCTCTTCTATGACCCTCTCTGAGGGTCTTTTTTTGACATTTTCTAAAATTTGTGTTATAATAACTTGAAAGGATGAGGACTATGCGAATATGTAAGAAATGTGGTAAGACAGTGAATGAACATCATTTCTATTACTATGACCCCGACAAAGAATCATACTGTTCTCGTGAATGTTTTCAAGTTGTTATTGATCGCTTAAAAGAAGTCCAAACGCGGCAAAGGCTTTATAACATCATCCGCGATATTTTCAATGTTTCCTTTCCCACTTCACGTATGCTTGCGGAAATAAAGAGATACAAAGAGCAACAAGGAATTTCCTACACCCAACAGGCTCTCATTCTAAATTATGTTTATAATGTAAAGCAAAAAGAACGGCCTTGGGAGTCTTTGTATCTCATCCCGCAATATAAAGATGAAGCCGCAGAATATTATCAAGAAATCAAGGTTAGAACTGCGGAAGCAGAGCACGCGAAAGAACGCGATGATGAAATGCGGGC
>ERZ1106954.1969-NODE-1969-length-14780-cov-9.374329_pt1 | contig 14780 bp, 9 predicted proteins | sample MGYA00403678_ERZ1106954 | MGnify/ENA primary metagenome ERZ1106954 (study PRJEB35170, sample SAMEA104062445) | human gut metagenome | biome: human gut; feature: human-associated habitat; material: faeces | place: Denmark | collected 2012-08-20 ... | reverse complement strand
TTCCGGAAGATGTCTTCCCGAACAGGGCCCACACCCATATTGGCATTTGGACTAACTGAAGCTAATGCTTTATGCCAGAGCTTGCTTCAAATTTCCGTTTTGCTAGCTGCGGATAGAACCACTCATTGATTACCGGAACGTGATACAGCAATGCAGCACCGATGAGATCAATCGGCAACCGAACGATGAAGCTCAGTAGAACCAGCGGAATCTGTGGGAACAGCATTCGCAATGTTCCAAGGTACGTTTGCCATGGCAACACATCATCTTCAATCAGATGCACACACAGAATGGCAAGACTTGCCTGCCCGATTCTGCTCAACACGCTTCCCATCGCCGGAACTCGATCAATCAATTGCGAAATACCGACAACGCACAATGTTCCCGCAATGCTGCCGATTACAGCCAGAACGGGGCGCGAACCATAATTATTGACGGCCATGCTCATGCCACCGAAAAACATGATGTCGACCACCCAAATAATAAACGCAATAGCCCACGCGAAAGGGAAACGTTTCACAACGCCAAGTACATCGCATTTCTTGGCAAGATATCCCAAATACAGGAATGCTGCCGCGCACATTCCCGCTTGGATGCTCCACGGCAGCAGTACGTACTGTGCGGAAACATAGCCGACAGCAAAACACAGCGCCACCCAGACAGGGGTGTAGGGAAGCCTTGCGAGGCAATGCAACAACAGACGAGCCCAAAACAGCGCAAGCAGAAACCAGATCGCGCCGATTCTCAAATCCACCCGCCAGAGTGTAAGATTCGAGATATCGCCGCTTCCATATATCGCGGCCATGCCCCATTGCCGCAAGGCAATCGCCCTGCTCTCATGGTCAAGCGTCGCCATGCAAGTCACGCCGACAAGCACGCACAATGCTGTTACCACGTAGGTGAATAGCAACTGTTTCGCTTCCTTCATCCAACGGAATCGTCTTTCCGGATGCATGAAATATCCGGAAAGGATGAAGAAAAGGGGCATATGGAACGAAAAACAGATAGACAGAACAATCTGGGCCGTGCGGTGTGGTACGAACAGGTTTGTCTCAATGGCACTGTGTCCCAGTATCACAGCCAAAATGGCTATGCCCTTGGCAATATCGAAGAATCTAATACGTTGAGCCACGCCTTCATCCTCACCTTCAAACCATTGATCTTCCTAATCTTCTTGGATTCAACCAACAATCCATTGTTAGACGCTCTATGCGCCAAAGTGGACTCTATCACAGCCGCGGGTACCTCGCGATATGCATGGACCAAGCTATGATTCTAAAGTATGACACTTTTGCAACGGCTCAATAGTGGAAATCAGCGAAAAGGGGCCTTCCGCACAATCCTTATTTTTAGCGTATTCCTAATTATTGAAGTTTTCTTATTCAATCTGCCCTTCTGGCAAACCATTTCAAATCCCGTTGCACATCCAATGAGCAGTACACTTGGTCCTGGCCTAAAAAAAACAGACAATGGTCTTGCTCAAATAACCGATCCTCATAAAGCATGGCAGTCTTTTTCAAATACTAAAGAAATAAACTACTTCTACGTCAATCCTTCAGACGAAGAGAGCAAAATTACAGAACTTCGTTGGCAAATGTCTACCGAAAAAGAACAGGATGGTGGATGGTACGAAGCAACTGGCACGTCAGGGTATTGTCCCAAAATCAATTCTTCTCGATATATACATGTAGGAGGCTTATCGACAAAAATTAAGCTTCATTATTTCGGCAAGACCGGAGACCTGATACCAATATTGCAAATTACTCCTAACCCAAGGGTTCCGTATAACTTCAGTATTCCTCGGTTAGGTTTGGAAGCCGTACTTTTCTTTGTCTTAGCATTCCTGAATCCTAGAAGCAAACTCTTCAGGCGCACATTCTCCAAGCGAGATTTGACTTGCTGTGGCGTCATGTTACTGCTCGTTCTTTGCGAGATAATCTTTACTACATGGCTTTGGCTTGCAGCAGGTAGCTTACATAGCAAAACCGGAATTGAACGAATGCCTAATGGATCATATTTCGATTACGATCAATATGCCGATCTTGCAAAATCTTTGCTCAAAGGAAAGACATATCTCGATATCCCCGTCAGTCAAGATCTAGCCAACATGTTAAATCCTTATGACGCTGCATCTCGGATCCAAATCAGCGCTCATAGCGACAAACCGATATTATTTGACATGGCATTTTGGAATGGCAAATACTACTGCTATTTCGGTGTTCTGCCTGCTATTTTACTTTATATTCCCTACCAGTTGCTTTTCAATACAAGCCTGACCTCCGGAATGGCGATCTATGTACTTAATATTTGTATAATACTCGCATCGACTGTTCTCGGAATTTCTCTTTCCAAATTAATCAACAAAGAACGGAGGAATTCTCTTGGATCCACTATACTTGCATGCTGCTGCCTGTACTTCGGAACCGTCGTTCCGCAAAATGTTGGTGAAAATCTCTTCTATGCAGTTCCTCAATTAATGGGGCTTTTCTTCACATTACTAGCCTTTACTTGTTGGATCCAAGCTAAAACAAAATGTCTTAGCAAGAAATGGCTTGCTGCAGGCGCTTTTTCACTTGCAATGACACTTGGATGTAGGCCGCAATTCACGTTGTCCGTTCTGTTGGCATTTCCTCTGTTCTGGAATGAAATAGTCACTTTATGGAAAGAAGGTTTAAAATCAGCCAAAGGGTTCAAGAAAGAGCTGACTACGTGGCTTGCGGCGCTCATCCCCTTTATCCTCGGAATCACGCCTTTCTTTGCATACAATGCCATTAGGTTCGGCAATTTCCTTGATTTTGGCGCAAATTACAACCTTACTGGCTATGACATGACGAACCATAGTCTTCCGTTAACGCAACTCATTCCTCTCGCTTTCTCATATTTCCTACAGCCGCCTAACATAGCTACACAATTCCCTTTTATTGAACAGACAAACTCCAATATGCCGCTTTGGCTACCTACACAACCAAGCCATGGAGGTTTCTTCTTTTTCGTGGCACCCTATGCCATAATCATTCTTCTGCCAGTAATCTGGAAAAAGGCTGTTCAAAAAATCAACAGCTCATTATTCTACTTTAGTTTGCTGTTGTTTTCCGTGATTATTTTCGTCTTTGATGCACATATCGTCGGATACGATATACGTTATTCGCTTGATTTCTGTTGGCCACTCGCAATAGCTGTGTCGCTCATTATCCTTGCTCAAGATACATATCGAGACGAAGCACAACCTTCATCTCCCGATCGCAGGTTGGGGACAGGTCGAATGCCTCTACCTGATATGAGTACAGGCACTTACTACACAACACAATTAGTTGTCATACTTCTAGCAGTATCACTTGTATTCCTTTTTTACCGACAGCTTGTAGTTTCCCCTGTTTCAAAATCTCTATGGTGGGAACTTTCAGCATGGTTTAACTTCATTTAATTCGTATATAACTATGCCGCTTTAGGGTCTCATCATCAAAATGCCTAAAGCGGTATAGTTATCCCATGACTAAAATGGATATTCCAACTATCGCCGTGCTCTTGCCTTGTTACAACGAGGAAGTCACCATCGGCAAGGTGGTGCGTGACTTCAAAACCGCGCTGCCGCAGGCGGACATCTACGTGTACGACAACAACTCCTCCGACCGCACCGCCGAAATCGCGGCGGCGGAAGGGGCCATCGTCCGCAAGGAGCCACGCCAAGGCAAAGGCAACGTGATCCGCGCCATGTTCGAAGACATTGATGCCGACGTGTACATCATGGCCGACGGCGATGACACCTACCCAGCCGACGCGGCACCCGCCATGGTCGAGAAGATCGCCGAAGGATACGACATGGTGATTGGCGACAGGCTCAGTTCAACGTATTTCCAAGAGAACAAGCGCCCGTTCCACAACTTCGGTAACCGTCTGGTGCGCGGTTCGATCAACGGCCTGTTCCACGCCAACGTCACCGACATTATGACCGGCTACCGGGCCTTCTCATTCACCTTCGTCAAGACCTACCCCGTGTTGTCGCGCGGTTTCGAGGTCGAAACCGAAATGACCATCCACTCGTTGAACAATAACCTCCGCCTCTACGAGATGCCGATTCAGTATCGGGACCGTCCCGAGGGCTCGGTCAGCAAGCTCGACACCGTGGGTGACGGTATCAAGGTGATGGGCACCATCTTCCGCATGATACGCGAATATAAGCCGCTCCCGTTCTTCGGCGGACTTGGCGTCATCCTCGGCATCATCGGCATCGTGCTGTGCGGCAGCGTGACCATGGACTTCTGGCACACTGGCGTGGTAGCGCGGTTCCCCACGCTTATCGGCGCGGTCATGCTCGTCATTGCCGGACTGCTATTGTTCATCACCGGCATCATCCTCGATGTCATGGCCAAGAACGATCGCAAAGCATTCATCATTGACGCCAATCAATTCGCCATGATGCGGCGCCAGAAATAGCACAGATTCCAAATATGGCTGAGAGCAAAAAGATACTTGTCCTCAGCCATATTTTATTGGTTAATCCGTCTGCTACTTCACCCACTTTTGGGCATTCGTACCGTTTGCGGCATATAGCTGCACATTGGCACCATTCGAGGTAGAAGCACCCGAAACATCAAGGACTTTGTTTCCCGCGAGCGCCGACTGGAACGTATACGATCCATCGGAATTCTTCACTGCAATCCACTTCTGCGCATACGTATTATTTGAGGAATATTGCTGCACGTTGGCACCATTGGCGGAAGAGCCACCATAAACATCCAGAACCTTGCCGGAATTCACATTGGTCAATGTCACATAACCGTTGGAGTCGTGCGTGACTTTCCATTTCTGAGCGTTGGTACCGTTGCCATTCCACAGTCGCACATTGATGCCATTGCTCTTAGAGGCACCGGCAACATCGATTTTCATGGAGGTTTTCAGCTTCGATCCGAACATATACGTGCCGTCAGGAAGGTCCTTCCTATGCGAGTCAGCGGCAGCGTTCATACGTTCTCTTGGAGTAGAAACCTTGTTTATTGTCCACTGCTGAGCGGCTGTTCCGTTAGGCGTGTACATCTGGAGTTTGACCTGCTGCGCGGCATTGCCTCCTGGAATGTCCGCTGCCTTGTTCGCATTCACTGATACCAATGCCACCCTGCCGCTACCGTAGTTGCGTACGGTCCATTGTTGGGCGACAGAATTGTTCCCATCATATTGTTGGAGCGCCGCACCGTTAGCCGCAGATCCACCGCACACATCCAGTGCTTTACCGGAGTTTACGTTGGTAATGCGGTAGGCTGCATTACCAATCGTGGTGAAACGGTATTTTTGCGCGTTGGATCCGTTGCTCGCATACAACTGGATTCGTGCGCTATTGGCGGTTGATGCGCCCGAAACATCGAATACCAATCCGTTGTTTTTTACTGACCGAATCGTTGTTGACGTATTTGCCGGAATGCTGACCTCGCTGGATGAGAGCACGAAAAGCTGAGCAGCTGTTCCATTGGGCGCATACAGGTGAATCGCTGCACCGTTGGCTGTACTGCCGCCGCTTAAATCCAGAACCCAATTGCCCAGGGCGGACTGCAAGTAGTAACCGGTTCCGGAATCACGAATGAACCAATGCTGAGCATTCGTACCATTCGTCGAATATTGCTGCACTACCGCATTGTTGCCGGCCGAGCCATTGCGAACATCCAACGCTTTGCCGGAATTCACATTGGTAATGCTGTAGCTTCCATCTGACTGCTTAATGAATCTGAACTGCTGCGCTTTGGAACCGTTACCGGAGTACAGCTGGATGGCTGTGGAATCAGCCGTGCTCGCTCCAGGAATATCAATGCTGCTTGCCACTTTGGATCGTACATTGATGTAATAGTTCCCATCAGGAACAGTGATAGCCGGCAATGCGCGAACATCAACGGATGTTTGCGTACTGTTGGTTTTCTGCTTGCCCCCAAACGCATTTACGTCCACGCTGCCGCTGATGCCGTTGACATGCACGGACGAGGAATACTGCCAGCCGCGATCGTTGCTGGACCATGCCGTGTAACCCATGCGGGAGCCGTATTGTGCCACCCACCGGGTTTTTGCGTGGATGTTGCTGCTGTTGAGCTCATTGTTGAGGTAACTGGTGTAGGAGTACACCGCAAGATTACTATAGCCCGCGTTACGCAGCTGGCTGAACCAGGCGTTCACGATGCCGTCGTACACGGCCGGGCTGGTCGGGTGCGCGTGGCCTGTCCAGCTCCACGCTTCCAGGTCGTAATACACCGGGTATTGCAGGTCATTCGGGTTCACGCCGGCCTTGCGCAGCAACGATGCCACGTCGGCGCCTTCGGAGGCGGCATTGCCGGAATTCTCGGCGTACGAATACGTGTAGATACCGAACGGAATGCCCAACCGCTTGCATTCGCTGATGTTGCGCAGCGCCTTCTTGTCATACCCGTTGCCCCAACCGTAGCTGATGCGGATAATCGCACCTTCGACCCCGGCGCTCTTCGCCTTGGCCCAGTCGATATCGCCCTGCCATTCCGACACGTCGATCACACCCTTGGCCTGCTGCACGAACAGATTGCCGTTGGATTCGAAGAACGCCGGTGTACCGTTGTACGTTCCCCAATACGCGCCATACTCATTATTCGGCAACGATGCCAACCGTACCGTCGCTTTGCTCCGAGCTGTTTCGGCGGATAGGCTGGCATCGCTTTGAGCCTTGGAGGCATTCTCAATCTTGGTTCTGACCGCGTCCACCTCAACGGGGATGAACGACGCACCGTCGGTTTTCGTCAACGGGTCCGGCTGACTACTCTGCGTGCCCACCAGGTTCGGATCGGTAATCGTCTTACCGGTGGCAAGATCCTTCAACGTGCCATCCGCAGTCAACGCATGGTCTTCGGACACGACTTCCGCATCATCGGGGATGCTCTGCGCGATTGTATCCGGCAGCTCCGCTTCAGGATTGCCCGGCATGGTGTTTTCGGCACCATCTGTGCCACTGATGGAACGCACCTGTGTGACGGCGTCCATATTCACATCATGCAGTTGCACAGCATCCGCAGGCAACGCACCACCCAATGCCAATCCAGTTGCGGCAATCGCACACAGCACAGTTCTCATCGCACTCATTGCAGCTTTTCTCATCTCCCATAACGATCCATCACAACAGCGTTCCCAGCCTAACCGGCACCATGCCCTTCCCCGCACCTGCCAGCTTTCCTCTCGCATATTCCTCTCACAGCGAGCATGAACCGCCACCCGCCGCCTTCAGCTGCTTCACACGTTGCCCGGCTATGGTACAAATACATTCGCATGATATGGATGGAAAAAGGGTATCGATGAAATCGTTTCGCACACAACGCAGTGCAGTTTGCTGCGCTTTTCTCACTTTGGCTTTGGTTCTTCCCCTATGCGTAGTCGCACATGCGCCTGCAGCTCAGGCCGCTGGAACCGCAATTGCCGCACAGCAGAGCACTCCCGCCACGGTGAAGCTCCCCGCATACTATTCGAACAGCATGGTATTCCAACGTGGTAAGCCGATCACCGTCACCGGTGAACTGAAAAACCTCACATATGCGAATATCGACTGGAGCAAGCTCAGCGCATCACTCTCCATGGACGACAAGCGGTATTCCGGGCAGGTGACCAGCAGCCACGAAGCGAAGTTCACCATTCAAATCCCCAAGGTCCCTGCCAGCCAGCACCCGTACAAGCTGGAAGTGCAGTACGACGGCAAACTGCTCAAAACCCTCGCCCGCGTATATGTGGGCGATGTGTTCGTGGCAGCCGGGCAATCCAATATGGAAGTGAACTACACCCAGTATTACAACACCAAGAACCTTAAGCTCGACCCGAACGCCAGCCCGCAGGGAGTGTTCAAATACAAGGATCTTCCCGAAACCCTCGACGATCCGAACGTGCATTTCATCGTGGCACAGCATGACGCGCAATCCGTGCAATTCCCCGTTGCGGACGAGAATAAATCGTCCTGGTCGGAAGCCACCACGCAGAATTCCAAGCGTCTCAGCTACCTTGCGCAATTCTTCGCCCAGGAACTGCGCACCACCAGCCCGAACATCCCCATTGGCATCATCCAGACCGCATGGGGTGGCACGGCCATCAGCCGACACATCAAGGGCGGCGACATCTACAAGAACCACATCGCCCCATTGCAGGGCTTCCACGTCGCCGGCGTGCTGTGGTACCAAGGCTGCAACGATGCCGCCAACAATGCCACCGCATTGGCCTACGAATCGCAGTTCACCGCGCTGATCAACCAATACCGCAAGGTGTTCGACGACGCGTCCCTGCCGTTCCTCTACGTGCAGCTCGCCCGCTGGGATGATAATCAGTACACTCAAGTCGTACGCCAAGCCCAGCTTTCCACCCTAGACAATCCAAACCTTAACACCACCGGGAACGTAGGCATGACGGTGTCCATCGACACGGACAAGGGCACGTCCGAAACCATCCACCCGTTGGGCAAGGAGATTCTCGCCAAACGTATGGCCAACCAGTGGCAGGCCATGCGCAAGAAGACCACGGTTCCTTCCGGTCCGGTCGTCACCTCCGCCGAACGCGACGAAAAAGGCAACATCACCATCTCCTTCAAGAACGGCACCGCGCAAGGCCTGCAGGCCATGAAACCCGATTACAGCCTGAACGCGAGCGCCACCAAGGTGGCTTCGCCTACGGATGAGAAGCTGGAAGGCTTCGAAGCGGCGGACGCATCTGGCAAGTTCAGCCCGGCTACGGCCACAATTCGGGGGAACCAGTTGGTGGTGTCGTCGGATGATGTTGACCGAATCACCCAGGTGCGTTACCTGTTCAGTGGCGATCCGAGTTGTTCCAGCATGCTGTATAACAAGCAGCAGCTGCCGGCCAGCCCGTTCATTATCGCAATTCCGTAAACCTGCGGTTCCGCGTAGTACATGCGGGCGGAGCGGCTCGTTTCCATAGACGCCCCGCCCGCGCTTGTCTGTGCCGATCGCTGCCAGGTCAGTACCGATTCAGTACCAGGTCAGTACCGGTTCAGTGTTATCCAATCTCAGTTTCCGCACTCAAACCGGTACAACGCCCATCCCTTGGCAAAATCGCCTTTATTCGAGTAGTCACGCACCTTTTTCAGCGTGCCGTCCTTCACGTATTTAGCGATCAGGTCTTCCTTGTGGAACGGGTCGTATTGTTCCTTGAAGGTGAACATCTGAAGGCTTGGTGCCTGTTCGCCCATCGCCAGGAAGTATTCCGGGGCATCGGTTCCAATTGGGCATACCGTGCCGAGCACTGACTGGGCGTCTCCCGAGTCGAAGGCGCGTTCCACGGCACCAAAGATCGCGCCGTTCTTCTCGGCGGCCGGATTGTAAATCGGGTACAGCATGTTCGTACCGAATATCGACATGCCGTACATCGATCCGTTCAACGGATCGGAAACCACCACGGCCTTGTTACCCACTTCGCGTGCCACGTCTTCCAGGATCTCGTATTTGGATTGCGTAAGCTGTTCGATCGGTTGTTCGTCAGTAAGCTGCATGTTCGCGTACACCGCATCGGCAACCTGCGTGCGCGTCACGTTCGTGAACTGGGGCACGACGGCGAGCGCCACCACCAGTACCAGCGCGATGATCGCATCCGCGTGCCGTGCGGAAAGCTCGTTGATGGCGCTTGCCGCGAATACGATCAGTGTGACGAGAGCCAACGGGATCATGGTGAGTGGTCGGACTTCGGTGCGGTACCATACTGCCGCCACGATGTTCGGGAACCAACCGGTGAGTGACGCGGAGCAGACAAGCACGAGCCCAAAGAGCAGCACCATCATCGCCATGGAAATGGCGTCTTTGCGGAGTTGCTTGTAGGTCGCATACGAGTAGTCCGCCCTCAAGTGCTTGCCTGTAAGCGGCTTGGCTCGCACGACTCGCGGCACGATGGCGACGAGCAGTGTGATGATGAACGCGGCGATCACCACTACCGCGGCGAAAATGCCTGTTGCGCCTGGTAATTGGTCGGTGATGAAGATGCGCAGCGCGTCCGGCACGCTACGGCTTGGCGTATAGGTGTGGAACCAGTCGGCGGGGTTGAAGTAGCGGGTGGACTTGTAGTGCGAGACCATGTAGAAGAAGAACGCCACGCCGGCCGCCAGCACGGACAGGAACGCGCCGAGGATCAGCTTCCAGGGCAGGCGCAGCAGCAGGAACGGCACGATGAACAGCAGCCAGGTGAACGCGATGCGCGGGTGTGCGATAAGGCATAGTATGCCGACAATCAGGGTAGTGATGAGCCAACGGGCGATGCCGTTATGTGACCAGTGTTGTTTTGGGGTGTTATGCCGGCCTGCGATGGCGTCGAAGAAGCGCAGTGTGGCGTAGATCCAGAATGGGAGGATGGCTGTCGCCAAGCCGTATGCGAGCAGTGGACCGGTGGCGAGGCTTTGGAACGGGTAGCAGGAGGATGCGATGGAAAGCAACGGCACTGCGAATGCCATGATGCAGGGGAAGATCACGTTGCGCATTGTGTTTGGCTGCTGTGCTGCTTTCCGGGCGTGGTTCCGCTCGCAATCCGCATTGCCGGCATGGTCAGCGTCACCGGCACGGCCTGTGCGCTTCAGGTAGCGACGCGACCGGCAGGTCCAATAGGATGCCAGCAACTGCATGCCGGCCGGCCAGATCAGCCCGGCTCCCATAATCCATACCACGTTCAGGGCGGTGTACACGTTGATGGTCACTCCGAACACTGCCGCAAGTTTGATGAGCCCTGCGGCCAGCAGGTGGAACATGGGCGGGTAGAACGCGTCGTTCGGCCACAGGTGGGTAGCCGCGCCAATGCCTTGATCGAAAATCTTACGAATGAAGTAATAGTGGGCTGGTGCGTCGATTTCGTGCAACGGATAGTTCCATGCCGCGCTCCCCTTGGGGAACCAAGCAACCACGACCGTGCATGCCGTCAGCACGCCCAATACCATGCATATCGGGACCGCCAGGCGCCCAGGCCGTTTCTCCCCCACATCGGTATTCGCATCACCCGCGCCGTTGGCCTGCCTGTTGCCTTTCGGAGCGCCTAAAGCACTGAGATCAAGCTCTTCAAACTGATTGTCTGCCGTCTGTTCCGAGTTCACACCCATTTCCACTTTCATGCCGTGGGCTTACGCCCGTCACCAGATTCACGTCACATCCGACGCTCTCACATAGTCCTTGACAAACCGGTAGGGGCTCGCCGTGCGTTACGGTGAGCCCCTACACCAGTTGATTGCCTCGACCGATCAGTCGTCCAACGGCGCCGGCATCGGCCACCAGTCAGCGTCGTGCAACAACTTGCGCGAATCCCACCAGCCCTTGGCGATCTGCACGATGCCGGTGCGCAGGTGTTCACGATCCACGGCCACCAGTCTGATGATCTCCTTGGCCGCGGTTGCCGCGGTGCCGAGCGCGAACAGGAACGGACGGTAGTCGCCGTACACCATGAAATAGCGGGCCATATAGCCGCGATTACGCATGATGTGGTAACGGTTCATGTCGGACGTAGAGTTCAGCTGGCGCACGCCGGCGATATCCCAGTTGCCGATCTCGCGCGTACGACGCAGAATCACGTCCGGCACGACAATAGGCTGCGTGACCTTGCTGGCACGGTAACCGTAGATGGTGTCGTCCCAATAGATGAAGAAGCGTGGGTCGGGCAGGCCAATCTGCTTGACAACACGACGGTTGAACAGGCCGCCTTCGAAGCATAGCGTGTTCATCACTCGATAGCCGGCCGGGCCGAACGCGGCCGGTGCGATGGGGTTCGGAATACCCAGGCCGATGCGGAAATCATACTGCCAATAGAACGGACCGCCGTCATAGTCGAAACGGCTGCCTTGGATGACCTCATGACGCTTCGTCCACGGTGCCAACTTGGCGATGGCATCCGGCAATACCGCCACATCGTCGTCCATCACCCAGAACCATTCGGCACCCAGCTCGTACGCCTTCTTCACACCTGCGGAGAAGCCGCCAGCGCCGCCAAGGTTCTCGGTCTGCGGCGCATACACCACGCGGGACTGGTTGTCATCGCCATCGACCACGGTCTTGCCCCACTGGTCGTTGACCTTGGTCTCAAACTCCTCGACCATACCGCGAGTCTCATCGGACTGCTCGTTGTCGACCACGATAATACGCCACGGAGCCTGTTCCAGGGCGAGAATCGAATCGAACAACGTCGCCAGAAGCTTCTGACGCTTGTAGGTGGTGATGACCATGGCGAGCTTGCTGATCGTTGCCGCCTGTGCCTGTTCGACGTGCTTGGCCGGCTCGGCCTGTTTGGTGGATTGCGTTGCGTTCCTCTTCAAAACGTTCCCATTCGTCATAGGGCATATTGTCCCACTACCTCTAGGCAGGGGCTGGCGCAAACCGGATCTTTCGCCGAATTGCCGCATGGATGTGCTTCCCCGTCCCTGCCGGGGTTTCCTTACGGCACAATAAGACACGCCGTAACGTGCATATTCGTGTGAAGTGAGGTATTCTATTCGAGTTGCGTTTCGTGCGTAAGCAGGAAATGTATGGAGAATTCGCCTAGTGGTCTATGGCGCACGCTTGGAAAGCGTGTTGGTGTAACAGCCTCACGAGTTCGAATCTCGTATTCTCCGCCAGCAGGGTTTTCGAAGCAATTCGAAAACCCTTTTTTCATGCCCGGGAATGGCTTCTTTAGCGACTCTCTGCTTCCAAATCATGAAAGCAAAACTTACAAGCGCTCCATCGAATAATCAAGGCAAGAGATGTTTCGGCTACAGCCGCCATCCCTGGCGATAAAACAGCAAATACTGCACAACCCGGAAAACATGAATAACAGCAATGTACATATAGCAAGAAAGATCAGCTCCTCATTTGCAGAAGCTAGTCTTTCTTGCTTCAGTTCGCCAAACATCAGACGAACTAATGTGTTTTTTGAACTTAAGAAAATTACATTAGCTCATCAACACCTGCAATCTCCCTCAAAACTGCTGTATGTCAAGCCTTTAATAAAATAATGTAATTATCCAAAACAGCAAAAAATACATTAGTCTATTCATTAGTTGATCAAGAAGCTAAGAACGCAACCGCTTACTCTTGAAGATGCCATTTAGCTGCCGAAGTGGCACCTTCTGAGTAGATTTTTCCTTGCTTCCGAAGGCTCTGCAACAAATAACTCACTCTGTCCCCCTTCTGCTTAGCACTTAGTGTCCCCGGCAATGCATGGTCAATGGCGTTAATCACCTCAAGCCGCGAAGAAGGCCTAGATCGAAGTAGCTCCAAAATCAACTCCTTGCATATTTTGTTGTCCAAGCCTTTGCTACGCACATACTCTTTCTGTTTGCCCATGGCATTCGCCACATCTGATGAAATAATCAAACGAGGATAGCGCCCCTCTACCAAACCACGCGACCTCAGCGAAGCGGCCTGATCCTTCTCTATCACCAGCCCTTTCTGAATCATGTCAAGCCATACCACACTCTGTAAATCCAAATTAGGGTAAGCCGCAAGCAGCTGAGAATACTTCTCATCAATTACAGTCCCATAGATCGAGACTGATACACGAGATCGATCTGACAAATCATATGTGGGCAACGGCAGCCTACGCTTCTTCTGCATCTCGAAAACATTCCTGATACCGATAGCGTTCTGATCAATCATACCGACTTTGCTCATTGCTTTGGAGAGTAAGGAATTCCGGTAATACGGAGGCTTGTAGCCAACGGCCAGTGCAGCATCTATGCTCCCAGGAATGAACGATCCCTCATTCATAAACACAAGTCGATCTTCGTATTCCAGAAGGTTGATTTTCCCCGATAAACGATAATCCTGATGTGCAATGGCATTGTGCAGCAACTCTCGGATAATCTCCGGACTATAGCGTTGCGTCACCTTGGGGAACAGCGTATTAGGATCTGTGAAAAATCTGTACTTCTCGTTACGCACCTTGCCAAGCACCTTGTCCACCTGCAATATAAATGGGGGCTCGAAGTGCTCATATGAAACTACATCATTTGCCGAGTTATACAGCGTCCAAGTGATGCGTGGCTCGATTCCGCCAAGGAAAACTGCGGATTCAGGCTTACCTAGCAACACCAGGGCGGCATTGGTCACATGGCCATGGATCAACAACCCAATCTTTGTCAGAATCTCTTCAGACGAAAATCCCTCAATTGCCTGTTGTCTAGACGCGTACTTCTTTGAATATTCTTCGCAAGCAAAGGCCACAGCATCCGAATCAAGATCATCGATATTCGCATCATACGCAAGCTGACTAGACCAGTCGGGCCTAGCCTGAGAATATATTGCCGTCAACTTGAAAGCCGGCATCTGCACGATGGATTCGTTCTCACGAGAATAAGGAACGCCCTTCCAAGTAGTAGGCGTCGCGAATAAGGCCGGAGGGACTTGAAAGGCTACCACTCGCTGACGATCTATCGTCAGTTCATATATCTCTTCGAATGTCATGCCGCTATTGGTATACAACGCCATCTCATGCTTCAGCTTACGCAAGCCAATGCTTGGCTCATGAGCCTCTTTGCGGTATCCGGTCCCACATATCGTCCGATCGTTGCGCACACCGAAGAGAAGCCAACCAGCATCGGCATGGCGAAGATTGGCCTCGTTACTTAAAGCAGAAAAGTACTTCCCCAAATCATCGAAATCGAAATTGTTCTTGGCGGATTTGTACTCCACCACCTCAGTCTCTACATCAGCCAGTAGCCTCTGAACCTTATTCACCACTTCTTCCTGGCGATAGACCACGCTAGACCTCCAACTAATGTAAAAGCGTACAAACTAATGTAATAATAGCGCTTTTCGTGACTCTCGCAGCAAGTCCCCCCC